>ENA-OYYI01000447-OYYI01000447.1-human-gut-metagenome-genome-assembly--contig:-NODE-447-length-16145-cov-17.550280_pt1 | contig 16145 bp, 12 predicted proteins | sample MGYA00244063_ERZ653448 | MGnify/ENA primary metagenome ERZ653448 (study PRJEB26926, sample SAMN06165192) | human gut metagenome | biome: ENVO:00009003; feature: ENVO:2100002; material: ENVO:00002003...
TTCCCGTAGGACCTGTTGCACCCTGAGGACCCGTGGGGCCTGTGGGACCGGTAGGGCCGGTGGCTCCTGTTCCCGTAGGACCTGTTGCACCCTGAGGACCTGTGGGTGCGGTGACTTATGGGATTTGTTTGTTCGTCTGCCCGCGGAAGTCCGCGGGTGTGTTCGAGATAAATTTGTAGTAGATATGGATCTCGCGTGGCTTGTCGCCCTCTGTCTTTTCGCCCACGGTGATAAATTCGATGAGCTGCAGACACATTTCGCGCGTCAGCTCCTCGCACCTTGCGTACCGTTTCAGTCGTGCTATGTACTCCTCGACTTCCGCGTCGATGCTATCCGCTTCGGCGAGCCGCGCTTCGATCTCCGCGAGCTTGCGTTCGACAGTTTCCTTCTCCGCCTGATACTTCGCGCAAAGACTTTTCAACACGCTCTCGGGCAATGTCCCCAGCACCTTTTCTTCAAAGGCGGACTGAATGAGTTTATCAAGCTCCGCAAGCCTGTCTTGAAGCGACCGCAACAGCTTTTCGTCGGAGAGCCTGTTGCGCTCGCCGCGCTTGGCGCGTTCCCGCAAAAAGCGCTCTTTCGCCGCCGCCTCGTCCGTTTCCACCTCGCCCAGCATGGCGCGGATGTCGCTCAGAACGATGCCTTCGATCTGCCTGTCGCTGATGGCGTGGGAGGTGCAGTACTTCTTGCCGACGTCGATATAGCGGCGGCACAGATAGTAGCTGCAGACACCCCTGCGCTGCCCGCCCGACTTGAATTTGAGCTTGCAGCCGCAGTCAGCGCAAAAGAGCAAGCCGGAAAGCGGATGCACCCGGTTTTCCTTGTCTGCCCTCCCGCGCGAAACGGACGTGCGCATCGCCTGCACCTTTTCCCAAGTTGTGCGGTCGACGATCGCCTCGTGCGCGTTCTCCTTGACGACGTGTTCGCTTTCGGGAACGTTGAGCACCTTATGATTCTTGTAGGAAAAGCGCGTCGTCAGGTGCTGCGTCATCCTGCCCGTGTAGGTGGGATTGCTCAGAATTTCGGAGACGGTGCGCGTCGTCCAATAGCCTAAGTTCCGCCGCACCGACTTCTTGCCGTCCAGCCGCGTGTAGTACGCCGTGGGGTTGGGGATGCCCTCGTCGGTGAGCGCGCGGGCGATCGCCCGATAGGAGCTGCCCACAAGGCGCATATCGTAGATACGCCGCACGATATTTGCCGCCTCCTCGTCGATGACTGCCGTGCGCTTTTCATCCGTTCCCGCCTTGTAGCCGTATGGGTATGCCCAGTTTGTGTACTTGCCCTGCTTCCAGTTGGCTTCCAATACGGCGCGGATCTTCTTGGAAGTATTCGCTGCGTGCCATTCGTTGAACACATTCATGATGGGCATCATATCCATGCCCGCGCTCGTTCTGTCCGCCGTGTCCACGTTGTCCGAAAGGGCGATAAAGCGAATGCCGTAGGCGGGGAAGATATAGTCGATATACTGCCCCACCTGAATGTAATTTCTGCCGAAACGGGACAAATCTTTTACGACGATAGTGTCGATCTTGCCCTCTTTCGCATCGTCCAAAAGCCGTTTGACGGCGGGGCGGTCGAAGTCGGTACCCGACCAGCCATCGTCGATATACTCGTCCACGACGATGCCGCCGTTTTCCTCGGCATACTTTTTGAGGATGACGCGCTGGTTTTCGATGGACATACTCTCGCCCGCCTTCTCGTCGTCGCGCGAAAGACGCATGTAAAGCGCCGTTCTATTCAGTTGTTTTTGCTTTGACATGAAACCTCCTTTTCTGTCAAAGCCATTCGGTCAAAGTCGGCTCTATTATAGCACGGCTTGCCGAAATTTTCAACGGCCTGCGGCAACTTTTTCTTTACGTTCATAGCCCCGCCTCCCGATCGGCGCGGCGCAGGGCGAGCTCTGCCACCATTTTCCCGAGCTCCGCCTGCCCCGTAAAGTGCCGTATGATATGGTATCGTCTGCCCTCGACCTCACAAGCTGCGGTGACGCGCGGGCAGTCCGCATATTTCTCCTGTAATTGCTGCAATGATTGTTTAATGGTTTGATCCCCCAATTAAGAATGTAGGTTGACATTTTATCTCCTTTATCATGATATGATCTTTGTTGTCTGAACGCGCACCGCTTCCCAAACGATGCGGATAGGAGTCCCTTTTTGCCGTCTGCCTTTAACATTGTCATCGGCATATCACTTCGGTTTCCACGTCATTTGCGCCCGTATGCCTGCAATGTGTTTGGCAGGGGGCCGACCGCTCGCGCAACCAAACTTGCGGTCGGCCGTCATTTGATTTAACCGAAAATCAGGAACAGCGTTGCAAAGGTCTGCGCAAGCAGTAGGACAGGCGTCGCCCAGAATAAAAACTTGCGGAAGCCGTGGACGATTTTCATATCGCCGCGCTCGCGTTCGATCTCCTGCGCCGTGGCTTTGAGCTGTTCTTTTATTTCCAACAGCGTTTCGTCCACTTGTTCGAGCGCGCGGGCTTTCGCCTCAGCGACTGTTTGCGTAATCTCGCTCTTTATGGTTTGACTGACTTCCGTCTTGAACTTCCGCTCGTCCTGCGTTATCTCGCGCATCTCCCTGACTGCGCTCTGCACGCTTTCGTTCAGCCTCTTCGCGTAAAAGCCGTTGTCGCTCTTTATCTCGTTCACGCTCGCCGTCAAGTCCAAGATGAGCGTATTCTGCAAGCTCACCAAGGTGTTGCATCTCTCGTTGGATATCGCCAACGCCTCTTTGAGGAGCCCGTTTTCCGTCTGCTGCCGCCGTTCTTCGTTGATTTCCTGTAATTGTTGTAATGGGGTAGCCGTCTGCCCCGTTTTTATGTTTGGCAATGCCATTCAATACCTCCGTCTTTGTATAGCTATCTCCGAGTTTCTGCCCTCGGATAGCTTTGCTCTTTTGCGGGTGAAGATAGGAGTAGTCTTTGCCGCTCCGAGTGATCTTCACCCCGTAATCCGCAAGGTGAGAAATAAATTCCTCCTCGCTTGTTGCCAACATTTTGCCCTCTTCGATGACTTCACGCAATTCTTCTTTCCAACTCGTGCCGCCTTTGAGAAGGATATGCCGCTCGTCCTGTGTTCGGTTGTTCTCTGCCTTCTTCCTAAAATCCAATGAAGAAAAGCCGAACTGTTCTCCGACCTCGTTCGCCATATCTTTCAGCCGCGTATAATCTGCGTCGTTAAAATGCAATTTTCTGCCCGTAATCGGATGGACGGCGTTTACGATAATGTGCGCATGAACGGTCTGCGTATCCGCATGCGTGGCTATGACGCACTCGCGGCCTTCAAACATCTTTTCCGCGCACGCCTTCGCATACTCTTGCACCATGAGCGGGTCGGCATGGTCGGCTCGGTCGGGAGAGAGTTTGAAGTGATAATACTTTCTTTCTCCGTAGTCCGTATATTTCCCGAACCGCGCCGCCGTTTGCCCGAATTGCTCGGCATAGTCCTCGTCCTCAAACAGATTTTGCACATCCACGAATCTTGCCTTATCTTTGCGCGTTATGTAGGCGATTGCCTTGTTGGGCTTGGCTTTGCCCGCCGAGCCCTTCAAAAGCGGCATTTCAGTTTTCCCCCGATGACGGAGAGCAACGCACGATATGCTCTTTTGCACTCTGCTGCAGCGGACAAAACTTTGCCTTTTTCGTCGGGATAGAAGTAGCAATTTCGCACCGCCTGATTTAGGTTGTTTCCTTGTCGTTTGAGCTCCTGCAAGATCTCCCCGCCGTTCGCGATCACGGAAACGGGCTTGTCCGTCAGGGCGCGGATCAAAAAATCCGTTCTGCTCAATCCGCTCGTCTTTACCTTCTCATCGATGATGCGCCTTTCCCGTTCCGATACACGGAAAGAATAGGTGATAGGTCTGTTTCGTTTTACCGTTTTCTTCTCGATAATTTTTTCCTCCAAAGATTTTTTGTTTTTACAAAGGGTTTTAGGGGAAAGTATTTCCCCTAACGAGGCGAGCGGAACGCTCGGCAAGTGGCCTGCCACTTGCGTACCTCGCCATTACGAAAACCGGCAGTCTGCTCCGCTAATATAACAAGATAGGGAACAGATCGCTTTTGTCTGTTTTTGCTTTCCGTTTTTCGCCGTATCATGGCGGTCTGATGACGCTTTGTTTACTCATTCGTTTCCTCCAAATGGTTTCTTGATAACGCTCCGATAGCCCACAATACGGAACTTTCTGATGTCATACCTCCTCAATAGGTAGCCAAAAGGCAAGCCCAAAATACAACCTATCCTCAAAAGTTTTATATGATCCTTTCAATAGGTAGCCAAGCAAGAAGGCGAAAATATAAGTGGTCCCCGAAAACTTTATCTGATTTTTATATGAATCCACACAAAGCCCCTCACTTAGTAGCCACGAAAACGGCAAAAGTTTGGTGTCTAAATCGTAAATTTCACAAATTTTTCATTTAACCAAGCCACCCCCCTCAATAGGGAGGCAAGTAAGAGCCCGAAAAGTTTACACTCCGGAAAAATAAGCCAAAAATTTTTTATGGCATAGAAAACCCCGCGAGGCGCACATCTCTGCACACCCCGCGGGGCCTCTCATGATAAGCAATCTAATTGTTAGTTGTCCGGTTCTTCCAATGAATTTTCCGCCATCTCCACGTACTCTTTGAGTTTACGTTGCAGCAGCTTTTTATCAATAAGTTTCAGCCTGTATTCCGAAACTAACGTCGGAGACAAGCTACGGCTGAGCGCATATTCAACAACCTCGTCATCCTTGCTGGCACATAGGATAACGCCAACGCTCGGATTTTCGTTATCCTTCTTGACATCTCTGTCGAGAGCTTCGAGGTATAAATTCATTTTTCCGACATATTCAGGCTTAAACTCGCCGATTTTAAGCTCAAATGCTGCAAGGCAGGAGAGCCCACGATGGAAGAACAATAGGTCGATGAAATAGTCGTGATTGCCGACCTGCACGCGATATTCCTGACCGATAAATGTAAAGTCTTTGCCTGTTTCCAAAATGAAATTTTTTAAGTTGTTGACGATAGCAGAGGAAAAATCGCGCTCGGAAACGCTTTCGGGCAGGTCGAGGAAATCGAGCGTGTAAGTATCGAGGAATACATTGCCCGTCGCCCTCTTCGCCTCGGCAATGGCTGGTGTTGTTGGCTTTTGCGAGAGCATATACCTTTCATAATATCCGCTGTCTATCTGCCGCTGCAATTCTCGCTTGCTATAACGCTCCTTAATACACAATGCCATATAGAACAAGCGCTCTTCGGCACTCTTGCAGGCGGACATCAGAATAAGATGGTGTGTCCAACTCAATTGTGTCACCAGCGGTGACACTTTTTCGTCGTCCTTATAGAACTCATAGAACTGCTTCATTCTATACAGCCCGCGGCGGGTAAATCCCTTCAAGTCGGGATAATTCTTGGCAAAGAAGTCGGCAAGTCCATCCACAAAGGAGTCGCCGTAAACTGCACTTTCAACGTGTTCGCTTATATATTTGCCGATGTCGCGATACATGAGGATAAGCTCTTCATTGACCTTGCGGTATGCCCGCTCCCGCGCCTTCTCTATGATGCTGACAACTTCATTAAACGTCCCCGTCAGCGTATTTTTATCATCTTTTAAAGTCATATCTTCCTCCGAATTGAATTTATCCGTTATACTTTTTAAAATTTCCCGCCTGTTCCATAACCTTATTAAAAACTTCTTCGTCCCATTCGGGCGGATACCCGTTTTTGTAGAGCAGCACCGTCAAGTCCATGTTGAGTTGATTTTTAATATCGTCGCGATTAAAAAAGTCGGCATATTGTACTTTATCGTCAACTAACCGTTTGATTTCTTTTGCTAGAGAAATGCACTTTTCATCTGCGAAGACAAAGCCGTGTTCATCACGCACTTTTACAAGGATGTCGTAAAACGCCTTCTCTTCGTATGTAATACCCATAGCCTCGAAAGAGGTCTTATCTGCCTCCAAATCCTTAAAAATTTTAATGAGCTCATCGGAAAGGTCATTTACAAAATCGGCAATCACCTCGCTTGTAAACACCAATTTATCTCGCGTATTGTAAATTTCCACGACTTTGCGCAGCCGCTCATCGAACTCAATCGCTTTTACTTTATTGACATGGCCATAGCCAATAATGGCCTTACGCAGTAGTTTAATTAAAGCGTTGAATTTTGTAATGGGTAATTTTATAGACTTTAATTGCTTTTCAAACTCTTCGCTGAATAAATCAATCGATTTGTTTTCATCGACGATATTTTCTACGCCTGTACAGGAAATTGCTTTCTGCACCATCCCTTCCACAACCCTGTTCATGATTTCAGCATCAGGAGCATCCCCCTTTATCTGTTTATAGATAATTGAACGAATAGCAAGGTGGAATTGTGCTTTTGCTATTTCCGCTTCCGTCAGTTCACCGGAAGGAAAAACAATGCTATACGCTGCCTTCATTTTTCTTGAAAGCGTCATAAATCGGCTTTCCATTTCTTTTGACGATTGCACATATTCAGCCGCAAGATTCAAGCACATAAGGCGCTCTAACGGTTCGCCGACAAAAAACTTTGTTGCATTAAAATTGCACAGCAAGTCGTCGATCAATTTCAAGTGATTGCGGAATATCCCTAAAGAAATATTCAACTCGTCAACAGGGCTCTCCTGAGGGCCGCCGTATATTTTGATAGCTTCCATCATCTCGGCTTTGATGCCGATATAGTCTACGATCAATCCTTTGTCTTTCCCCTCAAACACACGATTGACACGCGAAATCGTCTGGATCAAGGTATGCTTCTGCAACGGCTTATCAATATACATCACGGCAAGGGACGGAACATCAAAGCCCGTTATCCACATATCTACTACGATTGCAATTTTAAAATTCGATTTAGTATCTTTGAACAACTCATCAAGCTTTTGCCTGTGTTCCTTGGTGCCGCAGAGGTCAAATAATTCCTTTTCGTCATCGGGATTACGGGTAGCAACAAGATTGATTTTAGGCACCGGTGTCATCTGCTCTAAATCTTCAGCGGCAACTGCGCTTTCATCCTCGCACTTTTTGGCGATACCCCAATCGGGACGAAGTTGTAAAATCTCTTTTAAAACCTTGAATGCCAATTTCCTGTCTGCGCACACAATCATTGCCTTCTGTACGATTTCTGGTTTTTCAGCACATAAAGTTTCATAGTGCATCACAATGTCGGCGGCTAATTTTTTTAATCTGTCGGGATGCCCCAAGATCGCCGTCATTCGGCTCATCGCACGTTTGCTTTCTTCGATTTGTTCCTCATTAGCACCTTGCTCTGCGCAAAGGTTATAATACTTCTGAATTTCTTTTGCATCGTCCTCCGATAAAATTACGCGGACAAGGCGCGGTTCATAGGCAATACGAACGGTGATGCCGTCGTCGCTTGCCTCCTTCATCGTATAAGAATCGACGATATCGCCAAAGACGGCAATCGCCTCGTCGACAGGTGTACCGGTAAAGCCGCAATAGGTTGCATTGGGGAAGCTCCTGCGCAGATACTCTGCAAACCCAAAAGTGGTATAAACGCCTTTATCCGTCTTTTTGAGTTTCGCACCCACACCTGTTTGAGTTCTGTGCGCCTCATCCGAGATGCAAATGATATTGCTCCTCTCGGACAAAACGCCTATCTCTTCGCAAAACTTCTGAATGGTTGTGATATAAACGCCGCCGCTCTCTCTGCCAGAAAGCGTTTCTTTCAGGTCGGCGCGCGTTTCAATACTGCGGACATTTTCATCATGCAGATATTTTTTAGCCGTGACAAACAGCTTTGATGCCTGCGTGTCGAGGTCTTCACGGTCTGTGATCAAAACGATTGTCGGGTTATGGAAAGTATCCCTGTCGCGTAGCATCAAAAGGCGCGATAAAAACAGCATAGTATATGTCTTGCCGCAGCCCGTCGCGCCAAAATATATGCCGCCTTTTCCGTCGCCCTCGGGCTTTTTATGCGCCTTGATATTGGCAAGCATTTTATTGGCAGCGAAAAACTGAGGATAGCGGCAAATAATTGCTTCTTCCTTTTTGCTGTCGTCGGGATAGAATATAAAATCTCGCAATATGCTTAAAACTCTGTCTTTGACAAACGCGCCCTCTACCATTGTAAACAGCGAACTGATACCGTTAGCAACGGTATCCTGTTCATTTGCTTTATTCCACGCGTAATAAAATTCGTAGGGAGTAAAGATCGTGCCGAGGCGGGTATTCGCGCCGTCGCAGATAACAGATAGTGCGGTATATTTCAGTAGGGCGGGAATATCGCGCGCATAGCGTATAGTGATTTGCTCCCATGCGTTATGTACGGTCTTTCCTTCTTCAATGGCGCTCTTGAATTCAAAAATGCCCACCGGGATACCATTGATAAAGATGAGCATATCGGGGATACGCGTATGCCCGTCTTCCACAATAAACTGGTTGACCACTTTGAATGAATTGTTATCGACATTGTTAAAATCAATAAAGCGGATATGAATGCCGATTTTAGAGGCGTCTTCGCGCACAAAATCAAAGCCTTCGGAAATAAGACGATATGTATCGCGATTTCCCTCATATAGGGGAGAGGAAGGAATATTATCCAAACGACTTATGATTTTGCTGAGTTCAGACTGCGTTAAATCGGGATAGCGGGACAGCAAAAAGGCTTTAAGCTCATCATACAAAAGGACATCTTGAAACGGACGATGAACTTCATCGCCATGCAAATAGGTATAGCCCTGTTGTTTGAAAAGTTCAATAATCGCCTTTTCAAGCTCCGATTCCGTAAAATTCCCTCTTGTAAAATGATAGTCCATAGTCTTATCCTTGTTTTAATCTATAAATTATATTCGACACATTCTTAGCAAACCATTTAATTTGCTGCAATACGACCTTATCTTTTATAATATTATCGTCTATAATCTTTTGGAGGCCAATTTGCAATTCTTCTAATGCATCCTTATCGCCGGAAAGAAATTCTGCAATATTAGCCGCTCTATAAAAGCTCATAATGGCACCCCTCAATTCGGAAATTTGAGCAGAGGTACAGTATGGCAATGCGTGAAGCAACCCGCCAACATTTATTCCGTTCATAAGTGAGTGATTAGACAAAAATTGACCGTGATTAGTTGATATTGTATCAATTAAACTTTTGACGCCATTTGCATCATTTATTGTAGACATCGCACGGACTGATTGCCTATTTACACACTCAACAATCTTTTTGCTAAAATCTTCATATTCAACCTTTTCTTCAGGCAATTCAAGTTCAATGCCATCATGCACTTCCAATGCAATTTTTTGATTGTCATTCAATTCAGCTTCTTGAATATTTGTTAAGATTTTCTCCTTACATAAATCTATTATGGTTGTGTCACTTATTATTTTTTTAATAGCAATTAAATAATTTCCGAGTTTTCCATACTCAATAATTGGAATCACATCAATATCAGCAAGATAATTACATATAGTATTAACTGCCTCTGTCACTTCGGATTCTGATTTTACAAATGCATAGTAAATAGTATTCAACGCATTTTTAGCTTTTTCTTGTTTAATTTCTAATTTCTTCTGCGCAATAAATGCCTGTTGTGTCTTGACTGCATCTTGTTCATAGATAAAATGATTTTTGATAAAATTATATACAAATTTATATAGCGGAAAAGCATATACACCTAAATCAACTGGCGATGTTGCGTCGTTTTCCCAAACCAAATTGCTATTAGCACTCAATCTTAAAGCAAATGCAATAATACTACAAAATACAGTTTCAAAATAAGCTATTTCAATTTTTTCAGCTACTTTATTAAATAAATCCTCCGTTTTTTGGCACGCAAATATTATCGCGCGCAAATTATATATTTCAAGCATATCCATTATATCAACGACAGTATCACAAATAAATTTCTTTCCATAGCCAGTATTGTTATCAAGTAGTTGCTTGATATATTTACAGTCAAAACCAGAAATAATTTCTTTTACCGCTTCACTTTGTCCAACATTAAACTTTATTGTATCAAATACAGTTTTTTCCTTTATTTTTATGTATTCCTGAGTTTTTTCGGTCAATATAGGTTGTTTGTCCCTATCAACAACTTCTTTTTCCAACTTAACAATATCATCCCGTTCCCCATCAATATCATTCTTACTCTTAATTATTTCACTCTCATTCGCAACAAGCAAGACTTTAACACCATCTTGCTCCACAAGATTATTTACATAACCCATTATTTCAATAATATCAATGCTGGAACGCTCTAAATCCTCTAACACAATAAGTTTACCATTAAGATTGATAGAGGTGTATAATTTCTCTAAATCTTTGTCCGAAAACTCCACGGGCACATTGAAAAATCCGGCAACACCTTTAATTATGGTCTTTCCGACCAAAGCCGTTCCGCTTGCCGCTTCCTTGCCGTGCTTTTTTATCCAATTAAATAATTTGTTGCTCTTTTTGGTTTCTTTATTTTTCTTTTTGCTTGCTAATTTTTTTAATGCCCTTTTCGCTCTAAGTTCTAAATATATACTTTTATTAAGCTCCGCTATTGTTTTTAAACCATACAGTGAAACTATTGCGACATCATGATTACATTTATTTAGTTCCTTAGTAAGAACATTCTGAATATAATAACTCTTTCCGCAACCCCAAGCACCCGTAAGCATAATTGCGCTGCGAGTTTTATCATTTTCTAAATAGTTCTTTATGTACGCCGTTAGTTCTTCTTTATTCATCATTTTCTCCTTGGTTTTAGTTACCTTGCTTCGTCGATCGAGCCTTTAATTAAGATAGGGCAAATGTCTTTGATTTGGGCTTTTAATTGTTCGTTAATGCGCTTGCGAGTGTTGTAAACTTTGAATATGTCAGCGATAGATTTTTGTATACTGATAGACGGCACAGGAAGCTCAATTTCAAAAAACCTATTAATGTCTAAACTAGCTCTTACGCTTCCATCACTTAAAAAGCATCCATACCTATCAAATTCAGTTCTTAAAAACCACATCATTACATATTCTGGTAAAATCTTGTCGTCCACTAATTGTAAAACAAAATAAGCGGGCGATACCAACACCGTATTATCTTTCGTACAAAGTGCTACACGGATACTTTCATCTCTGCCAGTTTGCATAGGACTATATGCAAACTGATTTTTGCATAAAATTTTATACTTTTTTAAATCTGTGTTCTCCAAATCGGCAACGGTTGGAAACAATTCCTTATCAATATTAATACCGACGACAGTTGTAGTCAGCATATCTTTATTCCTAACATCGATATTTATTAAAATATCACCTAATTTCTTCGCAACATTTTCCTTTTTCAGTTTATCAAGCATCACATCGCAGACAAGTTTTAAATCTTCCAAGCCACGCTCGTATGCCTTTTGGTTATTCACCATACCTTGATAAATATCAACATATTTTTGCTGCACTTCAATCGGCGGCAATTCGATTTCCATATCGCAGAAAACATTCCAGTCCATGCCGTCTCGCACCGAGCCATCACAGTGGAACCAAAAGAAGCGATCTTTTTCTGATGAATTTAGATATATAAAGAGAAAATCCTTTAAGATTGCCTCTTCATTTGTTAAATAAAAAACAGTATATGCCGGGCTAACATATTTAGGTTTACGAGTACGGTTTAAAGCAATAGGAAGCACAACATCTCGTCCAATATGCATTAGATTACACGCAAAATAATCGGGCGGAACTATTTTGTAGTTTGAAGTATCCTCTCCAACTTGTTTTGCTGGCTCAAAAAACTCCTTGTCCTTGTTTACGCCGGAAACATCCCAACAAGTTAAATTTGATATACCACAGTTTTCTCTATATATCTTCAAATAGTCTCCTAAACGCACTTTACTCAATGCCATAGCCGATACCTTCAAATGCCTTAATTAAAAGCTGTTGCGACTGCTTTTCCTGTTCGATAACTTCCTTCATTTCATTTTGAATACGCGCCATTTCATTAGGAAAATCAATGTCGAGGTCGTGGTCGATAAACTCTATATACTTGCTGGGCGTAAGGGTATAGTTATTTGCCCTGATGCCGTCTTCGCCATCGAGCGTGACCGCTTTGCAGTATTCGGGCACATCTTTATACAGACTTCTGTCAGCACTCTGCCATGCAAAATACAGGTCACGGATTTTTTCTATTTGCCTGCGGGAGAGCACCGTCTTTTTCTTCTTTTTATTCTTATCAAGCACATATTCTTCGGTGTTATCGTCCCAACGGCGCAAATCCACAAATAGAACCTCATTCGTTCTGTCGCGCAGTGTTCTGCCGTTCAGCTCGTGTGCCTTTTTATTGTTATTCAAAATCCACAACGTTACGGAAATATCCGTCGTATAGAACATATCGCGGGGCAAAACAATAATTGCCTCTACCTTATCCCTTTCCAAAAGCTGTTTACGGATAAGATACTCCGAATTTTCACTGCCTTCGTCGTCACCGCCGGCACCTGCGTTCAGAGCGCCGTTTGCAAGGAGGAAACCGGCAATGCCGTTGCTTTCGTCCATTTTGGAGAGCATGTGCAATATCCACGCATAGTTGGCATTGGAAACTGGCGGCATAGCCCAGCCCTTGAATCGAGGATCATTTTTAAGTTCGTCTTCGCCGCGCCACTTTTTAAGGTTGAAGGGGGGATTCGCCATAATGTAGCGAACCTTTCTATCTTTATGTAAATCTTCTGTGAACGTGGAAGCGTTCTTTTCGCCCAAATCGCAGGAGATGCCGCGGATAGACAGATTCATTTTTGCAAGGCGCCAGGTATCGGGGTTGGATTCCTGCCCGACGACGGAAACCTTTTTGCGGCTTCCCTTGTGCTCGTCCACAAAACGCATACTCTGCACAAACATACCGCCTGAACCGCAACAAGGGTCATAGACAACGCCGTCGAACGGCTCGATAAGCTCGGTGATGAGTTCTACCACGCAGGCAGGTGTGTAAAATTCACCGTCCTCCTTGGTGCCGGAAGCGGCATAGTTTTGCAGGAAATATTCATACACCCTGCCGATCAGGTCTTCTTCCTTGAAGTGCGCCTCGTTAATTTTATTCACCTCATCGATCAGCGATTTCATCGCGGCTTTGTCGGCATTGAGCGTTACAAACAGTTGTTGGGGCAGGGCGCCTTTCAGCGGCGGATTCTTCGCCTCAATATCTGCCATTGCTTTATCGAGTTTTACGGCTATGTCGTCTGCACTTGCATTTTTCACGATATAGTTCCAGCGGCAGTGCTCGTCCAGATAGTAGACGTTCTCTGCGTTGTAAAAGGAGACCTTCTCTAAAAACACAGGCACGTCGCCAAACTGTTCTATGATTTCTTTGCGGCGGCGTTCAAACTTTACGCTTGCAAAGTTTAAAAAGCAAAGCGAAATAATGGCATCTCTCTTCTTTTCAAGGCTACCGATCGTCCTGAGTGCCACGCGGCAATTCCACAGGACGGTTTCCAACGATTGCTCTTTTGATTTTACTTCTTTCTTAGGCATTTTTGTGTAAGACTCCTAATAGTGCTTAACTATTTGTTTTTCTTTGATTTAATTTTTTGATTTTGCGTATACCTTTCTTTAATTTTAACCAGCCATTCAGAGTCATCAGAATGTTCAGAAATTTCATTTTTTAATTTTTTAAACGCGAATTCAGAATACTTGTGCACCTCTGTCTTTTTAGAGGTTTGTATTTCCAAATGATACTTCTTTTCGTCTTTAAGATGAAAATACCAAATTAAAGCAGGCGTATACTTCCCCTCAATACCAAGCATAGCCGTTAAATCTTTTTGCAGATAAGGATGACTTACGTTAGGCTCCAAATCAGGAACGGGGACTTCCTCTGCAAGGTCTATATTGCCTGTAACCATCAATACCGGCTCTCCGCCTTCTTTTAATTGTCCCTCTTTAATAAATTTAGCCTTTTTTAAAACTTGTACAACTAATTTCTTATCAATAGCGACATCCACACCGTAAGGAGTGCTTATCCTTCCATTGCTATAATTAATAATCCCAATATTAGGAGTATTGCCAGCGCGTATTGATTCAACTAATTTAATAATGCTGTCATGTATCCTCTTTTCCCTTTCCGCTATAATGCGATGCATTTCAGGATACTTGATTTTTTCTGTACGCGCTTTATATCTATAAAAAATATCTCCACTACTAATTGTACCGTCAACTTTAATTGCCATAACGGGTTTATCAAGACTCTCCTCAACATAGATATATCCAACCTCACCCTTTTCACAATCAACGATGCCAATATCCCACAATATCTCGGGCGAAAATCTTGAATTTAAAATTTCCGTCATTTTTTCCACAGGCAGCTCTTTAAACGCATTATTAACACCTACAATCTCCCTTGGCTTATCTTTAACTCCAAAAATAATATATCCACCTGCATTATTAGCAAATGCGGCCATAGTTTTTGCATATTTAGCCGCATTGGAATAACTGAACGATTCTTTATATTCCAAGTCGGCTCTTTCACGGCATTTCAGCTTTCCGTTTTTATCAAAAACTAAAATATGCGACTTAATGTATTCTTCATGTTTTTGACAATTATGCAACATGTTTCCCCTACCTCATATCCAGCTAATTATTTCCTATAAACCTCATCCAAAGTCTTGCCGTCTTTATCTTTCCACTCCGCCCAGCCGTTGATCGAGCCGCCGAGGATGAATTCTCCGGCGCCGCTAGGTGTGTTGAATTCAAGCGTAACTTTCAAGATATACTTATCCGCCTGCTGGATGATATCCCCCTTTTCAAGCAACTCTTTTCGCTGTTTGTTATACTTTTCAAGATTTGCGGGTTTTGCAAGATTGACCTCTGAACCTTCCAGCACCTGAAATTTATCACCGTCATAAACGCCGTATGCCTTAATCCCATTGCGGGTCGTATGGAAAACAGACGATTCATTCAGGCTTGCCCTTGCATTGTCCAGCTTATAGCCCTGCGTCGCCATGATGAACTGTATTTCCTCGTACACCTCTTCTATAGAGGGGAGGTCGTACTCATCAATTTCATACTTGGGCTTGACGGAGTTTTCCACCTTGTAGCGATTGGATTCATGCGCTTTGATAATGGCGTATTCTTCCAGTCCGCTGATCATATCGAGGGAGAACGTCTTGCTGTCGGCGAGGAACATGATTGCCTTATTCCAAAAATCTTTGGAACGGTTGTGGTCGTCCAGGCGGACAACCCCGTTGCGCGTTTGCCCTATGTAGATCTGCGCGATCTTGTTTTCGTCGTTTTCATTGATGAGATAGTAAATACCGGGGCGATTGATGCCTGTGATCTTCTTTGCCTCGGCAAGCAGAGGACGCGGAATGACGTAGGTCGTCATTGTCGATAGATGACGTCTGATCGATCGGATGCCGTCGGGCTGTCCGTTATGGTAGATGATTTCAAGTTTCTTACTTGTTGCCATTGCTTGCCTCCTCATTGATGACATCCATAATATCGCCGACGTTACAATCGAGCAGCTTGCAGATCTTTAAGAGGACGTCCATTGAAACGGTTTCATTTTTTCCGAGTTTGGCAAGCGTCGTCGTGGAAATATCTGCCTGAAGGCGCATTTGCGTCTTGGTCATTCCCTTGTCGATGAGCAGTTTCCATAACTTGTTGTAGCTGATTGCCATACAGTCACCTCGTCCGGATCGTATTACGGAGTAATTATAGCATATCCACACGAGGATTTCAATAGGATATGCGAAATTGCTGATATATTATTTGAAAATAGTGCGGCATCCAACCGTATCGGATTCGATACGGTAAAAAATCCTATTCCGAAAAAAGGTGGCTTTCCGCCTTATTTCGGAGTACAGATAAGAGGGAATGGAAGGCGTTAAATAGAATCAAACGCACAAAAGAACGGCAGCCCGAATGGGCTGCCGTTTGACTTTGTTCCGAATGGCTTTATTTTCTTTCCCTTATGTTACCTGCTCTGTGGGACCGGTAGGACCGGTGGGGCCGGTTGCTCCGCTTCCCGTGGGTCCCGTTGCGCCTCTCAGACCTGTGGGACCCGTGGGGCCGGTGGGGCCGGTTGCTCCGATCCCGGTAGGGCCTGTTACGCCCTGAGGACCGGTAGGACCTGTGGGACCTGTGGGACCGGTAGGACCTGTTGCTCCGCTTCCCGCGGGTCCCGTTGCGCCTCTCAGACCTGTGGGACCCGTGGGGCCGGTGGGGCCGGTTGCTCCGATCCC
>ENA-OYYI01000460-OYYI01000460.1-human-gut-metagenome-genome-assembly--contig:-NODE-460-length-15773-cov-17.555541_pt1 | contig 15773 bp, 10 predicted proteins | sample MGYA00244063_ERZ653448 | MGnify/ENA primary metagenome ERZ653448 (study PRJEB26926, sample SAMN06165192) | human gut metagenome | biome: ENVO:00009003; feature: ENVO:2100002; material: ENVO:00002003...
AAGATTTGTTCCAAGAAAATCTCACAAAGTGTTGCACTTAGTTTGACAATTCATTTACGGAACTTCTTATTTCGCCGGAGCAGCTCACCTTTATCGGGACGTATGCACAAATCGCCCCTTCCGGCAGTCCGAAGCGTTTTCCGCTGCGTTGCGTACCTGTGCGGCTCAGTCCCTGTCCGGCAAACAGATTCCCCCTTCACTGCAGCTTGTGATCCGAATATGCTGTAATATTATCCCGCGTCTAATTCCGCACGCCGTTCCTTAAATGGTCAACATGTATATTGCGTTTTCCGCTCAGATCCCCCGGACTCTTTATGTCCGGCTCGCCCGTTTCCGGATGGCTCGGCCGACTGAAATAAATACGCGCCTCAAAGCAATAAGCTTTGGGCGCGTATCATAAAGCGGCAGTCGCAAACTGCATTAAAACGCATATGAAATAAACAAAAATGCCAATGACAAAACCATAAATATACCGCCTGTAACAAGTAAATGAGATATCTTCGTTTTTCCTTTCGAATGCACTCTTTCCTTGTACTCGTGGTACTTTTCAAACCTGCCCTTCTGTACCATTCTGAATAGCATACCGATGCTGTATTTCAGAATATCGAATCCGCCTTCATCGGCAGCGAAGATCAGCCCTGCACTGCCGAGAAATATAAGACTTGTAAGAAAGAAGCTGTTGCAAAGCTGTTCCATGATGTCTTTCGTTTCAGTCTTGCCGAATACGCCGAAGACATATGCAAAAAACACCGTCAGCACTGCGGCTGCTGCAAAAAATATACAGAATTTTTTCAGCCAGGATTTTCGCGCTTGTCTTTTATCTTCTTCCTGTTTATTCAGATTTTCATTAAGTTCCTGCTCCATCTATTTGTTATATTCCTGTTTGTACCTCTCAAACTCTACATCGTTTGCCATTACGAAATGTCCGGGAGCCAGCTCTCTGAACGAAGGCTTGTCCACTGTATAATCGTGCGATACAAGAGGATTATAGCTTATCCTTTCTCTCTTGCGTTCATGAATAGGATCGGGAAGCGGTATCGCGGAAAGAAGCGACTTCGTATACGGATGAGTCGGATGTGCGAAAAGCTCCTCTGAATCCGCCATTTCCACCATCTTGCCGTAATACATTACGCCTATCCTGTCCGAAAAGTATTTCACTACAGACAAGTCGTGAGCAATGAACAATATCGTCAGCCCGAGTTCATCTCTGAGATCGTTAAGAAGGTTTATGACCTGCGCCTGTATGGAAACGTCGAGTGCACTTATAGGTTCGTCTGCAACTATAAGCTCAGGACGCATTATCATTGCACGCGCTATACCTATCCTTTGCCTCTGACCCCCGCTGAATTCATGCGGATAACGTCCCGCATGCTCTCTCACAAGCCCTACCTTTTCCAGTGACTCGTATACCATTTTATTGATATACTCCTTGTCCTTGATCCCCTTGATTATCAGACCTTCGGCTATTATGTCGCGTACTGTCATTCGGGGATCCAATGACGCTATAGGATCCTGAAATATCATCTGTATTTCGTTTACAAGTCTTTCTTTGTATCCTACACGGATCTTCTCACTGTATTCCTTGCACATGCTCATATACTCTTCATGCAATTCTGTCATTGACGCATCCGTATTGTTGCTCCTGAGCATCGCAAGCAGGGCTTTCTTATCCGACGAGCTGTATTTCCCGTTTGACAGGGAAATAGCCTTCTCGATGATTTCATCTGTTCTTTGCTCTTTTTCCTTCTTAAGAGCGCTTACAAGCGCTGCCTGATGTTTATAATCGCAATACTTGTGATCAAACCGAGCAAGAAAATATCTATTCTCCAGTTCGTAGATCCTCTTATTGAGTTCCTCAACGGTTTCGTTCTGCATGATCGAATCCGTCCGCGGAACATTGCTGTTATTGGCGGGACCCGTATATTCCATGCCCTTCTGCAGGATCTTTCTCTTCCTTTTCAGTTCTTTTATCTCCCTGCGCAAAAGCTCAAAGCCCGCTACTATCCTTTCTCCTCTGAAATATACATTTCCGCCGGTAGCGTCATATAATTTCATGATCGTCCTTCCGGTAGTGGTCTTTCCGCACCCGGACTCTCCCACAAGACCGAATACTTCGCCTTTATATATATCAAAACTGACGTCGTCTACAGCTTTCAGGTCTGCCGAGGGTCCCATCTTGAAATACTGAGAGAGATGACCGACTCTCAATAAAATTTCTCTGTTATTCTGATCCATAGCGACCTCCTTAATTTTCCTTGCTTAATGAACGCTGTATACGATCTACAACGATCTTCGGCGGTTCGACTTTAGGTGCATCGGGATGCAAAAGCCACGTAGCAGCCGAGTGAGTGTCGCTGATCCTGAAAAGAGGCGGCTGCTCTTCAAAGTCTATCTGAAGCGCATACTTATTCCTCTCGGCAAAAGCATCGCCTTTGGGCGGATAGATCATATTAGGCGGCGTACCGGGTATTGCATCGAGTTTTTCATTTGTATCCAAGTCGGGCATTGACGCAAGCAAAGCCCACGTATAAGGATGACGCGGATCATAAAACACGTCTTCACTCGTTCCGAGCTCAACTATCTTGCCCGCATACATAACAGCTATCCTGTCTGCCATATTCGCCACAACACCTAAATCGTGCGTTATGAATATTACCGACAAATTACGCTCCTGCTTAAGTTTATTAATAAGCTCAAGTATCTGAGACTGTATCGTAACGTCGAGAGCTGTCGTCGGCTCATCGCATACAAGTATATCGGGATTGGCTGACAGCGCTATCGCTATTACTATCCTCTGCCTCATACCGCCGGAAAACTGGAACGGATACTGTTTGTACCTTTTTGCAGGCTCAGGAATACCGACTTCTTCCATAAGTTTTATGGCCTTGTTCTTGGCTATCGACTTATTGACCCTGTATATCATACCGGATACCTTCTCACGAAGCATTTCGGCAAAATCTTCTATATAAGCGCGGCTGTCGTGCTGTGAATCCATGGCTACGATCTCTTCATAATGAGCGATCATGCCGTTTACGACATCCAGAATGATTTTCCTGAGTTCGTCTTCTCCGACTATGTCGGCTGCAACTACCTCATATTCGGGCTCCTTCCCGCGGCTCCTGATCTTCTCTACGGCTTTAGTCTGTTTATCAAAACGTATGGCTTCTTTCTTGTTCTTCTTAAGTTTCTCATAGTAATTCTTTATGCTTCCCAAAAGCGTAGAACGGAAAGTATAAGCCATACTGTCTTTGACTATCAGAAGTCTGTTTATGGAGTTCTCCACCAGCGCAATCATCTTCTTCGCCGTGGAATAAAACTGTTTCTTTGTTTCCGCTTTCTCAAGCTCGGGATACAATTCTTTTAATCCGCTTATTGCTTCCTTCTTTAACTTGAGAGATTCTGAATACGCGTGCTCTATACCTGCAGCAAAGAAATCGTAAAATGCGGTCGCAAACTGATCGTTATACTCCGCCCTCATGGTCTTATTGAGTTGCTTATAATCCTCGATATAAGGTATCGTGGGATTGATATAGACCAGGTGGTATGCAATAGCGGAAAAATCAGGCTTTTCCTTGCCGAGCGCATTAGACAGGTCGGCCTTCAGTTCCTCAAGATAAGGCAGTAACGGCTTATAGTCCTTTATCGCGGATTTCTTGGCAGGTTTTCCCTGTTTCGCGGCCTTTTCCTGCTTTGAAGCCTCTTCCTGTTTTGCGGACTTTTCTTTTTCGTCCTCTTTCTTTTCAGTTTGTTTTACTTTTCCGGAATCGCACAACTTGCAAAGCGTCAACAGACTTTCAAGCTTTTCTTTCATATCGTCGTCGTACTTAAGCACGAAATCGTCGTTTGTGAAAGGCATACGTCTGCAAATATACTTTATTTCTTCCAAAGCGTTTTTAGCGGCGTTTTTAGGTATAGCCAGCAGCAGATGATCGACATGCTGCAAAACGTCGTCCGCGTAATAGGTAGCCAGATTGTAGCTTATTTCCATCGAGGCTTTTTTCATTTCTGCTTTATGGAATTTACTGAGCAACTCGGTGCTTTCTTCGCTCTTTTCCGGGAGCATGGCTTTTGTATGCTCGTCGAGAAGCTTAGCTTTCGATCTGTACTCTTTTCTGGAATTTCTTCTGTTTACCTTATTCTTTAAAATCATTGCTTCGGTCAGCTGCCTTCCTATCCTGACGATAGGATTCAGACTGCTCAAAGGGTCCTGGAATATCATTGCGATTTTATCGCCTCTGATCGAGTGAAAGTCGTCCTCGGTGATTTTAAGGAGGTCTTTGCCGTCATATATTATCTGCCCGCCTTCAACTATAGCGTTGTTGGCTAGAATTCCGAGCACAGCTCTGACCGTGACCGACTTCCCCGATCCCGACTCTCCGACTATCGCAAGAGTTTCACCTTTATAAAGATCAAAATCTATATTTCTGACAGCCTGCACTTTACCGTTGCTGGTCCTGAAAGAAATCTTAAGATCCTTGACTGATAATTTCTTCTCCATATTAATCCTCCGATCCCCTCAGCGATGGGTTAAACGCGTCTCTCAGACCGTTGCCGAACAGGTTGAAAGCAATCAGCATCAGCGACAGGAACAGTGACGGATAAAACATTGCATGAGGCGATGTTGTAAGAGCCGTGTTTGCCTCGGAAATCATAACGCCAACGGAGGTCATCCCCGATTCAGCAAGATTTACGATACCAAGATAAGTGAGGTTTGTTTCAGTTCTGATAACGCTGGGAATGGTAAGTGCGCAGCTTGTAATTATTGTGCCCAAAGAATTTGGGAAAATATGCTTGAACATTATCCTCCCGTCCCTTGCACCCAAAGACTTGGCAACAAGTATATATTCCTGTCCCTTGAATCTGTAAAATTGTTTTCTTACAAGCGCTGCCATACCAATCCAGCCCGTTGCAATGAATGCCAATAGAAATGCCGGTACTACACCCATTGACTGGGCCAGATGTAACTGAAACAAGGTAATGACCACCATCATGGGAACACCCGCAAGTATATCGGATATCCTTTCCATAATAATATCCACCCAGCCGCCGTAATAACCTTCTATAGCACCGTAAATTGCACCGAGCGTAAGATTGATTACCGATATCCCGACAGCAAGCAGCAAAGAAAATCTTGCACCTCTTCCGAGTGACGAGAAAATATCTCTGCCATAGATATCTGTCCCGAAGAAGAACAAAGGAGTTGTGCTGCCGTTCTGGTAAATATAGTACTCATAATGAGATACCCTTATCCTATAGGTATTTCCGCCCGTCCCGGTACGCTCATAGTAGCTGTATGTTATCTCTTCGCCGTCCTCAAGACCAAGATACTGTCTGTACACAGGATTGTCCTCGATCCTCGGTCCGTAGTATATCGTTTCGCTTTCTCTGCTTTCAAGCTCAACATAAGTCGGAATCGGCTGATTTCTTTCATCAAGCTTTACTATATAATTTTTATATTCGTCACGGATAAAATTTCCGTCCTCGTCCCTTTCATACTCATACCAATATCGCGCCGCTTCCTGCTCGCCTGTTGCTACTAAAGATGAAGGAATATTAGATTTGTTTACAGCCGGGAATATGACCTGCTTCCCGGTTTCGACCTGATAATCCATAAGCGCATTCAATTGTTCCAGGTTTAACAGCTTATATGTCACGCCTATTTTGTAATATTGCTGAACTTGATATTCATAGATACTTCTGCCCCGTTCATCTTCAGAATAGTTATTCAGCTTGAAAAGTATTATTTCATCGTTGCCTCCGAAACTCATCTCAAGCTCATGGTATCTGTACTTGTTGACAGTGATCTCGTTGATCGTTTCGGCCTTGGTACCGGTAAATAACCATGTCGACCCCTCAACAAAAGGTGGACAAAATGCATATCTCGCTTCTTTATCATCCATTGTATAAGGAGAAATTATAGGTGCGACTATTGCGTAAAGAACAAGAAATATTATAATTATTGCCGCAACTACGCTGGACTTGTTCTTTTTGAAACGTATCCAGGCATCCTTAAAATATCCTCTCGGTTTTGTCTGCAGCTTGGCGTCGTGAAGCTTAACCCCCGATCTCGCAAACTGAAACTTATCCTTCGGAAAACTATATTTATCAAAATTATTCTCTATCATTTTTTCGACCCCATCCTTATTCTCGGATCAATAAATCCGTAACTTACATCGACCACAAGTCCGCTGAGCAAGCCTACCACGATATAAAATACGGTAAGAAGCATAAAGAAGTTGTAGTCCGTAGTGCTAATGGAATTCAAATACAACGCTCCTACACCGGGTATTCCGAAGATCTTCTCGATGATAAGAGACCCGGACATTATTGCTATAAACTCACCGAATATTGCAGGCAATATAATAACCATTATATTCCTCATACCGTGTCTGACTACAGCTTGTCCCTTGGTAAGACCTTTAGTTCGCGCAAGCAGCATGAACTCGCTCGTCAGAACTTCGGTAAGCTCTGCTCTCGTTGTTCTTGTGAATCCGGCAATAACCCCGAAGCTCATGGACATTATCGCAGGTACCATACTTACAAACATGTCCCAGGAAAACCAGTCTGTCCCCGAAATAAGCATCTGAGGGAACCAGCCCAGCTTGAAACAAAGAAAATATTGGATCATAAATGCGTACACAAACGAAGGAACCGATATGACCACCATTACGAGAGTGGAAATCGTATGGTCGATCCACGTATTCTTCTTAAGCGCCGCCCATACGCCGAACGCTATTCCTATAGGTATACTGAAAATAATCGACCACAGATTGACTATCATTGTCGCAGGCAGCTTTTCGTAAAACACTTTAAGAACATCCGTACTCGGATACATATATTCACTTACTCCCCAACTGCCCCTCACAAATATCGACCTGAGATAAATTATAAGCTGCTCCGGTATCGGCTTCCCGTATCCGAGAGCCTCTCGCCTTGCTTTTATCGCCTCCTGCTGAGCGGTTGTCAGTGAAGAGGAAATTTCGGGTAATGGCAATAACCTGATAAGAACAAAACAAATAACAAACGTTATTACTATGATCAACAACATCAACAGTAATCTATTAATTACATACTTTAACATTTATCTGTCTCCCGTCTTATATAAGAGAAAACGACGGTTTTATACCGATCAACAGTATATACCTGAATACAGCCTCTTGTCCTCTATATTCCGGCAAATACTGCAATTTATAACGATATGTCGCGCCGTCTATTAAAAATCCCGGGGCACCGGAGTGCCCCGGGATAATCGGCTAATCGAAATTAAATTTCGTTTCTATCCGAATTTTAGGTGTAATCAAGTACTCCGCCCTGAGAAGCTACATATTCAGCCCACTCTGTATCAGTATAATTGTAGATGATATAGGTAAGACCGCCGAAACCGAGAAGTCCGTTGTATTCATCGGTTACATAGTTGAGCTTCTTGGAAAGAAGGTGCATACCTCCATCCTGAAGCATAGGAATATAGGAACCTGCAGAAAGGATCTCATATTCGAATCTGCTGAGGATGTAAAGTCTGGTGGAATCTTCTACCATACCGTATCCGAAGTTGTAAACAACACCGTCTACCGTTACTTCTGCTCCGTTAAGAGCATTTGACCAATCAAGCAATGACATTGAAAGCGTAACTACTTCACCGTTTACGGTGATGTCAAGCTCCATTTCAATAATACCGGCATTGAACCAGTTTGCGTCATAAGCTCTGCTGGGATTTACATAAAGGTCTGTAATAGAGAACGGATTCATTCTGCTTCCTCGCCAGCCGGCAAGCTGAGACTGACTTCTTCCGTCACGAAGAGCTTCACCCCATTCATTACCGAAAGGTCCGGTCTCAAAGAATCTTACAACATAGCCTGTTCCTTCAAGAACTTCGGCAAGACGTCTGTTGAGTGAATCAAGCGTGGAAGCAATAAAGGTTGTACCGATTTTAGATGAACCGTAGTCGATAACAACTTCCTGACCCTCTTTATAGATACCGGAAGCAAGTCCTTCTTCGAATGCTTCAACAAAGAGCTGTTTCGCAAGAACAGGATCATAACCGGTGATAGCTTCTACAGCTTCATCAAGAGTCTTGTAAATCTCATCGGGTCCGTATGTCATCTGATAGAAATCGCAAAGAGCCTGCTTAGCTTCGTCTGTATCACGATAAGCTTCACCGCTTTCGGGATTCCAAATATATGGATCACCGATAAGGCCGTATGCACCTGAACGACCAGGATCTACTTCTGCAGCAAAGTCTTCTTTGTCGAATGCGAGAGACATAGCCTGACGGAACTTAGGCTGAGCCATCATCCACTTATTAACTGTATCAGTCTCAAAATTCTTGATATCTTCGTGTCCGGAAAGAATCATGAAGAAAATCGTGTCGCCGGGTACAACATGTGCCCACGGGCTGTTACGAAGCGTTGCAAAGTCATCAGCCTGCAGTCCGTAAGTTTCAATCTGGCCTGCAAGGAACATCGTCTTACGTGTAGATGCTTCCTCTATCGGCTGGCAGGTGATCTTTGTGGTCTTATAAAGACCTTCATTCTGAGGAAGATCATAGCCAAACCAATTCTCGTTGCGCTCAAAGATCATGCTCTTGTCACGCTGATAGTTGGTAAGCTTATAAGGTCCGTATGAAACGGTGGTCTCAACGCTTGTGCAGTAAGTGGTTACATAATATTCGCCCTCAAAGCTCTTGCAAGCTTCATAGGTAGCTTCATGTACGATCCAGTTTCCGCTGAGATTGTAATACAGATAGAATCCGGTAAGGGATTTGTCAAGAACAAGATCGAAGGTGTATTCGTCAACTACCTTGAAACCGACTTCGCTCCAATCAAATTCAGGCCATTCTCTGTCAAAGAAACAGAATTCATACCAAGCCTCGGGATTGGAATCACCGAAGTTATTTGCAACCTTGAGAAGGAGTTCGATAAGTTCTTCCGTGATGTGTGCACCGGGTACGAAGTATTCGGTATATACGTCTACAATATTGCCTTCAGCATCTTCTACCTTGAAGTAATCAGCATAGTCGCCATTGTAATAAAGAGACACAGCATCACCAAAGAAATAGCAAGCGTCATCAGCGCTCAGATAGTAGCTCTCAATGGGCTGAGTCTTGTCGGACTGACCCTGAACCTGCTCTTCACGGCCTGCATAATAGTAATTTCTTGCATTGAGTATTTCAAGATCGCCGTCCATGTAATCGGTTGCACGATAGTTGATAAGCTTAGGATCAAGAAGCTGCTTCATTGAATACTCATATGTGTAAGCATTGATAGCTTCGCCCGTTTCCCACTTAGCATTGGGGTTAAGAGTGATCCTGTATGCATAACCGTATGTTCTGCCGGTCGATGCATCAAAATACTCTGTCGTGACGTCGGTAAGTCCTGTCGCCATCATGGGCACTATCTCATATCCGTCATAAGTATCATTGAAATAATATCCAAAGAGACCCGTGGAAATGAAATCAATGGGATAGCTGTCATCACTGGTCTGATAAATGTGCTGGTTCCAGTTCGTCGCAAGGAGAGAAACTGTATCATTATAGGTATAGCTTCCGAATTTAGCGATATAGGTAGCCTGAACGGTAAACTCCTTGGGAGCCTTGTTGCCGTTCTCATCATACCAACCGATAAGCTCTTCGCCTTCCTTCCAAGCTTTTACATTCGGGAAAGGAATTACTTCACCGGGAACGCCTGTAGCTGTGGAAGTCTCGCTTGTGGTCTCGCCTGTCGCCCATCTGAACGTTACTGTTATACCTTCGGTAGTATACTTAGCATAGTATGTACCGTCAGCCGTTGCAGTTGCGGGGATAGCATTGTCGTTGGAATCAAACCAACCGGCAAAGTATGCGCCTTCCTGTCCGATAGGATCGGGAGTAACGATAGCTTCACCTTTCTTGAATAATTTTTCCTCTCTGGCATTGCCGTCAACAAAGGTTATAACAATGTATTTCTCGAATACAGCATTATAAGTTTTATTGCCTGCCGTGAACTTATTGGTCACGGAGTTGCCGCTGGCGTCCTGCCACCCTACGAAATAATATCCCTCGGGTGCTTCAGGATTTTCAGGCAACGTAACATTTTCGCCTACATTACCTGAAACCGACGAAACTTCGACGTCGCCATTCATGAACGTGTAAGTAACTTTTTGGTCACAAGCTGCAAACACAAACATGAGAGCTGCAACAAGAAGCAAAAGCACAAAAAGTTTTTTGCTCATTTTCTGCATAGTTTTTCCTCCTAAAATATTTTTTCGACTGCCGTTACAGTCATTATATATCAAGCGCTTCCGCTTTGATATCCTTTTCAGAATCCGCCTCTTTCCGACAAATTATCCTCGCCTGCGACATAATCCTTACGCCGGATATACTGGTTTCCTATAAATAATAGCATATTTCACTCCCCCTGTCAAGGCAATTTTTAAAATTTTTTTCCATTTTATTGTTCGGATATTTTCACTTTTCCCCGCACACAACATCTTTTCATCTTTTTTGTTACAAATACTATATTTTTTTTACCCGCTTCCCTCGTTTTTAATATTTTTTTTGTAATTATATTAATTTTTGCAAAAATCATAACGCCCACCCCCCGTTTTTCAGTCTGCTTCGATTTCCTTTTTTTATGTAAACAATATGCCCCCCTCCCGCTCCTTCTTAAAAAATACCTTCGCTTTCCTGAATACGGCTTTCACTTCCGTATACCTTCCGCCTGCACCTCTTTATACTCCCCGCTCTTTTGCAACCCCTTTTTCAGGAAATACCTTTGCTTACCGTAAAACGGCTTTCACTTCCGTATACCTTCCGCCTGCACTTCGGTGTATTTCCGAGTCTTTGCAGTTCACTGGAAAAAGGTTTCGATGCCTTTTACGGTGCCGTCGAATTTGCATTTGTGCTCCGAGAATATACTTGACCTTATTGCAAAACAGACATTTTGAGACATGTTGTATGCAGCAGCGTAAAAACGCTTCGTCTGCTGCCCGGTTTTTCGCTCAAAACGACAGCGGCAGCTTTTTGAGTCTGAGTTTTACGGACAAAAAAGCGCGCCCGCTCTCACGACGGACGCGCACAAAATCCCTTAATTCCGGCTCACAAGATGATATTTACGAGTCTGCCGGGTACTGAGATGATTTTTTTCACCTGTCTGCCCTCTAACAACTCACGTGTTTCCTGAAGGGAAAGCACGTATTCTTCCAGCTCTTTCCCCTTCAGTTCCGAAGGGACGTTTATTCTGTTTCTGATCTTACTGTTTATCTGCAGGGCTATTTCCGTTTCGCTTCTTACAAGCGCGGTTTCATCCATTTTTACCCATCCCTGGTTGAAAACGGAATAAGGCATTCCGAGACGTTGCCACAGTTCCTCCGAGAAGTGAGGAGCCAGAGGAGCCAACAGCTTTATAAGATCGAGTACGCATTCCCGATAGAGCCGACTGTTGTGTTTACCCTCCGCTTCGTATTTAGTCAGCGCGTTGACAAGCTCCATCATTCGGGCTACAGCTGTATTGAAATCGAAATTCTCATAGTCGCGGGTGACTTGTTTTATGGTGTTGTACCTTACGAAATTGAGTTCCTTTTCTTCCTTGCCTAAGGGCATCTCGTCCATACCGCAGGAAACGGCCTTTTCGGCGATACGCTCGACTTTGTCAAGCCATTTCGCTATGGATCTTATCCCTTCGTCGCTCCACGGACCGCCTTCCGTATACTTGAAACCGAAGCCTATATATACGCGCATGACGTCGCTGCCGTATTCCTCTATATACTTATCGGGACTGATGACATTGCCGCGCGTTTTACTCATACGCGAACCGTCGGTACCGAGAATGATGCCCTGATGCACGAGAGAAGTGAATGGTTCGTCAAATCTGAGGTAACCCATATCTCTCAGAGCTTTTGTTATAAAGCGGGAATAAAGCAGGTGACCGCAAGCATGTTCGGGACCGCCCACATACTTGTCTACGGGAAGCATTTTATTGATAAGTTCGGGATCGAAGGGTTTTTCGCTGTTTTTGCTGTCCGGATAACGGAGATAGTACCAGCTTGAGCACACGAACGTATCAAGGGTATCGGGATCGCGGCGTGCTTCGCCTCCGCACACGGGACACCTAACCTTCATGAACTCTTCGTTTCTGAGAAGAGGACTTGTTCCGTCCGGAGTGAAGTTGACGTTATAAGGAAGCATTACCGGCAGATCCTTCTCGGGCACCGGGACCGCTCCGCATTTATCACAATATATGACGGGTATCGGAGCCCCCCAGTATCTTTGTCTCGATACCGACCAATCACGCAGTCTGTAATTGACCGTGTGTTTTGCCTTGCCTGTTTTTGCAAGCTTGTCGATCACGGCTTTTCTTCCCTCTTCGCTTGTAAGCCCGTCAAATTCTCCGCTGTTTACCATGATGCCGTATTCGGTATAAGGCAGTTCGTCGTCGGAGCCGTCTGCGCTCTTTATGACTCTCTTTATTTCAAGTCCGTATTTCTTTGCAAAGAGATAGTCGCGCGCGTCGTGCGAAGGAACACCCATGACGGCTCCCGTACCGTAGGAGTAAAGCACATAGTCGCCTATCCATATTTCGACCTTTTCGCCGTTTATGGGGTTTATGCAGTATGCACCCGTAAATACTCCCGTTTTTTCCTTTGCCGACGAAAGCCTGTCCACTTCGCTGGCTTTCGAAGCTTCTTTTTTATACCTTTCCACCTCTTCCTTCTTTTCGGGAAGTGTTATCTCGTCCACAAGCGGGTGCTCGGGCGCAAGTACTACATAGCTTACTCCGAAAAGCGTATCGGCACGCGTTGTAAAGGTCCTGAAAGCTTTGCCGCTCTCGGTGACGAATTCGATCTCGCCTCCCGTGGATTTTCCTATCCAGTTTTTTTGCATCAGTTTGGTTTTCTCGGGCCAGTCAAGCTTGTCAAGACACTCCAGAAGTTCTTCGGCATAATCGGTTATTTTGAAAAACCACTGCGTCACGTTCTTCTTTATGACTTCACTCCCGCACCTTTCGCATACCCCGTCGGTGACTTGTTCGTTAGCAAGCACCGTCTTGCAGGAAGTACACCAGTTTACGGGCGATTCCTTTCTGTAGGCAAGACCGTGTTTCAGAAGCTGAAGAAAAAGCCATTGCGTCCATTTATAATAATCCGGACGACATGTCACTATCTCGCTGTCCCAATCGAACATGGCGTCCATTTCCGAAAGCTGCCGCTCCATGACGGAAATATTCTGTTCCGTGCTGTCGTTGGGATGAGTCTGCGTCTTGATGGCGAAATTTTCGGCGGGAAGTCCGAAAGCGTCAAACCCCATCGGCTGATAAACGTTGAAGCCGTTCATCTTCTTGAATCGCGCAAAACTGTCGCTCATGCCGTAATTATACCAGTGTCCAAGGTGGAGCTTGTACCCGCTCGGATAACTGAACATCTCAAGCATGTAATATTTGTTTCCGATATTGTTCCTGTCAAAGCCCACTGCTTTGGTTTCATTCCAGATGTCGTGCCACTTTTTCTCGATCTTCTTAAAATCCATACCCAACCTCTATTCAAGCACAGCTTTTATTCTTCTTACACCGCTGCTCGACGACTGTTCCTTTACTATCCTGAAGGTCCCGAGTTCACCCGTATTCGAAGCGTGCGGCCCGCCGCACATCTCCATTGAAAAATCCCCTATGGTATACACCTTAACGATCTCGCCGTATTTATCTCCGAAAAGTCCCATTGCGCCCCGCGCACGCGCTTCCTCGATCGGCATCTCTTCGCATACCACTTCTTCGCTTTTTCGTATCTCCTCATTTACAAGACGCTCTGTTTCCGTAATTTCATCGGGTGTCATGGGCCTGCCGAAGCTGAAGTCGAAACGCAGCCTTTCGGGAGTTATATTACTGCCGCGCTGCTTCACCTCTTCACCAAGTACACGGCGCAAAGCAGCCTGCAGAAGGTGCGTGGCTGTATGGAGCTTCGTCGTCTGTTCGCCCGCGTCCATAAGTCCGCCCTTGAAACGCTGTTCGCCCCCCGCGTGGCTCTTTGCCTGATGCTGTGCATAACAGCTCCCGAAACCTTCTTTGTCTACCCTGAGTCCGCATTCCTCCGCAAGCTCACACGTAAGCTCTATGGGAAAACCGAATGTATCGTAAAGCCTGAAAGCGACATCTCCGCTTATCACGCCTCCTTCGCTCAGTCCGGAAGCTACCCTCCTGAACTCCTTTTCGCCCTGCACCAGAGTCTTGAGAAACCTTTCTTCCTCTAAAGCAAGCTCTCTCCTTATCCTCTCGGCGTTTTCGGTAAGCTCGGGATACCTTTCACCGTACTGTCCGATATATATATCGGCAAGCACAACTATATCCCCCTTCTTCATCTCGAGGGAATCGGCAAAACGTACCGCCCTTCTGATTATCCTTCTGAGTACATACCCCTGATCCACGTTGGAAGGCGAAACCCCCATCCTGTCACCTATCAAAAATACAGCCGTCCTCACGTGATCCGCTATCACTCGCATAGCCACCGTGCTCTTAGGATCCTCACCGTATTTCCTGCCGCTGAGCTCTCCGATCTTCGCTATCACGGGACGGAACACATCGGTCTCATATACGCTGTCGTACCCGTTAAGCACGCAAACCGTGCGCTCAAGCCCCATTCCGGTATCCACGTTTTTCTGAGATAACGGCTCAAAGGATCCGTCCGCAAGTCTGTTGTACTGCATAAACACGTTGTTCCATATTTCAAGCCAGTTGTTCCCCTTGTCACCGGGACCTAATGGATCGCCCTCGGCACTTTCGCCTTTATAATAGAAAATCTCCGTGTCCGGACCACAAGGACCTGTTGTACCGCCTGCAGGCCCCCACCAATTGTGTTTCTTGGGCAGATAAAAGATCCTGCTCTCAGGCATACCGCAGGCCTTCCATATCTCCGCGCTTTCTTCGTCACGCGGGGCATGCTCGTCCCCTTCGAAAACCGTCACCGCAAGCTTTCCCGGATCCAATCCGAGATACTTCTCCGAAGTCAGAAATTCCCACGACCACCTGATGGATTCTTCCTTGAAATAGTCCCCGAGACTCCAATTGCCCAGCATCTCAAAAAAAGTAAGATGACTGCCGTCTCCGACTTCATCTATATCGCCCGTCCTCACACATTTCTGAACGTCCGCAAGCCTTTTCCCTCCGGGATGCTTCTGCCCCATAAGATAAGGCGTAAGGGGATGCATGCCCGCCGTAGTGAAAAGTACGGACGGATCGTTCTCGGGTATAAGACTCGCCGACTCTATGATCTTATGTCCCCTCTCTTCGAAAAAAGACAAAAACTTTTCGCATAATAATTTTGCCGTGATCTCCATATCTGTGACCTCATTATATATTTACTGTATTTTTTCGTACCGAAAAACTATGCGTATTTGCGCAATCACGCAAATTGTACCATATAGACGTTTTTTGCGCAACTCTTTATTTACCGCCCCTTGATTTTTCTCCTTTTTTTATATAAAAAAAACGGCTTTCCGTTCCCTTTCGACCTCGCTTCCGCCACCCCCGCAATAAGATCACACCCTTACACCATGCCCCGCAATAAAAAAACGGACTTTATGAATTACGCCTCGGAGTCATCCGGCGTCAGCCTTTCCCTTTATTAAATACCCGAATTTGCCCGAATGCCCGACTTACCATGCGCTTTCTGTCCGCAATATCCGCACAATCAAAAATACCGCGGTCCCGGCATCAGTCAAAAGCCGCCGCGTACTCTTAAGCATTCCCGGAATTGCCCGCTGTTTCAATTTACCGATATCTGTCTTTATTCAATTAACCTGAAAACTGTTA
>ENA-OYYI01000481-OYYI01000481.1-human-gut-metagenome-genome-assembly--contig:-NODE-481-length-15241-cov-5.771303_pt1 | contig 15241 bp, 10 predicted proteins | sample MGYA00244063_ERZ653448 | MGnify/ENA primary metagenome ERZ653448 (study PRJEB26926, sample SAMN06165192) | human gut metagenome | biome: ENVO:00009003; feature: ENVO:2100002; material: ENVO:00002003...
TGCGGCCCTGCTCGCACAGCGCCTCGTCGAACATCACGTCGTTGCCTGCCGACGACGAAATGAGCATCGCCATGCGCACGCCGTCGGCGCCGAACTTTTCGATCAGGTCCAGCGGGTCGGGCGAGTTGCCCAGCTGTTTGGACATCTTGCGGCCGATCTTGTCGCGCACGATGCCCGTGAAATAGACGTTTCCGAAGGGCTTTTCGCCGCGGTATTCGTAGCCGGCCATGATCATGCGGGCCACCCAGAAGAAGATGATGTCGGGACCGGTCACCAGATCGTCGGTGGGGTAGTAGTAGCTGATCTCCCGGTTGTCCGGGAAGCGGATGCCGTCGAACACCGAGATGGGCCACAGCCACGACGAGAACCAGGTGTCGAGCACGTCCTCATCCTGCCGCAGATCGGCGAGCGTCAGCGAGGCGTCGCCGCTCTTGGCCCGGGCTTTCTCCAGTGCCTCGTCTGCGTTGAGGGCCACTACGTAACCGCCTTGGGGCAGATACCAGGCCGGAATGCGCTGGCCCCACCAGAGCTGGCGCGAGATGCACCAGTCCTTGATATTTTCCATCCAGTGACGGTAGGTGTTCTTGTATTTTTCGGGAACGAGCTTGATTTCATTTTCCAAGACGGCCTGCGTCGCCGGACCGGCGAGTTTCTCCATCGAGAGGAACCACTGCATCGAGAGTTTGGGCTCGATCGCTACGCCGGTACGTTCGGAATAGCCCACGTTATTGGTGTAGTCTTCGGTTTTCTCCAGCAGGCCGGCCGCGTCGAGATCCTTTTTGATCTGTTTGCGCAGGGCGAAGCGCTCCATACCGGCATACAGCCCTACCTTGTCGTTGATCGTGCCGTCGTCGTTGAAGATGTCGATCGATTCGAGCCCGTATTTTTCACCGAGCATATAGTCGTTCACGTCGTGCGCCGGAGTAACCTTCAGGGCACCCGTGCCGAAAGCGATGTCCACGTACGTATCGCGGATCACGGGTACCGACCTGCCCACCAGCGGGACGATGACCCGGGCGTCTTCGGGCAGCCAGGCGTAGCGTTCGTCGTCGGGATTGACGCAGAGGGCCGTGTCGCCGAGGATCGTCTCGGGCCGGGTCGTGGCGACGATGATCGTGCGGTCGGTGCCTTCGACCCGGTAGCGCAGGTAGTAGAGCTTGCCGTGCGACTCTTTGAACACCACCTCTTCGTCCGAAAGGGCGGTCTGGGCCGACGGGTCCCAATTGACCATGCGTACGCCCCGGTAAATCAACCCCTTTTCGTAGAGGTCGCAGAAGACCCGCAGGACGCTTTCGGTACGGGCTTCGTCCATCGTGAAGCAGGTGCGCTCCCAGTCGCACGAGGCGCCCAGCTTGCGCAGCTGTTGCAGGATCACGCCGCCGTATTTCTCTTTCCAGTCCCAGGCATGACGCAGGAACTCTTCGCGCGAGAGCGACGATTTCTCGATCCCCTCGGCCTTGAGTTTGGCCACCACCTTGGCTTCCGTGGCGATCGAGGCGTGGTCGGTGCCCGGGACCCAGCAGGCGTTCTTGCCCTGCATGCGGGCGCGGCGCACCAGTACGTCCTGCAACGTGTTGTTGAGCATATGTCCCATGTGGAGCATACCCGTGACGTTGGGTGGCGGGATGACGATCGTATAGGGTTCCCGTTCATCGGGTTCGGAATGGAAAAGGCGGTGCTCCATCCAGTAGTCGTACCATTTGGATTCGATCTCCTGCGGGGAGTATTTGTCGGCGATTTGCATGATATTGTATGCGGTATTTATAATAATTTGTACAGGATTTGCAAAGTTATGAACATTCTGCTAATATGAAATAAAATTAGGAGGAAAATCGTTATCTTTGCAAAATCTGTAATTTTTTAAAAAAAGTAGATGTTTTTCGTACTCAAAACTTTCCCGGTCAAGGAAAGGAGGAGCGAGGGGAAAGCGGTCGGGGTCGGGAGTTTCCGAAGGGAGAATTTATCCGACGATACGGAAAACACTTCGATTTTTAGCCACATAATAAAAAGAATATGAGTAAGAAGGATAAAATAAAGAATATCGACATGGACGATCTGAAGGCACTGCCCGATGTCCTGGACGGACGCCATCACGTCATTCCCATCGTAACGGGCGGGGACGAGGTGTTGGAAGAGGTCAACGTGCCCGAAATATTGCCGATATTGACCTTGCGCAGTTCGGTGCTGTTTCCCGGAGCGATCACGCCGATTACGGTCGGCCGAGAGAAGAGCATCCGGCTGGTGCGCGAAGTGAACGAGCGCAACGGATTGCTGGGGGCCGTGCTGCAACGCGAAAGCGAAGTCGAAGATCCGGCGCCGGACGATATGTACAAGGTCGGCACTGCGGCTCGTATTATCAAGATTCTGGAGATGCCCAACGGCAACCTGACGGTGATTCTAAACGGACTGGAGAAAATCGAGGTGAAGGAGTATGTCTCCACGGAACCTTATTTCCAGGCCAGCGTGACGCCGTTGCGCGACTCTTCTCCCGATGTAAAGAGCCTGGAGTTCGAGGCTCTCGTGGATTCGATCCGCGACATTGCGCTGGGTATCATCGCTATTTCGCCGGACATGCCCAAGGAGGCGGCGTTCGCCATCAAGAATATCGACTCCAAGCGGGGAATCATCAACTTCATCTGTTCGAACCTCGAGCTTTCGGACGAAGACCGCCAGTCGCTGCTGGAGTCTCCCGGTCTGCTGGCCCGTGCCCGCAAGTTGTTGGAGATTCTGGTGCGCGAGCAGCAGCTCGTCGAGCTGAAGAACGAGATCCAGAGCCGTGTCAAGCAGGAGATCGACAAGCAGCAGCGCGATTACTACCTGCAGCAGCAGATGCGCACGATTCAGGACGAGCTGGGCGAAGGTGCCGACAGCGAGCTGGAGGGATTGCGCGAGAAGGCGTCCAAGAAGAACTGGCCCAAGGAGGTGGCCGAACTTTTCGAGAAGGAGATCACCAAGCTCGAACGGCTCAATCCCGCCGTGGCCGAATATTCGGTGCAAGTTACCTATCTGCAACTGATGCTCGAGCTGCCCTGGAACGATGTGACGCAGGATAATCTCGATCTGAAATGCGCACGCGAGCAGCTCGACCACGACCATTTCGGGCTGGACGAAGTGAAAGAGCGTCTGTTGGAGCATTTGGCCGTCATCAAGCTGAAAGGCGACTTGAAATCCCCGATCCTCTGTCTGTACGGCCCTCCGGGCGTAGGCAAGACCTCGCTGGGCAAGTCCGTGGCGGCGGCGCTGGGACGTAAGTTCGGCCGTATTTCGCTGGGCGGTCTGCACGACGAGGCCGAGATACGCGGTCACCGCCGCACCTACATCGGGGCGATGCCGGGCCGGATCATCCAGACCATCAAACGCTGCGGGTCGTCCAATCCGGTCATCATCCTCGACGAGGTGGACAAGGTGACCGTAAGCAATCACGGCGACCCGTCGAGCGCACTGCTCGAAGTGCTCGATCCTGAACAGAATACGACATTCCACGACAACTACCTCGATACGGAGTACGACCTTTCGAAAGTGCTTTTCATCGCCACGGCCAACAACATCGGCAACATCAATCCGGCGCTGCGCGACCGTATGGAGATGATTAACATTCCGGGCTACATTCTCGAAGAGAAGGTGCGGATCGGCCTCGACCACCTGCTGCCCAAGCAGATGACGGCGCACGGCATTCCCGAGGGGCAACTGGTGCTGACTCCCGAGGTCGTCGAGCAGGTCATTGCGGGCTATACCCGCGAGTCGGGTGTCCGTTCGCTGGACAAGCACTTGGCGAAGATCGCCCGCTACCGGGCCAAGCAGATCGCTTTCGAGGAGGCTTATACGCCGGAGCTTACGCAGGCCGATGTCGAGAAGATTCTCGGCATCCCGAAATTCCTGCGCGAAGAGTACGAGGTCGGGGATATGGTCGGCGTAGTCACCGGCCTGGCTTGGACCGAGGTCGGCGGCGATATCCTCTACATCGAGTCGGTGCTGACCCCCGGCAAGGGCAAAGTGAGCCTGACGGGTAACCTGGGTGAGGTGATGAAGGAGTCGGCGACGATCGCCCACGAGTGGGTGATGGCGCACCACAAGGAGTTGGGTATCGATCCCGAAATGTTCGAGAAGAACGACATCAACATCCACGTACCGGAGGGAGCCATTCCCAAGGACGGTCCTTCGGCGGGTATCACGATGGTCACCTCGATCGTTTCGACCTATACGGGGCGCAAGGTGCGCGAGCGTATCGCCATGACCGGAGAGACGACCCTGCGGGGACGTGTAATGCCGGTAGGCGGTATCAAGGAGAAGATCCTGGCGGCCAAGCGTGCCGGTATCAAGGAGCTGATCCTTTCGGAAGACAACCGCAAGGACATCTCGGAGATCAAGGCGGAGTACATCGACGGTCTGACGTTCCACTACGTGCGGACGAACGAGGATGTGTTGCGTTTGGCTCTCGAGGAGAAGAAATAATCCGTGTTAATTTGAAAAGCGGGACGCAATGTCCCGCTTTTTTCGTATTTTAGCGACTTGAAACAGATAGAGTCACGAGTTATGGAGTTTGTTGCGATCATTCCCGCCCGCTATGCATCGACCCGCTTCCCGGGCAAGCCGCTGGCGATGCTCGGGGGAAAGCCCGTCATCCGCCGGGTGTATGAACAGGTGACCGGCGTGCTGCCCGATGCGGTCGTGGCGACCGACGACGAACGGATCCTGCGTGCCGTCGAGGAGTTCGGCGGTCGTGCCGTGATGACTTCGTCCGAGCACCGCAGCGGCACCGACCGTTGCTGGGAGGCTTATGGAAAGCTCGGCCGGGAGTACGACGCCGTAATCAACGTGCAGGGCGACGAGCCTTTTATCCGTCCGGAACAGCTTCGGGCGATCATGCGCTGCTTCGACGTGCCGGGTACGGACATCGCTACCCTGGTGCGTCCCTTCGCCGAGTCAGACGGACTGGCGGCGCTCGAAAATCCCAATTCGCCGAAAGTGGTGCTCGACGGCGAGTCGCGGGCGATCTACTTTTCGCGCTCGGTGATTCCCTACCTGCGGGGTGTGGAGCGGTCGGAGTGGCTGGCGAAACATACTTTCTATAAACATATCGGTATGTATGCCTTTCGTACGAAGGTGCTCGCCGAGGTGACGGCCTTGCCGCCATCTTCGCTGGAGAAGGCCGAGTCGCTCGAACAGTTGCGCTGGCTGGAGAACGGCTACAGGATCGGCGTGGGTATCTCCGACGTGGAGACCATCGGCATCGACACGCCCGAAGATCTGGCGGCCGCCGAGGAATTTTTGAAACGAATGAAGCGATAGAATCATGGATAAAAAACCTCTCTTTATAGCCGGTCCCTGCGTGATCGAATCGGCGGAATTGCTCGATACGGTCGCTGCGACGCTGGCGGACATCAATCGTCGGCTGGGCGTCGAAATCATTTTCAAGGCTTCGTTCGACAAGGCCAACCGCACGTCGATTTCGTCGTTCCGGGGGCCGGGGTTGGAAAAGGGCCTTCGGATGCTCGCCGACGTTCGGTCGAAGTGGGGGCTGCGGCTGCTGACCGACATTCACGAATCCTGTCAGGCCGCTCCGGTCGGCGAAGTCGTCGATGTGATCCAGATTCCGGCATTCCTTTGCCGCCAGACCGATCTGTTGGTCGCTGCGGCCCGTACGGGACGTACGGTCAATATCAAGAAAGCGCAGTTCCTTTCGGGTGAAGATATGCGATACCCTTATGAAAAGGCGATGAAGGCCGGTGCCGGTGAGGTTTGGCTTACCGAACGTGGCAATATGTACGGCTACAACAACCTGGTGGTCGATTTCCGCAACATTCCCGACATGCTCGGTATCGCTTCGACGGTCGTCATGGACTGCACGCATTCCGTACAGCGCCCCGGTGCCGCCGGCGGCAAGACGGGCGGTAACCGCGAGTTCGTGCCTGCCATGGCCCGGGCAGCCCGGGCGTTCGGTGCCAACGGTTTCTTCTTCGAGGTGCATCCTGATCCCGATCATGCCTTGAGTGACGGCCCGAACATGCTTTATCTGAATGATTTGGAAAACGTAATAAAATCTTTGCTATAATATGACCGCAGACAAGCGGGCCGATATCCTCTCGCTGGCCCGAAAGACGATCCATACCGAAGCGCTGGCGCTCAAGCATCTCGAACAGACGCTGGGCGATGATTTCGTGTGCGCTGTCGAACTTATCCTGCACAGCCGGGGCAAGCTCGTGGTGACCGGAATGGGAAAATCGGGGCTGATCGGCCGCAAGATCGCCGCGACGCTGGCGAGCACCGGTACGCCGAGTTTCTTCCTGCATCCGGGCGAGGCTTTTCATGGCGATCTGGGAATGATCTCTCCGGAAGATACCGTGCTGGCGCTTTCTTATTCGGGCGAAACGGATGAAATTCTCAAGATCGTGCCGTTCATCCATACCAACGGCAACAAGCTGATTTCGATGACGGGCAATCCCGAATCGACGTTGGCCCGCAATTCGGACGTGCACCTCGACGTGGCCGTACGCCACGAGGCCTGCATCCTGCACCTGGCGCCTACCACTTCGACTACGGCACAGATCGCCATGGGCGACGCTATGGCCGTAGCGCTGATGAAGTTGCGCAATTTCACGAGCATCGACTTCGCGCGGCTGCACCCGGGCGGCAGCCTGGGCCGCCGTCTGCTGATGACTGTCGGCAATGTGATGCACAAGGAGGGTTTGCCCGTAGTGGCTCCGGACTGTTCGGCCAAGGATATGATCCACGCCGTCAGCAAAGGCGGTCTGGGTCTAATCGTCATTTGCGAGGGGGACAAAGTGCTGGGGATCGTCACCGACGGGGATATCCGCCGGGCGATGGAACGCCGCGAATCGGAGTTTTTCTCGATCCGGGCCATGGACATCGCCACGCTCAACCCCAAGACCATCGGGCCCGATGAGAAGCTGATCGCTGCGGAGAAGAAAATGACCCAGCATAAGATCAATTCGTTGCTGGTGACCGACGACGAAGGCAAACTTGTCGGTGTGATCCAGATTTACGACATAAAACTTTGAAAACTATGTTTCTGATTATCGTCGATTACAAGAAGCCGCTCGAAGAGGTGGAGCGCTACCTGGCGGAGCATTGGGCTTTTCTCGACCGTTATTTCGCTCAGGGCAAATTGCTTTGCACCGGGCCGCAGAATCCCCGTACGGGCGGTGTGATCGTTTCGAAAGCCGCGAATCGTGCGGAAGCCGAAGCCTTTACGCGGGAAGATCCGTTCTTCCGGCATGAGATCGCAGATTATACGATCGTCGAGTTCGAACCGACCAAGTATCTTCCCGGATTCGAGAAATTTCGGTAGTAAGCAAATAAACAGGAGCGCCCGCGACTAATCGCGGGCGCTCCTGTTTTCGGAAAACGGCTGTGGAAAGTGTTGTAAACCGTTTTGATCCGCCTCTTCGTAACGTTTTGGAAGAAAGGCGGTCGTTTGACTCTTCTCCTGTATCGGATAGGGGTTGTTTCGTGTATTTTTTTGCGGCTTTCCGGTTGAAGTTCCTGGTGTCGTTGAGTGGTTCGGATGCTTCTGGTCCGGGGTGCTCTATTATCCCCGTACGTAGTGCGGCATTTCGGCGGGAATCGGCATCGACAGTTCGATGATACCGCCTACGGTGCCGTCCTCGCGGCGCCAGGCTGTTTGGTAGATCATTTTGCGGATCCCTTTTTTCTCGATGGTGTAGGCATTCGTGTCGCCTTTTTCGAGGATGCGGGCGATGATCCCCTTCGAGCGCTCGTTGTGGCAGGGGAGCATGCTTTTGCCGCGATACTCTCCATTGACGGAGATAGATTGCTTGTTCTGGTAAATTACCACGCCTTCGGTGTCGCATACCGTTACGGCGCAGTTCGTGTCGTCAGCCCAATTAAAATTCATAGTACTATTCTGTTTTTATAGTTTCTTCGGTTGTAGAAAGCGAGGTCGGGACTGTATTTTATTGCGAAATCTTGACCAGTTGTTCGCGGTAGGCGGTCATGATTCGCGATTTGGAGATGTAGCCCAGGTAGTGTTTCTCCTTGTCCACGACGGGTAACACCCAGACGTGGTTTTCGTCGAAACGGCGCAGCACGCTCTGGATCTGTTCATGTTGCAGGATCGTGTCGGGGGACAGGAGCATGTAGCGTGTAATCGGGTTGCCGTACTTTTGCGGATTGAACAGGTCTTCCCGCACGTCGTTCAGGCGGACGATGCCCAGCAGGTGTTTTTCGTTGTCGAGAACCGGGAAATAGTCGTCGTGACGCTCCCGGGACATGATCTGCACGATGTCGCCCAAAGTCTGGGACGGGTGGATGTAAACTCCGTCGTCCTGGATCAGGTCGTCGAGCCTCAAAAAGACGAAGACCGATTCGTCCTTGTTGTGGGTGATCAACTCCCCGTTCTGGCGCAGTTGCTTGGTATAGATCGAGTCGGGATCGAGGTAGTAGTCGATGGCGAAGGCGATGCAGGCGGTGATCATCAGCGGGATGAAAAGGCCGTAACCGCTCGACAGTTCGGCGATCAGGAAGATCGAGGTCAGGGGAGCCTTCATCACGCCCGACATCACGCCCGCCATACCTACCAGGGTGAAAGAAACCAGCGACAGGTTCCATCCGAACAGGGTGTTGCAGACCAGCGCCGTGATAGCGCCCATGAATGCGCCGACGAACAGCGAAGGGGCGAACGTACCGCCGACGCCGCCCGCAGCGTTGGTCGAGGCCATGGCGATCACCTTGAAGAACATCGTGCCTACGATGAAGAGAATGACCACCCAGTCGATCTGGCTGAAACGGTAGAAGAGCGAGTTGTTGAATAGCTCGGTCGTGTTGCCGTGCATGAGCGACATGAAACCTTCGTAACCTTCGCCGTAGAGGGGCGGGAAAATGTAGATCAGGATGCCGAGTACGGCACCGCCGATCAGCCACTTCTTGTAGGGGTTGTCGATCTTTTTGAAGAAGGCCCCCACTCGGGCATTGACCGTGGTGAAGTAGTAGGACATCAGCCCGCAGAAGATACCCAGCAGGACGAAAAGCGGAATTTGGTTGAGCCGGAATGCGTCGTCGGGAGTCAGCGAAATGGCGATAATCGGGTCGAATCCCCTGATCGTGAGTGCGATGGCGGCGGCCGTGATCGAAGAGATCAGCAGCGGTACGACCGTGCGCGAGGTGAGATCGAGCATCAGAATTTCGAGCACGAAAACCACGCCCGTGATCGGGGCTTTGAAGATGGCTGCGAGGGCTGCCCCCGCGCCGCAGCAGAGCAGCAGGGTGGTGTTTTTGTAGTTCAGGTGGGCCAGGCGGCTGACGTTCGACCCGATGGCCGCACCCGTCAGGACGATCGGGGCCTCGGGACCGACCGAACCGCCGAATCCGATGGTGGTCGCACCGCCTACGACCGAAGTCCAGCAGTTGTGGGGGGCGATGTAGGAATTTTTGCGCGACATGGCGTACAGCACGCGTGTAACGCCTTCCGAAATGTTGTCTTTGACGACGTATTTGACGAAGAGCGAAGCCAGGATGATACCGATGACCGGGTAGAACAGGAAGAGGAAATGCGACTGTTCGACGGGAAACCAGTGGGTCAGTCCGGCTTTGATTCCGTAAAGCAGCAACTCGAACAGGCAGGTGCCCAGTCCGGCCAGAACACCCACGATAACGGCCAGCAGCGCCATGATCTGCGTACTGGTGAACCGTTTGGTGAGTTCCAGGAAACGGATGTAGATACGTTCGCCCCAATCCGCGATCGTCTGCGGTGTTATGCGTTTGAACATTTCGGGTACCTTGTCTGCTGGTTATGCGCGTTATCGCTGTTGCTGGTATTGGCGAGCCTGCTCGGCGATCAGCTCCTTGTCGTCGAAGTAGTCGATCCGCATGGCGTGGCGCACTTCGCCGAGCGTTTGCGCGGCTGTTGCCCGGGCATGCTCCGAACCTTTGCGCAGAATTTCATAGACCTCTTCGATGCGGCCTTCGTACTGCTTGCGGCGCTCGCGGATCGGCTCCAGCGTTTCGTTCAGCACGGCGATCAGGAACTTCTTGACCTTCACGTCGCCCAGCCCGCCCCGGCGGTAGTGCGCCTTCAACTCGTCGAGCGAGGCGTAATCGGGCAGGTATCGCTGAAAATGTTCCGGGCGACTGAAGGCGTCCAGGTAGGTGAAGACGGTGTTGCCCTCGACCTTGCCCGGGTCCTCCACCCGCAGGTGGTCGGGATCGGTATACATACCCATCACCTTCTTCTTCACTTCATCGGCCGAGTCGGAGAGGTAGATGCAGTTGCCCAGCGATTTCGACATCTTGGCCTTGCCGTCCGTACCGGGCAGACGCAGGCAGGCCGCGTTGTCGGGCAGCAGAATTCCCGGCATGACGAGTGTTTCTCCATATACGGAGTTGAATTTATGGACGATTTCGCGCGTCTGTTCGATCATCGGTTCCTGATCCTCGCCGACCGGTACGGTCGTGGCCTTGAAAGCGGTGATATCCGAGGCCTGGCTGATCGGGTAGGTGAAGAATCCTACCGGAATACCCTGGCGCTGCGATCCCTCTTCTTCGTTGCCTTCGGCGAAGCCGCGCAACTGGATTTCGGCCTTCACCGTCGGATTGCGCTGCAGACGGGCTACGGTCACCAGGTTCATGTAGTAGAAAGCCAGCTCGCAGAGTTCCGGCACCTGCGACTGGATGAAGAGCGTCGATTGCGCGGGATCCAGTCCGCAAGAGAGATAGTCGAGGGCGACCTCGAGGATGTTCTGCCGCACTTTTTCCGGGTTGTCCGCATTATCGGTCAGCGCCTGGGCGTCGGCGATCATGATGAATATTTTCTCGAATTCGCCCGAATTCTGCAACTCCACGCGGCGGCGCAGCGAACCTACGTAATGTCCCAGGTGGAGTTTGCCGGTCGGACGATCTCCGGTGAGTATGATTTTTCCCATCAGTTAAAAAGTTTCTAATAATAAATAGTCTGCAAATGTACGAAAAACTAAACCGATGGTCGAATAATAATTGCGAAGTATCGGTTTTTTTTATATTTTCGTGCGTGCAAATAAGATAAACTATGACTATCATCCAACTCGAATACCTGCTGGCGGTAGCCAATTGCGGCAGTTTCTCTCTGGCAGCGGAACACTGTTTCGTGACCCAGCCGTCGTTGAGCATGCAGATCAAGTCTTTGGAGGAAGAATTGGGCGTGGTGCTGCTCGATCGCAGCAAGAAACCGGTCATTCCGACCGAGGCGGGCGAGGTGGTGCTTGCCGAAATCCGGGAAACCCTCCGGGCTTACGATCATATCCGCGAAGCGGTCGCGGAACTCAAAGGCGAAACTTCCGGTCGGTTGCGGCTCGGCGTCATTCCGACCATCGCACCTTACCTGTTGCATAAGTTTATTCCCGATTTCGTGCGGGACTATCCCAAAGTCGAACTGGAGATTGCGGAGATGGTGACCGCCGACATCGTCGATGCGCTGCGCCGCGACCGGATCGATGCGGCATTGGTCGCCGGCGGAACCTGCGGCGAGGGGATTCAGGAACACGAGTTGTTCGACGACAGGTTCCATCTTTACGTGTCCCGGGAGAATCCGCTTTTTGAACGCACGAACGTCCGTATCGAGGATATCGACCTCAAGGAGCTGGTGCTGTTAAGTCCGGGGCATTGTATGCGTGACCAGATCATCGAGCTGTGCCAGGCCAAACGGGAGGTCCCCTCGCACTATACGTTCGAATCCGGTTCGCTCGATACGTTGATGCGGATCGTCGATTACACGCACTGTGTGACGATTATCCCCGAAATGGCCGTGGAATACATTCCTGCGGAGCATCGTTGTCAGGTCAAAACGCTGGCCAAGGGGGCTACTTCGCGCAAGATCGCCGTGGCCGTGCGCCGGACCTATGTCAAAAGTTCGATCATCAAAGCCTTGATCGATACTATTTTGTCGAAAGTTTCCCGCCAATAGGGATTCGGGACGGATATTTGCAGAGCAAATTTTCGGATATTCTCTTGTATCTTTGCGGGAAGCGGGATGCGTTCGGCATAAAAAAACAAACGGGTTTGTTTTGTTCTGCCCTCATTTTCGCTACCTTTGCAAAGTTGTATTGACCGGTAAATTCAAACTATGGAAAAATTGACAGGCACGATAATTCGTGCAATCCAGGATAAGAAGGGTAAAAATATCGTATCGTTGGATCTTTCGAAAATCGACGGGGCGATCTGCTCCTGCTTCATCGTTTGCAACGCCGACTCCACCACGCAGGTCGCTGCGATCGCGGCGGGTATCGAGGAGCAGGTATTGGAAACCCTCGGCGAGAAGGTCTGGCGCATGGAAGGACAGCAAAATGCGCTGTGGATCGCTATGGACTACGTGGATGTGGTGGTGCATATTTTTCAGACAGAATTGCGTGAATTTTACAAATTGGAGGAGCTGTGGGCCGATGCCCCGGCGACCCGTTATGAGTATGACGAATAATATTTTATGGCACAACAGAAAATAAACAACAAAATGAATATGCCGCGTCCTTCGTGGATGTGGATATACGGCGTCATCATTATTTTTATTGTCGGCTACTGGATGTTCGGACCCGGCAACGGAGTCCCGGTCAAGAGCGACTGGAATACCGTGGCGCAGATGATCGAGCAGGGCGACGTCGAAAAAATCCAGGTCGTCAATCGTGACCTGGCGGAAATCTACCTTAAGAAGGATGCTGCGGACCGGTACCGTAAGGATGCTGTTGACCCGCGTTTCCGTAATATGCCCGAAACGGGGGCTCAGCTTACTTTCAATATCGGGTCGGTGGATACGTTCCGTCAGGATTTGGATAAGGTGACGGCCGAGTCGGGTAACAAGGTGGTGCTGGTGTACGAGAACCGGGAGAATTCCTGGACATCGATTCTGCTTCAGATGCTTCCCTGGATCATTATTATCGGCGGCTGGTTCTTCCTGATGAGCCGCATGTCGCGGGGGGCCGGAGGCGGTGCTGGCGGTATTATGAACGTGGGGAAGGCCCGGGCGCAGGTGTTCGACAAGGAGAACTCGAAAAAGGTGACTTTCAAGGACGTTGCCGGACTGGAGGAGGCAAAGGTCGAGATCATGGAGATCGTCGATTTCCTCAAGAAACCCGACAAATACAAATCCATCGGTGCGAAAATTCCCAAGGGCGCGTTGCTGGTAGGCCCTCCGGGAACGGGTAAAACCCTGTTGGCGAAGGCGGTGGCGGGAGAGGCCAATGTGCCGTTCCTGTCGATTTCCGGCTCGGATTTCGTGGAGATGTTCGTGGGCGTGGGCGCTTCGCGCGTGCGTGACCTTTTCGAGCAGGCCAAACAGAAAGCTCCCTGTATTCTTTTCATCGACGAAATCGACGCCATCGGCCGGGCCCGCGGTAAGAACGCCGGGTTCTCGGGCAATGACGAGCGGGAGAATACACTCAACCAGTTGCTGACCGAGATGGACGGTTTCCAGACCAATACGGGCGTGATCGTCCTGGCGGCGACTAACCGGGTTGATATTTTGGACAAGGCGCTGATGCGTGCCGGACGTTTCGACCGGCAGATCGAGGTGGGATTGCCCGACGTGAAGGAGCGCGAGGAGATTTTCGACGTGCATCTGCGTCCGTTGAAGCTCGATCCGGAGCTGGACCGTACTTTTCTGGCCAAGCAGACGCCCGGCTTTTCGGGTGCCGACATCGCCAATGTCTGCAACGAGGCGGCGTTGATCGCGGCCCGTCACAATAAGAAATATGTGTCGCGCGAGGATTTCCTGGCGGCGATCGACCGCATTATCGGCGGTCTGGAGCGTAAGAACAAGATCATTTCCGACGAAGAGAAGCGGGTGATTGCCTATCACGAGGCCGGACACGCTACGGTAAGCTGGATTTTGGAGAATGCCAGTCCGCTGATCAAGGTGACTATCATTCCGCGCGGCAAGTCGTTGGGCGCGGCCTGGTACCTGCCCGAAGAACGGCAGATCACCACGCGCGAGCAGATGATGGACGAGCTGGCTGCGATGCTCGGCGGCCGGGTGTCCGAGCAGATCAATTTCGGCGAGGTTTCGACCGGAGCGCTCAACGATCTGGAGCGGGCGACCAAGATGGCGTATGCCATGGTGGCTTATTACGGTATGAGCGAGAAGGTCGGGACGATCAGCTATTACGACTCTACGGGCCAGAGCGACATGGCGCTGACCAAGCCCTATTCCGAACTGACGGCCCAGCAGATCGACGCCGAGGCTAAAAATACCATTGCCGAAGCCTATGCGATGGCGGCGGAGGTACTCCGCAGCCATGCCGACGGTTTGAAGGAGCTGGCCGAACTGCTGTTGGAGCGCGAAGTGGTCTTTACGGAGGATGTGGAGCGTATCTTCGGTAAACGGAAAAAGGATATTCTGCGGGAACGGAAAGAGGCCGAGCAGAAGGCTTTGGCGGAGCGGAAAGCTGCATCTGGCGATGCGGAAGAGGCAGCCGGGAAAAAAGAGGTTGCGCCGGCCGAGTCCCGAAAGGACGAAGAAAAGATTTCCGGAACCGCCGCTTCCGCTGTGTCGGACGGAAAATCGTCGGCGGAAACGCCTGAAGTTTAACGAGGTTTACCCGAAAAAGGTTGAATTATGTCTGATAAAATGAGGAATCTTCTGGTGCGAACCTTGAGCGGTGCCGTCCTGACTGTCGTGGTAGTCGGAGCGGTGCTTTGGTCGCAGTGGAGTTTCGGAGTGCTGTTGCTGGCGATTCTCGTCGGCGGTATGTGGGAGTTTTACCGGATGGCCCGCCGGGAGGATATTTACCCTCTCAAATGGCTCGGACTGGTTACGGGTACGGCTCTTTTCGTGGCGAGTTTCCTGCTGGCGGTTTCTGCGGAGCAGGTGGCGTTGTTGCCGAGAGCGCTTTCCGTCCTCTTGTGGTTGTTGCCGGTTTTTATTTTGCTCATACCACTGATGTTCGTCTGTGAACTGTTCCTCAAGCGTGCCCGCCCCGCCGCCGATGTGGGGGCGACGCTCGGAGGCGTCTTTTATGTGGCCGTGCCTTTGTCGATGATGGCCTATCTGCCTCTGCTGACGGGGGAGGGTGGCTGGAATCCCTGGGTGATTTTGGCCTACATCTTCATTATTTGGGCCAACGACGTATTCGCCTACCTGGTGGGGGTCAGCGTCGGCCGACATCATCTTTACGAGCGAATTTCGCCCAACAAGTCGTGGGAGGGGTTCTTCGGCGGCATCGTCGGTGCGATCGCCATGGGTTGCCTTGCCGCATGGTGGCTCGACGGTAGCTATTGGCTGTGGTGCTGTTTAGCTGCGATC
>ENA-OYYI01000490-OYYI01000490.1-human-gut-metagenome-genome-assembly--contig:-NODE-490-length-15045-cov-5.551568_pt1 | contig 15045 bp, 18 predicted proteins | sample MGYA00244063_ERZ653448 | MGnify/ENA primary metagenome ERZ653448 (study PRJEB26926, sample SAMN06165192) | human gut metagenome | biome: ENVO:00009003; feature: ENVO:2100002; material: ENVO:00002003...
AGATTCGCCTTAGTCTCGTGGGCTCGGAGATGTGTATAAGAGACAGCTGCTGTAAGTCGCCTTGGCGGCAGTGCTCCCGTAGAGCAGGGTCATCTCGTTCCCGTCGTCCCAGCGGGACACGAACGATTCGTCGCCGATGTGGATGCTGGTGCGCGTTTCGGCTGCGGGCGTCGGGCCGATGCCGGTTCCGGGATTTTCGGCGGTGAATTCGATGCGGATTTTGTCGCCCGTTGCCGGGCCGTTGGGATTCTGTTCCTCGATACCGCCGGAACAGGCGGCTACCGTTGTCATGACAGCGATAACCGGCAGTGTGCGGAAGATGTCTTTCATGGCTCCTCCGCTTTAGTAGTTGTCGTAGGGATCGTCGTAGGACGTAAGTTCGGTCACGCCTCCGCCTCCGTTTTCGGGATCGTCGCTTGCGGCGAACCCCTTCTCTACATGTACGTCGATTCGTTCAATCAGGGGTACGACGTAGCTGGGGACCCCCTCCTCGCGATTGGTGGTTGCTTTCTTCATAGTCAAAATCTGTTAATTGCGTCGAAAGCAAATGTAGGCAAGGCCGGGGCCAGATGAAAATAAATTCAACCAAACGGCAGATTTATTCAACGAACAGGCTGATTTCGAAAACGGCTCCGGGGCTGAAATGGTGTAAAAAAGAACGTATTTGTGTGGTTTGGCGGCGAAAAAGGGCCGTCCGGAATTCCGGACGGCCCTCGTTTTCAGCCGGATCGGCTATTTTACGTACTTGTCGAGCCAGCCGAAGAATTCGCGGTTCCAGACCAGCGAGTTCTGGGGCTTGAAGACCTGGTGCGCCTCGTTTTCGAACTCCACGAGCCGCGCCGGAATGCCCAGCACGCGGGCTGCCGTGAAGGCTTCGAGCGACTGGGTGTAGGGGATGCGGAAATCCTTCTCGCCGGTGATGATCAGGATCGGCGTGTCCCATTTCGAGACGAACTTGTGCGGCGAGTTGGCGTAGGAACGCTGTGCCGTGGCGTTCGCCGTATCCCAGTAGGAGCCTCCGTAGTCGTTGTTGACGAAGAACAACTCCTCGGTCTGGCCGTACATCGAGTCGAAATCGAAGATGCCGCAGTGGGAGATGAAGGCTTTGAAACGCTTCTCGTGGCATCCGGCGAGGAAGTAGACCGAATAGCCGCCGTACGACGCCCCGACGCAGCCCATGCGGTCCCGGTCGGCCCACGGCTCGCGGGCCACGTCGTCGATGGCCGAGAGGTAGTCGCGGATGTTCTGGCCCGAGTAGTCGCCCGAAATCTGGTCGAGCCACTCCTGTCCGAACGAGGGCAGGCCGCGGCGGTTCGGCGCGACGACGATATATCCCTGTGCGGCCATCAGTTGAAAATTCCAGCGGTAGCTCCAGAACTGCGATACGACGCTCTGCGGGCCGCCCTGGCAGTAGAGCAGCACGGGATATTTCTGCGATGGGTCGAAATCGGGCGGCAGGATGACCCACGTCAGCATCTGCTTGCCGTCGGTGGTCTTGACCCAGCGTTTCTGCACCTCGCCCATCCGGATATGGTCGTAGACGTGTTTGTTGATGGCCGAGATTTGCGCCAAAGAGCCGTCCTCCGGATTTATCCCGAAGAACTCCGTGGCCATCGAGATCGTGCACATCTCGGCGGCGATCCGCTCCCCGGCCATCGTGAAGGCGTTGATGTCGTGGTCGCCCTTCGTGAGGACCTCCACCTCGCCGACCGACGGTGCGACGCGGCAGATCTGGTGCGTCGCCTCGATCGGGGCGATGAAATAGATCAGGTCGTTGCCGCTCCAGACGACGTTCTGGGCGTTGTAGTCGAAGTCGGCGGTGAGGTCCTGCATTTCGGCGGTATGGCAGTCGTAGACGAACAGGCGGGCCTTGTCCGACTCGTTGCCTGCGCGGCGCTGCGAGAGGAAGGCGATCTTCGAATCGTCGGGCGACCAGACGGGATATTTGTCGTAGCCCGGCAGGTCGTTCTGTTTCGCTTCGATGCCGGCGGGTTTGCAGATGTTTTGCGTCGCGCCGCTTTCGAGGTCGTAGACGAAGATGTCCGAATCGGTCGACACGGCGTAGGCGGTTCCCGTCAGCGGTTTGCAGGTGTAGGCCAGCATCGTCCCGGCGTTGTTCCAGGCGATCTCGGCCATGTCGAAATAGGGGGCCAGCGGCGCGTCCCACTGCGCGTCGGGCATGATGTCCCTGCCGCCCGTCACGAGTCCCTTGCCCAGCTCGCCGACGAAGATGTGGCGGTATTCGCCTTCGTCCCAGTAGTCCCAGTGGCGCGCCATCAGGTCGTCGTAGATGCGGGCTTTCGATTTGTCCATGTCCTTGTAGATGTCCGACGAACGGCGGTCGGCCGTCTGCACGGTCTGCACCCACCAGATGTGTTTTCCGTCGGGGCTTACGCCGAAGCCCTCCACGTCGGGAATGCCCTCGCTGTCGCCGCTGCCCGTGATCTGTGTCGCGTCGCCGCCCGAGGCGTTCATCCGCCACACCTGCATCGAACCGCCGCGGTCCGAGAGGAAATAGATGTGCTGCCCGTCGGCGCTCCATTTCGGCGAGAGGCTGTTCGACGTGAAGTCCGTCAGGCATGTCACGGCCTTCGAGTCCATGTCTTCGACCCGGATCGTCGTCACGCCGCGGTTCTCGGCCATGTTGTAGTCGGTCTGCTGGTAGAGGAGCGTCCGGCCGTCGGGCGAAAGCGACGATGCGCCCGCGCGGCTCATCTTCCACATCACCTCGGGGGTGAGGCGCCCGGCGGCGATCTCTTCGGCCGTCAGCGCATTGTCGATCTTCAGAGGCTCGGGACGCTTGCCGCATCCGCCGAGGCCCATAGCTGCAATAGCCGTCATCAGGAGAATTTTTTTCATTTTTTGAGGTTTCTTACGTATATTTGTTCGCGAATTTCCGATGAAAACATGAACCGTACCGTTTATTTCGCCGATAAGGCCGTGGCGTTCACGGCAGAACCCCCCGGAGGGGCGTGGTACGCCGTTGCGGCGACAGCCGGCGGCGGCATATCACGCGACAAGATACTGAATTTTCTCGAATCGCACAATACCGTGGCCGTCGTTTCGGACGATCCCGATGGGGTTTTCGCGGCCTTTGCGGCGGAGTTCACGCCGGTCGAGGCGGCGGGCGGCGTGGTGGTGAACGACTGCGGCGAGTGGCTGATGATCCACCGCAACGGCCGCTGGGACCTGCCCAAAGGCCACCTCGAAAGCGGGGAGCGCATCGAGGAGTGCGCCGCGCGGGAGGTCGAGGAGGAGACGGGCGTGGCGGCGGAGGTCGTGCGTCCCCTGTGCGAGACGCTGCATGCCTACTATTTTCCGAAAACCGCGCGTTGGGAACTGAAACGAACCCATTGGTACGAACTGCATACGCCCGGATGCTCCGGCCTGACGCCCCAGACCGAGGAGGGGATCGACGCCGCGGCGTGGTGCACGCCCGGGGAGGCCGCGGCGCGCGCCGGCGATTGTTATCCCACGGTGCGGACGGTGCTCGACCGGCTCCGAACTTCCGCAGACGTGAAATGAAAAAGGACCTGCCTGCGGGCGGGTCCTTTCGTTTTATCGTTTTATCGGGCGAACAGGTCGTTGAGCGACTCGCTCATGCTCGGATGCGTATAGATGGAATTGCTCAGCTCCCGCGCCGTCACGCCGTGCTTCATGGCCTGCGCCACGGTGTTGATGACCTCGCTCGACTCCGGCCCGAAAAGCGTGCAGCCCAGGATCAGGTCGGTTTCGGCGTCGATCACCGCTTTGAGAACCCCTTCCGCGGAACCCAGGATGCGCGCCCGGGGGAACGAGGCGACGGCGATTTTCCGGACCCGGATGTCGTATCCCGCCTTGCGGGCCTCCTCCTCGTGCAGGCCGACGTGCGAGAGCGGCGGCTCGATGAAGACCGAGTAGGGGACCGGGCCGCGGTTGGCCGTGGTGCGCGCGGCGCTGCCCAGCAGTTCGTCCCGGACGATGCGGTAGTCGTCGAGCGAAACGTAGGTGAATTGCAGTCCGCCCGTCACGTCGCCGATGGCGTAGATGTTCGGGGCCGTGGTGTGCAGGCGTTCGTCCACCCGGATCGCTCCGCGCTCGTTGGTCTCGACCCCTGCCGCTGCGAGGTTCAGCCCCGCGGTGGCCGGTTTGCGGCCCGTGGCCAGCAGTACGGCGTCGGCTTCGAGGCGCGAGGCGGTCCCGTCCTGCGAGAGGGCGATGCTCACCCCGTCCACCGTGTCGCGGAAGGACTCCACCTTGACGTTCAGCCGGAAGGCGATTCCACGCTTTTCCAGAACCTCGCGGACTGCCTGCGCGATGTCGCGGTCCTCGCGCGGGATCAGTTCCGGGAATCCTTCGAGCACGGTGACCTCCGAACCGAACGAGGCGTACATCGACGCGAACTCCAGTCCGATATATCCGCCGCCCACGACCGCCAGCCGCCGGGGCAGTTCGTCCAGCTCCATGATCGAGGTGCTGATGTATATCCGTTTGCTTTCGGCGATGCCCGGGATGGGCGGGAGCGCCGTTTCGGCCCCGGTGTTGATGACGACGTGCTTTCCGCCGAGCTGCACGACGCCCTCCGCGGTCTTCACCTCCACGCTCTCCGGCGAGAGGAACCGCCCTTCGCCCGTGTAGACGTCGATCCGGGGGTCGTCGGCCAGTTTGTGATAGTTCTTGTCGCGGAGCAGATCGACCAGCGCGCGTTTTTCGGCGACGGCCTTCCGGTAGTAGGCCCTGCGCTGTTCGAAGGTCAGCGGATGGGACGCGGCCGCAAGCCCGGCACTGTGGATCAGCGCCTTGGTCGGTATACAGCCGATGTTGATGCAGGTTCCCCCGTACATTTTGTCCGAACGTTCGATCATGGCGACGCTCCGATCGTGGCCGGCCAGTTCGGCGGCGAGGGTCTTGCCCGCTTTGCCGAAGCCGATGATGACGGCATCATACTTTTTCATAGTTTTCCTTTATTTGCCGCTCCGGGGTGTCCTCCCGTCTTCCGGAGTGATGTTTTATGTTGCAAAGATCGCGCTTTTGCGGCCGCCGGACAATGACCGGAACGCCGCATGTGTTGGCAATAATTCCCGTGCGGCAAATTCCGTGCTGCGGGGCTATGCGTCGGCGGCGGTTTTGAGCCGCTGGCGCGCGGCCTCCCGGTATTTGCGCGAGATTTCGATCGTCATGCCGCCGATTTCCACGTGCCCGGGGCAGCAGCGGTCGAGGCGTGCCGTGTTGACGATGAACGAGCGGTGGATGCGCAGGAAACGGCTGTCCAACTGTGTCTCCCATTGCGAGATGCGGGTCTTGGTACGGTAGGCTCCGCCCTCGGCGGTGTGAATCCATACCTCGCTGTCGTTCGATTCGACGTAGAGGATTTCGGCCGGGTCGAGCGTGATTTTGCGGCGGTCGGAGACGAAGCTGATCGAAGGGGCGTAGGGGCAGCGGCGTTCGAGGTGGTTTTCGAGGGCCATCTCCGGGGCGATGAAGGCCGTCAGGAGCAGCAGGATGAAGGGCGGGTTGAGCAGCAGTCCCGGCATTCCGCCTTCGCCGGTTCCGAGCGCTACCGCATGGCCCAGCATCAGCGAGAGGTATTCGATGCCGAGGATCGCCAGCGCGAGGTAGACGGCATTGAGGATTCCCTCCCTGCGTCTTTCGAACGACAGCTGCGGCACGAAGTAGCGGGCCGTGAGCATACCCGGCAGGAACAGTACGCCGAGCAGCAGGGCGTCGGCAAAGAGGTAGCCCAGCCCTGTGAGGACGAGGGCGATGACGAGTGCGGCCGAGAGCCACCAGACGACGGGCAGAAACTGTTTCATCCGAAGAATCCGTTTTTACAAATATAGGTAAAATATGCCTCCGGTGTCTCCTCCGGTCCCGCAAAAACCGCTTCCAGGGCCGATCGGCGGGTTTCGACCGGGCAAGAGCGGGATTCGACGGCTCGTTTTTTTGTGGTTTCGGCCTGCGGCAGCCTATCTTTGCAATACGGGAATGGTCCCGCAATGACTTAAAACTTTTGCGTTATGTTTGATTTATTTCTTGCAGGCGGCGCCTGGATCATGTCGATCCTGACCGTGGAATTGATTTGTCTGTTATTTGCCGCGTGGAAAGCCCCGGCATGGGTCAAGGAGATCGGCTTGCTGGTGTTGGTGACCGACCTGATCTGGCAGTTAAAAGGGATGTTCAATGCCGCCGAGGTCGTACAGCAGGTAGGCGACGTCCCTTTGACGCTGGTTGCCGGCGGCTTGAAGGTATCATTCATTTCGCTGATTTACGCCCTGCTGATCTACGCCGCTTCGCTGGTGATCCGCATGTTGCAGAAGCCGCGGATCTGACCCGGTTCCGAACCGGGGTTCAGGAGCGGCGGACGGTCGCCGGATTTCCGGCCTTGTTCCGTGCCTCCCCCGTTCCGGAATGCCCTCACCTGTTTATAAAACGGGTGCGTCGCGCCCGCCGAGTAGTTTTTCCTGCGTGTCGAGGGCTTCGGCAATCAGTTCGGGCGGGTAGTCGTACAGCTCCAGGATGCGGATGGCGTTGCGTGTGGTGAGGGGACCGGTGTGCAGTCGGTAGTCGAAAACCAGCTGCCCGTCGGCCACCTCTTCACGGAAGTGGTGCAGTTCGTAGCCGTCGCCGCGCAGCAGTTCCGCCAGTTCGATGTCGTGCGTGGCGGCCAGCACGATGTGCGGCCCGCGGTTGAGGCGTGCGAGCACGGCCTTTCCGGCCGCGATGCGTTCGGTGGTGTTCGTGCCCTTGAACAGTTCGTCGAGTACGAACAGACAGGGTGACGGCTGTTCCGCGGCTTCGAGCAGCCGTTTCACGGTGAGCACCTCCTGCAGGTAGTAACTCGTGCCTTCCGACACGTCGTCCGCAATGCGGATCGAGGAGTGGAGCCGCATGTAAGGAGCCGTGAATCCCTCGGCGAAGCAGGTGCAGATCGTTTCGCCCAACAGAGCGTTGAGCATCACGGTGCGTACGAAGGTGGTTTTGCCCGACATGTTCGATCCGGTGAGCAGCAGTCCCGTGCCGTCGAGCGTCAGCGTGTTCGCCACGCAGCCGGGAATGAGCGGGTGTACGACCTGCACGGCTTCGAGGTATTTGCCCTCGATGAATGTCGGGCGGCAGGTCGGCGTGCCGCGGCGCAGGCGCATGACCGAAATGGCCGCGTCGGTCTCGCCGATGAACCGGAATACGTCGTGGATGGCTTCGCGGTGGGCCGTGATGCTGCCGGTGAAGCGGTGGAAAAGGATGGTTTCGATGTTGAAGGCGATCTTCACCAGTTCGAACACCAGCCAGGCGATGGCGGCGAAATCGTTGCCGCCGTCGCCCTGCGCGCCGACGATGCGGCTGCGGTGTTCGACCTGGGCGACCCGGCGGATCGGCTGTGCGGCTTCGTCCGAGCCGGGAGCCTGCTCCGAGGCGAGGTAGCGGGCCGTTTTCAGCGCCGCGGCGAGCTGCCGCACGGCGAAAGCGTAGCGCGTGATGTTGAGTTTGTTGCCGTAGTGGATCACCAGGTTGACCGCGTAGATTGCCATGAAAAGCAGGAGCAGCAACGGGTAGAAGGGCGCGAGGAGCAGCGAGACGATGGCGGCGGCGGTCAGCGCATAGACCAGTCCGATGCGGCGGACTTTGACCGGGGTGTCGAAGATCAGCCGTTGGAAGTCGTAGGCGTCGTCGCTCGAAAGGCGTGCAAGATGCCCGGCACACCGTTGCGTCAGTTCGTCGTCGTTTTCGAAAACACCGACCCGGCGGTCGAAATCCGCGGCGTCCTCCTCGCCCCGGAGGGTTCGCAGCCGGGCGTAGAGATATTGTTGGCCGACGCGCGAAGTCGTGCGGTCGATCTGCTCGAACACGGCGTTCAGGTCGAGGTCCGCCGTCGTCTCGGCATCGATGGTCTGGAGGGCTTCCTCTTCGGCCGAGCGGTTGTAGAAATAGCTGCTGATCGGGTCGAAATCATAGGCCGCAGGCTCCTCTCCGGGTCCTCCGGAGGGTTTGAACAGCGAAGCGATGTAGTCGGTCGGTCTCATGTCTGCGGTTGTTTTCTACAATGTATCTTACAGAGTGGAAGCAGCGGCCGGGGTCGGAAGCCTGTCGATCAGGGGTTGCCCTTGAAACAGGCGTCTTACGCCTGCGCCTGCATTGCCCGGGCGATGCCTTCGGCGATCTGGTCGATGGCGCCCTGGAGCTTGCCGCCGATCATCATTTTCATCATCATGTTCAGCTCGATGTGCAGCACCAGCCGCATGCGGGTGTCGGTGTCCGAAACCTTGTGGAGCTGAATCCAGAAGGCGAAATCCATCGGAATTCCCCCGTCGTCGCCCACGATCTTGACGTGACGCGGCTCGACGCGCTCCTCCATGCGGAGACGGACGGTGAAGCCCTTGGCCTTGAACGAACAGGTGTCCTCGGTGGCCTGCCACTCCTCGACGCGGTCGGCGACGGCGGGCGTGAGGTTGTCGAAGCGGCTGATGACGGCGTAAATCTGCTCGGCGGGACGTAGAATCCGGTGTTGTTTCGAAATGTATTCCTGCATGTTGACGTTATGTTTTAGAATGTAGTGTCGGTGTCGGGTGCGGCCCAGAAGCGGGCGTCGTCGGAGGTTCGGACGGCTTCGTTCAGTTTGAACCCGTCGAATCCTGCGGGCAGCAGGGCGATGATCCGGCCCTCGTATTCGACCTCCTTGTCGTATCCGGTTTGCTCCCAGCACATGAACCAGTAGAGGTTCTTGGCCCAGTAGGAGAGGTAGTTTTCGGGGTCGCGCGTGCCGAGAAGCCGGTGAACGGTCATCGGTTCTCCGGCGACGGTGCGCTGCCGCATCTCTTCGAGCGAAAGCGGTTCTCCCTCGGGCGAGGCGACCCAGGACTGCATGTCGGAGTCGATCATGGCCCATTTCCGGTGCTCGGGCAGCCAGACGACGTTGACCACGTGGCAGTCCGAGTCGAGCGAATCGGCCGGAAGACACGTCACGAAGCGGTTCGTGATTCCCTCGGCGAGCAGCAGTTCATGGAGCAGGATCGCGTGCAGCCGGCAGTTGAAGGCCGGTTCTACCGTGCGGGTGTACTCCCACAAGGCGGTGGCATTGCGTACTTCGGGGTGGACCTTCTGGTTGGCGTGGGGAATGTTTTCGGCGACGAATGTTGCCAGTGCGCGCGCCTTGTCCCAGGTCGCAGCTGCCGGATCGACGAGTGTGTCGAGACGGAAATAGTCGCGTATTTCCCGTGCCCGGGCGGTATCCTGTATATAGGTGAAACGGTAGTCGGCGTCCGGCTCGGCGGCGTAAGGACCGGCGCTGCGCAGCAGTTCCGTGCGTTGCTCCTTTTGCAGGCCGGTCAGATAATCGACGGCCTCTTCGCGGAAGACGAAACGGATCAGCAGGAAGAGGACCAGCAGCAGTCCGATGAGCGAAAGCAGGACGATGCCAGCGATTTTCAGGGCTTTTTTCATGGTGGAAAGGGTATGGTTGGCGCAAAGATAGGGATTTTTCCGGTACGGGCAACATCCGGCCTCTTCGACTGCGTAAAACGAAACGGGACGGACCGCAACGATCCGTCCCGCAATCGGGTCTTCATTCGCCGAGGACGGCTTTCCTGAATCTGGCGAGGTCGGTGTCGTCGGCGATCTTGCGGGCGAATCCCCCCCCCATGCCGGGGCCGGTCAGTCGATCTCGAAGGTGCGCGCCGTGTCGCTGTCGACGGTGATGCGCACCGTCATCACGTTGTCGGGAAGCAGCTGCTCGATCTTCTCGGGCCACTCCACCAGGCACAGGTCCCCCGAGTAGAAATACTCCTCGTAACCGAAGTCGAAGGCTTCGCGCAGGTCGTTGATGCGGTAGAAATCGAAATGGTGGATGCGTCGGTTGCCCTCGCCCTTGTATTGGTTGACGATGGCGAACGTGGGGCTGGTCACGGTGTCGGCGGCCCCGAGTTCTGCGGCGATTTCACGGATGAGCGTGGTTTTACCCGCGCCCATCTCGCCGCGGAAGGCGACCACCGTGCGGCGGCCCAGCGAGCCGATGATCGCCCCGGCGACCTGCGGAAGCTCGTCCTGCGAGGTGATGTGAATGGTTTTCATCTATTGTTTTGGCTTTAGAACGATATACGGTACGATCATCTCCTCCATCGAAATGCCGCCGTGCTGGAACGTGTTGCGGTAGTAGCGGATGTGGCGGTTCGCGTCGTTGTTGTAGACGAGGAAATCGGTGTTGTAGGCGAAGATGTAGCTCGACGTTAGGTTGCTCGACGGCAGCTGCACGTCCTCGGGTTTCAGGATCTCGTAGACTTCGCGGGAGTTGTACGCGAGGTTGCGGCCCGTCTTGTAGCGCAGGTTGGCCGAGGTCTCGCGGTCGCCGGTCACCTTCACCGGGTTGTCCACGCGGATCGTGCCGTGGTCCGAGGTGATGACGACGGTGTGTCCCCGCTCGGAGAGGAGCTTGAGGATGGTGTAGAGGTCCGAATGCTCGAACCACGAGCGCGTCAGCGAGCGGAACGCCGCGTCGTCCTCCGTGAGTTCGCGGATGATGTCGGTCTCGGTACGTGCGTGCGAGAGGATGTCGAGGAAGTTGTAGACGATGACCGAGAAGTCGGCGTCGTAGACCTTCTGGATGTTGTCCACCAGCTTGCGGCCCTGCTCCGGGCGCACCAGTTTGTCGAACGAAAACTTCCACGACTTGCCGTTCTGGCTCATCAGCCGCTTCAAAAACTCCTCCTCGTACTGGTTTTTGCCGCCCTCCTCGTTGTCGTTGAGCCACTTGTTGGGCATCAGCTTGTCGATGGCCAGCGGCATCAGCCCCGCGAAGACGGCGTTGCGGGCGTACTGCGTGGCCGTGGGGAGGATGGCACAGTAGAAGTCGTCCTGCGCCACGTCGTACCAGCCCCGCAGCAGCGACGAAATCGACCGCCACTGGTCGTAGCGGAAATTGTCGATCAGCAGCAGCGTGGTTTTGGGATTCTCGTCGGCGACGGGGAAGATATTGGTGCGCATGAGCGTATGCGACATCACGGGGGTGTCGTCCGAACGCTTGTTGATCCAGTTGTAGTAGTTGCGGCGCACGAATTTGCAGAACTCCTGGTTGGCCTCGCTCTTCTGGTAGGTCAGCACCTCCTTGATGCTCTGGTCGGTGGATTCGGCCAGTTCGACCTCCCACGCGGTGAGCTTGCGGTAGAGCGCGCACCAGTCCTGGAACGTGTCGGCCATCTGGAGCGAGGACGAGATGCGGCCGAACTCCGAACGGTAGTCGGCGGTGGTCTGCTCGGTCACCAGCTGCTGCTGGTGCACGTTCTTCTTGATCGAGAGCAGCACCTGGTTGGGGTTGACGGGTTTGATGAGGTAGTCGGCGATCTTCGACCCCACGGCCTTGTCCATGATGTTCTCCTCCTCGCTCTTGGTGACCATGATCACGGGCGTCGTGGGGCGCACCTCCTTGATCTTGGGAAGGGTTTCGAGTCCCGTCATGCCGGGCATCATTTCGTCGAGGATGATCAGGTCGTAGGCTCCTTCGGAGGCCATGTCGATCGCGTCGTATCCGTTGTTGCAGGTGTCCACCTCGTAGCCTTTCTGCCGCAGGAACAGCACGTGGGGTTTCAGCAGTTCGACTTCGTCGTCGACCCAGAGTATTTTGACCATACCGTTATCGGATTTAGAATTTGCAAAATTAGTGTTTTTATCTTCAAACGCAAAAACCCCGCGGTTTATTGGGTCGGCTCCGGTTTTGTGTGAATATTGCGGTAATTTTTTGCTGGAACGGAATATTGTTCGTATATTTGCGAACAATAATGACGGATATGACGAAAAAGACCTATACGGACCAGGAGGAACAAATCGCCCGCTTTGCCAAGGCGATGGGGCATCCGGCACGGATGGCTATTCTGCAATTCCTTGTCAGGCAGGACAGTTGCTTTTTCGGGGATATCCACGAAGTACTGCCGATTGCCAAGGCAACCGTATCGCAGCATCTCAAGGAGTTGAAAGAGGCCGGATTGATACAGGGTGAAATTGAAACACCGAAAGTCCGTTATTGTATCAACCGTGCGAATTGGACGGTGGCGCGCAATCTTTTTGTCGGTTTCTTCTGTGACTGTAAGGACAAAGATTCCTGCTGCGGATGAACGTTTTTTTTTATCGGCATTGTTCGTTGTTCGGCGAATTACATCTAATGAAAAACAGATATGGAGATTAAGGTATTGGGAACGGGGTGCGCCGGATGCAAGGTACTCCACGAAACGGTAAAGCAGGCGGTCGCCGAGTTGGAATTGACTGCAACGGTCGTAAAGGAAGAGGATATTATGAAGATTATGTCCTACAATGTGATGACCCTGCCGGCATTGGTCGTGGATGAGCAGGTCGTAGCCAAAGGGCGAAAATTATCGCTTGCAGAGGTCAAGGAACTGCTGACAAAATAATTCGCCATGAAAAGATTATTGTTGCTTGTGGCTGCCGCAGTATTTGCCGCCTGCGGAAATCATCCGCGAAAAACCGTTGCCGACAGACAGCAGGATGATTGTGTCGAAGTGCTTTGTTTCTACGGGGCAAAACGCTGCGCAACTTGTATCGCGATTGAAACCGGCGTGAAAGAGGTCGCCGAAACCGATTTCGCCGGGCAGGTAGGGGCCGGAGAGGTGTATTTTCGTATTATCGACATTGCAAAGCCGGAAAATGAAACGTTGGCCGACAGGTATGAAGTAACGTGGTCGGCGCTGTTGCTGAATAAATGGCGGGACGGGAAAGAAACCGTAACCGATTTGACGCAGTTCGCCTTTGCCAATGCTCGCACGAATCCGGAGCAATTTAAAGCGGAACTCTGTGCCGAAATTCGAAAACAGTTGGGCGAATAGGTATGGAATATTTGCAGCACTTGCTGGACGGCTCGACCGTTCCGATACTGACAGCTTTTCTGCTCGGCCTGCTGACCGCCGTAAGCCCCTGCCCGCTGGCGACGAACATCGCCGCGGTGGGTTATATCTCGAAGGATTTGGAAAACCGCCGCCGCATTTTCTTCAGCGGTTTGCTTTACACGCTCGGACGTGTCGCGGCCTACACGTTGCTGGGTGCGGTGCTGATTGCTGTGTTGCGTGCGGGGGCGAGTGTTTTCGCCATTCAGAAGGCAATCGGCAAATGGGGCGAACTGCTGATCGCTCCGGCACTGATTCTGATCGGATTGTTTATGCTCTTCGGACATCGGCTCAATCTGCCGAATTTCGGATTCTCGGGGCGCGGCGAGCGGATGGGGCGGGGTGGCGGATGGGGTGCGCTGTGGCTCGGCATTCTTTTTTCTCTGGCGTTCTGCCCGACGAGCGGCGTTTTCTATTTCGGAATGCTTATTCCGATGTCGGCCGCAGAAACGGGCGGTTATCTCCTGCCTGCCGTATTCGCTGTCGCTACGGGGCTTCCTGTGGTAATCGTCGCATGGCTGCTGGCGTACAGCGTTGCCGGGTTGGGCGCATTCTACAACCGGATGCAGGCGATTCAAAAGTGGTTCACACGGATTGTAGGCTTGCTTTTTATAGCCGTGGGCATTTATTATGGAGTAATTTATTTCTGTTAAAACGATGATTCAACGATTTGCCGACCGGCTTGTCTACGGCGTATTCGGGATGAGTGCCGAAACACATTTCGGAAGTGCTGTCAATTTCTTTTTCTACGACAGTGTCAAAATTCTGATCCTGCTGTTCTTGATCAGTATGGTAATGGGAATCGTCAATGCCTATTTTCCGATTGACAATCTGCGCCATTACCTTGCGACCCGCAAACTGTACGGGTTTCAATACCTTTTTGCATCGCTGTTCGGGGCTATCACACCGTTTTGCTCCTGCTCGTCGATCCCGTTGTTCATCGGTTTTGTCAAGGGCGGGATTCCTTTGGGTGTGACATTTGCGTTTCTGATTACCTCGCCGCTTGTGAATGAGGTTGCTGTGGCGATGTTCCTTGGTTCGTTCGGCATGCGGGCGACGGCGATTTATGTCGTGAGCGGCATTCTGCTCGGCATGATCGGCGGCTTCGTACTCGGCCGCTTCAAGTTGGAGCGCTATCTTTCGCCGTGGGTGCGGCAGTTGCAGGCGCAGTCCGATACGAAATCGGAAGTTTGGACCGAAGAGCGCACGCCGTTCGTTCGACGGCTTCCCGTCATTGTGCGCGATGCGTGGGGTATTGTGCGGGGTGTGCTGGTATATGTGTTGATCGGTATCGGTGCAGGTGCGGCGATGCACGGGTATGTGCCCGAAGGATTTTTCGAGCAATATATGTCGAAAGACAATTGGTTTGCCGTGCCACTGGCTGTCGTTTGCGCCGTACCGATGTATGCCAACGCCGCCGGAATCGTTCCAGTGGTGCAGGTCTTCGTGACCAAAGGCATTCCGCTGGGGACGGCTATCGCCTTTATGATGGGCGTTGTCGGGTTGTCGTTGCCGGAAGCCACGATGTTGAAAAAGGTGATGACATGGCGGCTGATCGGGATATTCTTCGGAGTGATGACTTTATTCTTTATTCTGTCGGGATATGTGTTTAATATGTGTTTGTAATACAGTTGTTTAATGGTTTTTTGGCGTTTGCGTCGAGCCTTCGGAATAAATAACTGATATAGAATATTTTAATTTTGGCCCGGGTTTTGCCCGATATTTGTTATCGTGTTGTGAACGTGCAGACTACACTGCCGCGGGAAAAAAGTGAAAAAAAATTGCCGATTATTGGCGGATATGTAAATAAAGCGTATATTTGCAGTCCGAATCATTTTGGATGAACTTAATTTTAAATACTATATAAACATGACAAAGGCAGATATCGTAAGCGAAATCGCTAAGAGCACCGGCGTTGAGAAGGTGCAGGTGCAGGCTATCGTCGAGGCTTTCATGGAGAGCATCAAGACGTCGCTCACCCAGAAGAATAACGTGTATCTCCGTGGTTTCGGCAGCTTCATCGTGAAGAAGCGTGCCAAGAAAGTTGCCCGCAACATCTCGAAGAACACGACGATCACCATTCCCGAACACAACATCCCCGCTTTCAAGCCCGCAAAGAGCTTCGCAGCGAAGGTGAAATAACGGATAAATAAAGAACCTCTTAAAATTTAAGGACTATGCCAAACGG
>ENA-OYYI01000496-OYYI01000496.1-human-gut-metagenome-genome-assembly--contig:-NODE-496-length-14933-cov-3.903146_pt1 | contig 14933 bp, 8 predicted proteins | sample MGYA00244063_ERZ653448 | MGnify/ENA primary metagenome ERZ653448 (study PRJEB26926, sample SAMN06165192) | human gut metagenome | biome: ENVO:00009003; feature: ENVO:2100002; material: ENVO:00002003...
GCCTTAGTCTCGTGGGCTCGGAGATGTGTATAGGAGACAGGGTCAAGGGTTCACGCGGCATCGGGCTGGAAAAGGCGCTCGAAGAGCTGTAACATCGCCCGGCAGGCCCTCCCGCGCACAGAGTCGCCCCGCCTTACAGGACCGTTCCGCCGCACAACGCCGGAACGAGGAGGGGCCCGAAGCAGAAGGAGGCCCCGGAGCGAGACAGGACCCGGAGCGAGACAGGACCCGGAACAAGGGAGAGCCCGGAGCGAAGAGGGGCGCCGCGCCGACAAAAAGCGCCTTTACCCCGGACAGAACCACACCGACGAACGAGAACCGCCTAAATAATAATGCCATGAAACGATTGCTGTCCGCACTTCTGCTGCTGGCCGCGGCCAATGCCGCCGCCGGCGAGAAAAGCGTTTCGCTCGAACGCAATTTCGGAACCCTCTACGGCACGCTGCTCACGCCTGACGAAGGCGCCGAAACCGTGGCGGTCCTCATCGCGGGATCAGGTCCCACACCCCGCAACGGCAACACGAACAACTACCTCTATCTGGCGCAGGAGCTTGAAAAAGCGGGTATCGCCACGCTCCGCTACGACAAACGGGGCATCGGATCGAGCAAATTCGACGACCCGGACAAAATGGCCGACGCCACGCTCGACGACTTCATCGGCGACGCTGCGGCATGGGCCGAGTACCTCTCCCGGCAGGATTTCCGCCGCATCGTGCTGATCGGCCACAGCGAGGGGGCGCTGATCGCCTTCTGCGCGGCGCAGCAAACCCCGAAAGTCGCCGCCGTCGTTTCGCTGGCCGGCGCCGGCTACCCGCTCGACGAGATACTCCAGTTGCAATTGGCCTCACAACTCCTGCCCGACAACATGGATCTGCTCTTGCAGGCCAACGCGATCACCGCCGCCCTCAAACGGGGCGAACGGGTCGAATCCTGCCCGCCGCAGCTCGAAGCGCTGTTCCACCCTTCGGTACAGACGTTCTGGATCTCCAGCCTGCGCTACGACCCGCGCGAGGAGATCCGCAAGGTGCGGGTTCCGATACTCGTCGTGGGCGGGGACAACGACCTGCAGGTGCCACCAGACAATGCCGAGGCGCTGGCAAAGGCACAGCCCCGGGCCCGGAAGGCAATCATCGCAGGGATGACCCACCCGCTCAAAAAATGCACGGGACGCATGCGCATCGACCAGACGGGAGCCTACGGCGACAGCACGCTACCGATCGACCCCGACCTCGTGGCCGTCGTTACGCAATTCATCCGGGGGCTCTGATTTTTCCCTGCCGGAAAGACAAAACCGGATTATTTTTTTAATTTTGTATAAACCGATTCCGAACCAAACGACATACCGAACCATGAAACTCCTGATCAGCATCGAATACCGTACCCGCTGGGGCGAACAGCTCGTACTCCGCCTCGGCAAGCGGCGCATCGCCCTGCAATACGCCGACGGCGGCGTCTGGACCTGCGCCGTAGAGCGGTACGCCCCTGCGGCGCAGCCGGCAGAATACCGTTACGAAGTCGAGCGCGAGGGCGTGTGCATCCGCAGCGAATGGCGGCCGCACACGCTGCGGCTCCCCGCCCGGGAGGGGGTGCGCACGCTGCGCATCCGCGACCGCTGGCAGGAGATGCCCTCCGACACGCCGTTCTACTCCTCGGCATTCACCCGGGGCATCTTCGGCCGCGGGAAAACCGGCAGTCCGAAGAAGGCTACAGGCAACATCACGCTGCGCGTCGTGCTGCCCACCCTACGGCCGGACGAAACGCTCGCCGTCGCCGGCAGCGGCCGTGAGCTGGGCGACTGGAAACGGATCGTCCCGATGGACGACAGCCGCTTCCCGGAATGGGAACTCACGCTGCATACTGCGCACCGGTTCGAATACAAATTCCTGATCGCCGACCGCAAGACCCTCACCCCCATCCTGTGGGAGGAGGGTGCCAACCGCACCTGGGGCGAGTTGCCCGGCGCTGGCGAACACGCCCTCGACGCCGCGGCATCCCCGCGTTTCCCCAAGCGCAGGTGGCGGGGCGCCGGGACGGCGATCCCGGTCTTCTCGCTCCGTACGGAAGAGGATTTCGGCGTCGGTGAGTTCTACGACCTGAAACGGCTCATCGACTGGGCGGCCGCCACCGGGCAGCGCGTCATCCAAGTACTGCCAATCAACGACACCACCATGACCGGCACCTGGGAAGACTCCTACCCCTACAACGCCAATTCGACCTTCGCCCTGCACCCGCAGTTCATCCGGCTGCCCGCCGCGGGCGTCGTGGAGGACGACGAGTACCGCACCCTGCGCAGCGAACTGAACGCCCTCCCCGAAATAGACTACGAACGGGTCAACCGGCACAAACTGCGGCTGCTCCGCCGGGCGTTCGAACGCCACGGAACCCGCACTGCGGCACGCCGCGACTACAAGGACTTCATCGCCGCCAATAGACACTGGCTCATCCCCTATGCCGCCTTCTGCACGCTGCGCGACGAAACGGGCACGCCCGACTTCACCCGCTGGGGCGGCTTCGCCCGCTATGACCGCAAAACCGTCGACGCCTACTGCCGCAGCCACAACCGCGACATCGCATTCCACTGCTATGTCCAATACCACCTGCATACGCAACTGTCCGAGGTCTGCGCCTACGCCCGCGACCACGGCATCGTCCTCAAGGGCGACCTGCCCATCGGCATCAGCCGCACGAGCGTCGACGCATGGCTCTACCCGCACCTGTTCCACATGGACTCGCAGGCCGGGGCCCCGCCCGACGCATTCTCGGCCGTCGGCCAGAACTGGGGATTCCCGACTTACAACTGGGAACGTATGGCACGCGACGGCTACGCCTGGTGGCGGGCACGCATGGCCAAGATGGCCGAATACTTCGACGCCTTCCGCATCGACCACATCCTCGGGTTCTTCCGCATCTGGGAGATTCCCACGCATGCCGTACACGGGTTGCTGGGCTATTTCAACCCCGCCCTGCCCTATTCCGCAGATGAACTGCGCGGCATGGGCTTCGACACGCAGGGCGGACGCTACACCACCCCGGCGCCCGACGAGCACACGCTCGGGGAACTGTTCGGCGACCTGGCCGGCGAAGTTCGCGCCACCTGCATGAAGGAGGGGCGGTTACTGCCCGCCTATGCCACCCAGCGCAAGGTCGCAGCCCGCTTCCCGGGCGACGACGAACACCAGACCCGGCTGCGGGAAGGGCTTATGGCATTGCTCGACGACGTGCTCTTCATCGAAGACCCGCGCCGCAAGGGCTATTTCCACCCCCGCATCGCCCCCCACTCGACACATGCCTACCGCCGGCTCGACGGAGAGCGCCGTGCAGCTTTCGACCGGCTCTATACCGACTTCTTCTACCACCGGCACAACCGTTTCTGGCAGGAATCCGCCCTGCGCAAGCTCCCGGTACTCCTCTCGGCGACCGAGATGCTGACCTGCGGCGAAGACCTGGGGATGATCCCCGACAGCGTCCCCGAAACGATGCACGAACTGCAAATCCTCTCGCTCGAAATCCAGCGCATGCCCAAGACGCCGGGGGAACTCTTCGCCGACCCGGCGCACTACCCCTATTTCTCGGTCTGCACCACTTCGACGCACGACATGAACCCGCTGCGGGCATGGTGGGAGGAAGACCGCGAACTCACGGCGCGCTTCTACCACGAAGCACTCGGCATCGGGGGCGACGTTCCCTATTTCTGCGAGCCGTGGATATGCCGGCGCATCCTCGACATGCACCTCAATTCCCCGGCGATGCTCACCATCCTGCCGTTACAGGACTGGCTTTCGACCGACGGGGAGCTGCGCTACCCCGACCCGGCCAAGGAACGCATCAACGTCCCGTCCATCCCCCGCTACCACTGGCGCTACCGGATGCACCTCCCGCTCGAGGAGTTGCTCCGCAAGGAGACCTTCAACGAATCGCTGCACGACATGATCGCCTGCAGCGGGCGCCGCTGACGGGCGTACTGCGGCACCGCCGCTCCCGGCTACAAAAAAGGGGTACTCCGATGGGTACCCCTTTTTATCATGCAGCCGCGACGAAGGCTCAGCCATTCCCCTCCAACCACTTCAGGAAGTCGTCGACCCGCGACCGGCTCACCACCATCTCGAACTCAGGACGCGGACGTGCCGTGATCTTCAGCCGGTTGCCCAGATATTTCACGATGCTGACGATCGCCGGCATGGCGATGATGCAACTGCGCGATATGCGGAAAAACCGCCCGGGATCCAGTTCGTCCGAAAGGACGTCGAGCGACTGATCCATGATGTAGCGGTTGTTGTCGTTCGTGACAAGGTAGGTGTTTTTCTCTTCCGAGTAGAAATAGGCGATGTCGGTGGTTTGTACCGGAACGATCCGGTCGTTGAAACGCACGACATAGCGCTGTTTGTATTCGCGCGGGCTGCGGATCGCGTTCAGCAATACGTCGGGGTCGATGCCCCCGCTCCGCACACGGCAACGTTCCACGGCACGCCGCAGCGCCGCGAGGTCGATCGGTTTGAGCAGGTAGTCGATGCTGTTGACCTCGAACGCCCGCACGGCGTAATTGTCATATGCGGTGGTCATGATGACCCGCGCCGTCACATCCGCCTGGCGGAATATCTCGAAGCAATCCCCGTCGGAGAGCTCCACGTCCATGAAAATCACATCGGCACTGTTCCCCGGCGTGCGCAGCCAGAGCACCGTCTCCCTGACCGAGCCGGTCGTCCCGACGATCCGTACGTCGGGAAAATGCTGGGTCAGCGCTCGCGCCAGGTTTGCCTGGGCCATCATTTCGTCTTCTACGATCAGTACGTTCATATTACAGCAACGGTAAGGTGACACAATATTCGGTATCGGTACGGCGTATCCCGATCGGGATGCCCGACAGGTCGAGGTATTGCTGGCGGATGTAGTTCAGCCCCACACGGGTCGAGGTAGTGCCGGATACCTTCAGCTGAAGGTTGTTCGACACCGTCACGGCTCCGGCCCCGGCGACGATGCGGATCACCAGCGGCCGGTCGGCCCCCACCGAGTTATGCTTGATGGCGTTTTCGATCAGCAGCTGCACCGAGCAGGGCAGGACATGGCGGTTCATGGCCTCATCCGAAATGTCGGTCTCCACGCGGAACCCTTCGGGGAAACGCACCTGTAACAGGTCGACGTACATCCCCACGAAGGCCATCTCCTCGCGCAGGCGCACGAGTGTCTCCTCCTCGTTCTGGAGCATGTAACGGTAAATGCCCGCCAGTTTATGGATGTAGGCGCTGGCCTGCTCCGTGCGCTGCTCGCAGACCAGGCAGTCGAGGATATTGAGCGAGTTGAACAGGAAATGGGGGTTGACCTGCTGTTTGAGTTTCATGTAACGGAACTGCGCCTGGTGCGCCTTGCCGCGCTCGGCACGCAGCACGGCACGCGCGACTAGGGCGTAATCGACCATAAATACGACCGAATAGAGGGTCACCTCGACCAGCAGGGTGACGATCCACAGTTGCAGGAACTCCCGTGCGGAGAACGAGCGGTCGAAGGCGAACGGCAGGTGCAACCCCGTAATGAGCGCCACGCAGGCCGACGTGAACAGCACGAACAGGAGGAACGCCGCGATTTCGGCGATCAGACCGTGCCGGGTTTCACGCCTGCGCGTATGCCGGACATAGATGATATTGACGCACAGCAGGATAATCAGTGCCGCGGAGTTCGAAGCCAGCAAGTCGGCCATGTGGTAAAGGCGGTCTGTGGAGAAGGAAGGCGATGAGAAGAGCTCGACATAGGCCAGCCTCAGCACGAAAATCACCCCCACGGCCAGCAGCAGCAACCCGATGCGGGGCGTCCAGGCCGAGGAGCGGCTCGCCGTGTCGTCGCCGCGGCGGAACAACTTGGTGAACCACACGATGCTCCAGCCCAGGATCTCGGTGGTGATGAAGGTCGAGACGGCATGCACCACGGGCGGGGCGTGCAATAACAGCTCGATCAACTGCGCACCGCCCGTACCCAGCAGGTAGCCGATCACGTTGACGACGATCACGCTGGCAGCGGTGAACTCCACGTTCAGGCCCCGTTTTAGGCAGATCAGCACGATCAGCACGATCGTCAGCAGCGTCAGCACCAACTCGTCGTTGATCCCCGCCAGATGGCATGAAAGGGCGACCACGGCATGGAGCACGGCGAACAGGTGGATAATTCCGGACACTTTGAGCGATCGCATATAGGCTGACTGAGGCTGTATTAAGTATATACGGGTTTCGTTTATTTATGAATAAAGGTAGTGTTTTTCCGCGTAAATTCCAAATCGTCCCCCTCGGGCTACCGTTCGTCGTAAAAATCCGCCCGTTCATCCGGCTGATCCCTCCGTTCGTCGCCCGGCGGTTCGCCATCCGGATTTTTTTATTAAAATTTGTATAACCTGAAAACCAACCGAAAAACCGAAATGACCAAGCCTAAACTCTCATTTTGGCAGATTTGGAACCTCAGCTTCGGCTTCCTCGGCGTGCAGATCGGATATTCGCTCCAGAATTCCAACACGTCGAGCATCTTCGAATCGCTGGGGGCAGATGTCAGCCACCTGAGCTACTTCTGGCTGGCGGCACCGCTGGCCGGCATGATCGTCCAGCCCATCGTGGGGCTTTTTTCCGACGGCACCTGGACGCGCTGGGGCCGCCGCATCCCCTACATCCTGGGCGGGTCGCTGATCTCGGCGCTGGCGCTGGTGCTCATGCCCAACTGCCCCAAACTGCTCGCCTTCGCCCCGCTCGCCATGGGGGCTTTCATCCTGCTGTTCATGGATTTGTCGTTCAACGTCACGATGCAGCCCTTCCGGGCGCTGGTGGCCGACATGCTCGACGATTCGCAGAAGACACAGGGCTACGTGGTACAAACCTTCCTGATAAATCTCGGTGCGGTCGTCGGCGCTATCCTGCCGCTCGTCATGACATGGCTCGGCGTGTCGGACGAGGCCGCTCCGGGGCATGTTTCGCCGCACATCGCCTACTCCTACTATGCCGGGGGCGCGATCCTGCTGCTCACGGTGCTCGTCACCTCGTTCAAGACACGGGAATATCCGCCCGGGGAGTTCGCCCGCTACAACAACCTCTCCGAGGAGGACGCCAAACCGGTGAGCTTCGTCGGCCTCATGCGCAACGTCCCCGGCGTGATGGTGCGGCTGGGCGTCACGCAGTTCTTCTCGTGGGCGGCGCTCTTCCTGATGTGGACTTACCTCAAACCCGCCATCACGGGTGTAGTCACCGACCATGCCACGGGCGAAGTGCTCTCGGCCGGCGCCACGCAGACATGGGTCGGCGTGCTCAACGGCACCTACCCCATCCCCGCCTGCATCGCCGCCCTGTTCCTCGGGCGCGTCGCCGCGCGCTACGGCAACAAACCCGTCTACGCGGCCTGCCTGCTCGCCGGGGCGCTGGGCTTAGCGGGGTTGTGCCTGCTGCACGACCAATACGCGCTGATGCTCCCGATGGTAGGGATCGGCATCGCCTGGGCGGGCATCCTCGCCATGCCCTACGCCATCCTGTCGCGCGCAGTCGAGCCACGCCGCATGGGCGTATACATAGGTATCTTCAATTTCACGATCACCGTCCCCCAGATCGTCATCGGACTGACCGGCGGTGCCATCGTCAAGTACTGCTTCGCCTCCGACGCGGCCGACATGCTGGCGCTCGCCGGGGTCTTCATGCTGCTGGCCGCCGTGTCGGTCTTCCTGGTCAAAGAACACAAGGCCCAATGACCTACAATCCATAAAATCAACTTATAAACTAACCAAAATTCTTATGAAACGATTTTTAACTATGTGTGCGGGTATCTTGCTCATATGTCAATTTACCCCCCCCTCACGCTGGCGCAAAACGCTGGTTATGAGGTTAAAGGCGTAGTTGTCGACAAGTCCGGGATGCCGATCCTGGGCGCTACCGTCGTCGAAAAGGGCACGACCAACGGCGTCTCGACGGGCATCGACGGCGACTATGCCATCCGCGCCGCCGGCCCCGAATCGGTCATCGAAGTCAGCTATGTCGGTTACAAGACCGTCAGCCTGGTGGCCAGTTCGTCGCTGCTGGCACACCTCACGCTCGAAGAGGATGCCATGGGTATCGACGACGTGGTGGTGATCGGCTACGGTTCGGTCAAGAAGAACGACATGACCGGTTCGGTCGTGGCAATCAAGGCCGAAGAGTTCAACCGCGGAGCCGTGGTCTCCACGCAGGACATGCTCAAGGGCAAGGTTCCGGGCGTACACATCATCCCCGGCGACGGCGGCCCCGGATCGAGCGCCACCATCCGCGTGCGCGGTGCGGCTTCGCTCAACGCCTCGAACGACCCGCTGATCGTGATCGACGGGGTGCCCATCGCAGTCGACGGCGGCAAGGGTATGGCCAACCCGCTGGAGACGATCAACCCCAACGACATCGAATCCTTCACCGTGCTCAAGGACGCTTCGGCGGCGGCCATCTACGGTTCGCGTGCTTCGAACGGCGTCATCCTCGTCACCACCAAGAAGGGGCGCGGCAACACGCCCCGCGTATCGTACAGCGGCAGCGTGAGCGTCCAGACCAACTCCGACGAGCTGCCCGTGATGTCCCCCGGCGAGTTCCGCACCTACATCGACCAGGTGTATCCCGCAGGTACGACCACGGGCGACAAGGTACAGTCGATGCTCGGCGACAAGAACACCAACTGGCAGGATCTGGTCTTCCGCACCGCCATTTCGCATGACCACAACGTCAGCCTGATCGGCAACATCAACGACCGCATGCCCTACCGTGCATCGGTGGGCTACACCAACCAGCAGGGTACGCTCGAAACGTCGAAATACGAACGCGGGACGCTCGACCTGAGCCTCTCGCCCAACTTCTTCGACAAGCACCTCACGGTCAACCTCAACGCCAAGGGCGTCATCACGTCGCAGCGCTACGCCTCGGGCGGCGTGGTGGGTTCGGCGGCCTTCTTCAACCCCACGATCGACCCCTATTTCCGCAACGACGACGGTTCGATCGACTACACGACCACCAACGGATACTGGAACTACGGATCGGGCCGCGGCGAGGACTTCACGCCCAACACCCTGCTGGGCGCAGGCCCGCTCTCGCAGCTCTACGACCGCGACAATACGGCGCGTGCCAAGCGTTTCATCGGCAACGCCCAGATCGACTATAAGGTTCACGGCTTCGAGGCGCTGCGCTTCAACCTCAACCTCGGCCTCGACGTATCGAGCGCCAAGACCTACGACGGCGTGAACCCCGGCTCGTTCCAGGCATACACCGACACCGAGGCCCGCGGCTGGGGACAGTATTCGTGGACGACGAACTTCCGCCGCAACCAGCTGCTCGAATTCTACGCCAACTTCAACAAGGAGTGGGGCATCCACCACCTCGACGTGATGGCCGGTTATTCGTGGCAGCATTTCTACAGCTCCGACCACTCGGTATCCTATTTCAACGAGACGCACGAGCAGAAGGGCGAGGATTCGCGCTACCCGTTCAACCGCCAGGAGAATTATCTGCTCTCGTTCTACGGACGCCTGAACTATTCGATCGCCTCGAAATACCTCTTCACCTTCACGCTGCGTGACGACGCCTCATCGCGTTTCTCGAAGGATACCCGCTGGGGCCTCTTCCCTTCGGGCGCCTTTGCGTGGAACATCGCCGAGGAGAATTTCCTGAAGGATTCGCGTGCCGTCTCGGCCCTCAAGCTGCGCGTCGGCGTGGGGCAGACCGGGCAGCAGGAGATCGGCTCCAATTATCCCTACCTGGCGCGTTACTACATGTCGACCGACGTCTATAAGACCTATTACATGGGCAGCGCCGGGCACATGTTCTACCTCACGCCGGGCGCCTACGACCCCAACATCAAATGGGAGACCACGACGACCTACAACGTCGGACTCGACTTCGGGTTCCTCGGCGGCCGCATCAACGGTAGCGTCGACTGGTACCTGCGCCAGACGGACGACCTTCTGAACAGCGTCATCACCCCCATGGGCTCGAACTTCGGCAACACGGTGCTCACCAACATCGGCTCGATGGAGAACAAGGGCGTGGAATTCAACCTGAATTTCATCCCCGTGCAGACCAAGGACTGGAACCTCACGGTCGGCTTCAACGGCACGTTCCAGCACACCGAGTTCACCAAGCTCAACAACACCGACGACCCCGACTACAACATCCAGACGGGAAGCATCACCAAGGGCACGGGCAACCTGCTCCAGATCCACAAGGTAGGCTATGCGCCCTACACTTTCTACTGTTTCCAGCAGGTATACGACCAGGACGGCAATCCGATCCAGAACGCGCTGGTCGACCGTGACAAGGACGGCAAGATCACACAGGCCGACCGCTATGTGACCGACAAGAGCCCCAACCCCGACTTCTTCTACGGCATCAGCCTCAAGCTGAGCTACAAGAACTGGGACTTCGGCTTCAACGGCCACGGTTCGGCGGGCAACTGGGTCTTCAACGACTTCGCCTCGGCCAACTCGACGTCCAACATCGACATCAACGCCGGCAACCTGCCCAACTTCGCACGGCTGGTCAAGAAGACCGGCTTTACGAAGGCCAACAGCGGCGAGCAGTGGTATTCGGACATGTTCCTCGAAAACGCCTCGTTCTTCCGCATGGACGACATCAACCTCGGCTACACGTTCAACAAGATCGGCAACTGGAAGGGTTCGATGCGCGTCGCCTTCGGCGTGCAGAACGTATTCGTCATCACCGATTACAGCGGCGTAGACCCCGAAATACCGGGTGTCAACGGCATCGACGGCTCGATCTGGCCGCGCCCGCGCACCTATTCGCTGCGTCTGAATGTAAACTTCTAAAAACGAACGAACCATGAAAATCGACATAAAACATTTCGCCTTGGCGGCGGCAGGCGCAACGATGCTGCTCACTTCGTGCATCGGGGATCTCGACACCCTGCCCCTCAACCCGTCCGACTCGACCTCGGAGACCGTCTACGGGAAAGACGAGAACGGCTACCTGGCCGGGCTCACCAAACTCTATTTCAATTTCGTCTCGAACGACACCACCGACCTGCAGGTCAGCGACGGCGGCGCCTCGGAGCTCATCCGCGCATTCTGGACGATCCAGGAGGTTACGGCCGACGCCTGCAAATGCGCCTGGGAGAACGACGCCTGGGTACGCGCCATGAATACCGACACGTGGTCCGACGCCGACAACGACGCGACCTACGCCGTCTACGTACGTACGTTGCAGGGCATCGCCTACGTGAACGAGTACCTGCGCCAGACCGCCTCGGACAAACTCTCCGACCGCGGCGTGAGCAGCGAACTGGCCGCCAGGATCCAGAGCTTCCGTGCCGAGGCCCGTTTCCTGCGCGCCTATTTCTACTGGATCGCCCTCGACGTGTTCGGCGACGTGCCGTTTACGACCGAGACCTCGCCCTTCGGCGGCGGTGTGAACCCCAAACAGGCCTCGCGCAAGGATGTCTTTGACTACTGCATCTCGGAGCTGACCGACCTGGCTTCGGACGAAAGCGCGATGCCTGCCGCACGCTCGAACTACCCGCGTGCCGACAAGGGTGCGGTCAACGGCCTGCTGGCCCGCATGTACCTCAATGCCGAGGTTTATGCCGGCACCCCGATGTGGACGGAGGCCAAATCCGCCTGCGAAGCGATCTTCGGCATGGGCTACTCGCTCTGCCCGGAGTATTCCGACCTCTTCCGCGGCGACAACGGCGAGAACGCCGACGCCCTGAAGGAGATCATCTTCGGCGTGGCATACGACGCCGAGCAGACGCAGTCCTACGGCGGCACGTCGTACCTGACGCTGGCAGCCATCGCCGCCACCGACGTGACGGCCGAACAGAAGATCAACGGCGTGAACAACGGCTGGGCCGGCATCCGCGTACCCTACGAATACGTACAGAAATATTTCAACGCCCGCAACGCGGACTACACCACGGGCGAATATACGGTCAACGACAAACGCGGCGGAATGTTCTACATCAAAGGCCGCCAGGAGTCGATGAACGATGCGCTCTATGTCTTCCTCAACGGGTGGACTTGCCTCAAGTTCAACAATATCCCCCACGACATGACCAACGACGAATTCCTTGCCACGGCTGCATCGAAGGCATACAGCGACATCGACTTCCCGATGATCCGCCTGGGCGAGATCTACCTGATCTACGCCGAGGCCTGCATGAACCTGGGACAGGCCAACACCGCGCTGCCGAAGCTCAAGGAGCTGACCGACCGCGCCGGGGTATCGGCCCCCTCGTCGGTCACGGCCGACTACCTGCTCGAGGAGCGTGCCCGCGAGCTGATGTGGGAGGGGCACCGCCGCACCGACCTGATCCGCTACGGCAAGTTCACCACCCCGTCGTTCCTCTGGACATACAAGGGCGGCACCTTCACCGGACAGGGGTTCGATGATTACATGAAAATCTTTGCCATCCCTTCGTCGGAGCTCGCTTCCAACCCCGAACTGCACCAGAATCCCGGCTACGGAAACGCAACCGATAAATAACCAACCCTAAAAATCGTACGACTATGAAAATTACACGATATGCGATGATGCTGGCGGCTGCGACGGGACTCCTCTCCGCCTGCCAAAAGCTCGACGAGGTAAAGGCCTACGACCCCGACAAGGTCGTGGCGCCCGTGCTGCATGCGCTGCCCGGGGAGATCGTCATTACGCCCGACAACATGGGCTCGACGCAGACCTTCACCTGGGACGCCGCCGACTTCGGCGTCCGCACCCAGATCAACTACTCGATCGAAGCCTCGTACAACGACGGTGCGAAACTGGTGCTCTTCACGGGAATGAACGGCACCTCGTCGGAACAGACCTATGAAAGCCTCAACAACATCCTTGCGCTGTCCGTGGAAGACGGCGGCCTGGGGGTTCCCTCGGGCGAACCTACGGACGTGGATTTCTACATCAGCGCCACGATCGGCACCGACTTCGAAAAATTCTACTCCGCCCCCGCCACCGTCCGCATGACCGTGACGACGGCCGAGCGTACCTATCCCCAGGTCTGGGTAATCGGCGATTACTGCGGCTGGAATTTCGACAACGCACAGGGACTGTTCTGTTTCTCCGGCGACGAGGTCACCTACGAAGCTATCGTTGACTTGGGCGAAAAAGCCGCCAACGGCTTCAAACTGAGCGGCGAAGCCGGTTGGAACGATGCCTGCAACTGGGGCACCGACGGTGATGCTGCGGCACCGGAAACGGAAGCCCCGTCGATCACGCTGATCTCCAGCGGCGGTTCCGGAAACATCATGGTCTATTCCAAGCGCTTCTACCGCTTCGTATTCGACCGCTCGACATTAACGTTAAGCAACAAGCTGTCGTTCAACTCGATGGGTATTATCGGCGATGCCACTCCGGGCGGCTGGGACACCGACACGGAGATGAATTTCGACACCCAAAAACAGCGTTTCTGGGTCGACGTCACACTGACCGCCGGGGAATTCAAATTCCGTGCGGACAACGACTGGGCGATAAACTTCGGCGGGGCGGACGGACGCCTTTCGCAAAACGGCGACAACATCAAGGCCACGGCGGGCAACTACCGCGTATACGCAACCCTGAACAACTCTGCGGAGATCACCTACGAACTCAATGCCGGCGACTACGGCACGGGCGGCGGCGAAGAACCCGACCCGGGGCCGGAAAAGGCCGACTGGTACATCCACGGCCAGACCGTCGCAACCCCCGACTGGGGCCCGACGGCCATGGAGAGCGCCAGCTCGAACATCGTGGCCTACAAGGCCGCAGGGGTCGAGGTAGCCGCCAACTCGGAATTCCTCTTCAAGAGCGGCGACGAGTCGCAGTGGATCGGGGCCGACGCCGCATTCGCCGGCAGCAGCCCCTACACCTGCACGATCGGCTCGGCCTTCAAGGTTTCCGCCGACAAGGTCAATGCCGTGATCGCCGAAGCCGGCACGTACGACTACTGGCTGCTGCCCGAGGCGGGACGCGCCTACGTGATGGCCGCAGGCGCCAAGCCCGAGCTGGTCGCCGACACATGGGGACTGGTCGGCAACATCACCGGATGGGGTGACCTGGGCGACTTCTCCATGAGCGAGGAGGGCGCCTACCTCGTTCGCAAAGGCGTAGCCCTGACCACCGCCAGCGAGTTCAAGATCCGCTTCAACAACGCCTGGGACGACTCCAAGAACTACGGCACGGCGTCGGGCGGTGCGGTCGACATCAACAAGGCCGTCGACATCATCACCAGCGGCGGTTCGCAGAACATGAAAGTCCAGCTCGACGGCACCTACGACATCTATTTCGACCTCGCGAATTCGCAGATATACATCATGTCCGAGGGCAAGACCCCGGCAGAGGCCGAATAACGGCCACCCTTTCACGGGACGGCACACAGAGATTGCCGTCCCGTTTCTGGCCTGCCGTCCCTGACCGGACGGCAGGCCCCGAAACGAACTTTAACCGAGATTCCGCTATGAAAAAATTTCTTTTCCTGCTGCTGGCACTCGTACTTTCCGTATCCGTGTCGTGCAGCGACGACAAGACCGGCGATACCGGCGGCAGTATGCTCTCCGTGACCCCCGCGGAGATAGAATTCGAAGCCGCAGGCGGCAGCCGGCTGCTCGACCTGCGCACCGATGCGGGCGCGTGGTCGCTGACGCAGAGCGACAATACCGCATGGTGCACACCGGCCCTCACATCGGGCAAAACCTCCACGTCGTTCGCGGTCACGGCGATCGCAAACGAGTCGTCGAAACGCTCCGCGACGCTTACCTTCACCGCCCCGGGCTGCGATCCGGTCGTCGTCACCGTGACACAGAGCGGCGATGCCTCCCAGGATTTCGAGGGTGAGCAGGTCGTCGCCCAGCCCGATGCGTGGGACAACCGCAAACGCGCCGACATAAGCTACCAGCTGCTGGTATACAGCTTTGCCGACGGCAACGGCGACAAGGTGGGCGACCTGCCGGGGCTGACCCGGCGGCTCGACTACATCGACGC
>ENA-OYYI01000505-OYYI01000505.1-human-gut-metagenome-genome-assembly--contig:-NODE-505-length-14688-cov-6.090344_pt1 | contig 14688 bp, 8 predicted proteins | sample MGYA00244063_ERZ653448 | MGnify/ENA primary metagenome ERZ653448 (study PRJEB26926, sample SAMN06165192) | human gut metagenome | biome: ENVO:00009003; feature: ENVO:2100002; material: ENVO:00002003...
GCGTAGAGCGGCTCGACGGCCTCCAACGCATTTTTGGCGTCCGTCAGGTCGTCCTCGGGCGACGGAGAGAGGACCGCCGAACCTTTCAGCGGCTTCACCTTCGCACCCCAGAGGCACACCTCGGCCTTCAGACAGTAGGAAGCCGCTTTGTTCCAGTAGCAGTTCTTGCTCTTGAAGTTCCCGAATCCCAGATCCTCGTACATCCGGCACGAACGCTCCACGTCGTCGCGGACGAACTGCCAGGTCTCCTGCTCGGTCGCACGCTCCTTGTTGAGTTTGGCGATCTCGCTGGTCATCAGCACGTCGGGCTTGTCGCAGAGGGGCACTCCGCCCCACGTGCGCAACATGTGGAAGTAGTAGAAGGCGCGCAGTCCGTAGAGCTGTCCCAGATAGGTGTGGCGGGTCTTGTCGTCGAGAAACTCGCACGCAGTCGAGATTTTGTCGATGGCGTGGTTGATCTGGTAGATGTCCATATAGAAATTGCCCCAGTTGGTCAGGCCCGGATTGGCCTCCGAGAGGTTGTTGTTCACCGCCTCGACATTGTAGGCTCCCTCGCCCGTGGAGGTCACGGAGGCCGTGTTGAGCATGCCGCCGCGCATTTCGCCCATCAGCAGCATGTTCTCGGCACGCTCCCGCACCCGGTAGTGCAGCCCGATCATAAAGCGTTCGCACTGCTCGGCCGAGTTCCAGTAGTTGTTGATCGAGTAGATGTCCTCCGGACCCAGGTCGAGGGCGTTGCAGGATGCCGTCAGCGATCCGATCAACAGGAGGAGACATATCTTCATTCGTTTCATAACCGTCGTGTTTTAAAGATTTAGAAAGTGGCCTTGACGCCGAAAAGCACCGTCCGGGGAATGCCGTAGCCGCCGTTTCCGTTGACGCCGTACTCGGGGTTGTAGAGCGACGAACCGGTCCAGTAGAAAAGATTCTGGCCCGTTACCGACACCGTGAGGTTCTTCATGCGGACCACACGCGCCCACTTCTCGGGCAGCGAGTAGCTCAACGCGATTTCGCGGGCGCAGAGGTAACTCGAATCGTCGTAGAAGATATTGCTCATGCGGTAGTTGTTGCGGAACTTCGTGTCGGCGTACATCAGGATCGGGTATTTGGCGTCGGGACGCTCCTCCGACCAGGTGTCCTTGCTCTCCTTGAGGGTGTTGAACGTACCCTGCGAAAGCCCCATGTAATACTGTTTGCGGCTGTTTTTGGCCACATAACCCGTGGCGTAGTCGAAACGCGCGTAGAGCGAAAGCCCCTTCCAGGCCACCGAGAGGTTCACGCCGCCGACCCAGCGGGGAATCGTGTTGCCCATCTTCACCTGGTCGTACTGGTCGATCGTGTTGTCTCCGTTGACATCGTAGAAGATGGCGTCGCCGGGTTGCAGCAGCTGCCCCTTCTCCTGCTCGGCGGCAGTCAGCGTCGCCCAGGCGCCGGGACCGTAGATCGTGCCGGCCGAAGGGGTCGTGTCCACATACCAGGCATATTTCTGCAGGTCGGCCTCGCTGCGAACGACGTCGACCATCCGGTAGGCATAGGCCACGCCGTACTCCTGTCCCTCCTGCTTGCCGCCGACCCAGATCAGGTCGCCGGCCGCATTGTAGACCTGCTGTCCGCCCTGGCGGTTGTTCAGGTTGCCGTTGTCGGGCAGCCGCATGATCTTCGAGCGCATGTAGGTCGCATTTCCGCCCACCTGCACCTTCCAGTCTTTGTTCTGGAAGACGGTGGCATCGAACTCGAACTCCAGGCCGCGGTTACGGACGCTGCCGTTGTTGGTGTACTGGTTGCCGACGCCCGCCGAGCTGGGGAAGGGAACCTCGGCCAGCAGGTCGGAGGTAAGTTTGTTATAGGCTCCCACCGACACCCGGAAGCGGTTCAGGAAGCTGGCCTCGACGGCGAAGTCCACCGAGGTCGTTTTCTCCCAGCGCAGGTCGGGATAGGGCAGTTTGTTGATCAGGATGCCGTATTCGTCGTCGTAGCTGCCGGTCTTGCCATAATTGCCCTGCAAATCGTAAGGTCCGGCCAGGATGTTCACATTTCCGTTCTGGCCGTATCCGGCACGGATCTTCAGGCTCGACAGCCAGCCCTGTGTGCCCTCCATGAACTTCTCCTTGTGGATGTTCCACGCGGCGCTGACGCCCGGGAAGAAGCCCCACTTGTTGTTCACCAGCTTCGAATAACCGTCGTAGCGTGCCGAGAACGAGAAGAGGTACTTGCCCTTGTAGTCGTAGCTGGCGTTGCCGAAGACCGACATGCTGCGCTCGTTCAGGTGGGTCGAATTCATGCTGATCTTCGAGATGTTCTTATCGAGGGTCTTGTCGATATACCCCAGGCTGATGAAATCGTCGGAGTCGGCGCCCTGCCCGCCGGCCGAGAGGCCGAAATTGAACTTGTCGTAGAACTCGTAACCGACGATGACGCTCAAATTGTGGTCGTTCCACGAATTTTCGTACCCCGCGATGGCGTTGTAGGTCTGCGACAGCATGCGCGAATAGCTCGCCGAAGCCGCATGGTCGCTGTTCGGGGAACCCGGCTTGACGATATAGGTCCTGTTGAACTTCTCCTTTTCATACATGTTGAAGTACCACATACCGTTAACCTTCAGCGAAATATGGTCCGTGATATTGAATTTCAGGCCCTGGTTCATCGTGAAGCGGTAGTTGGTATTGCGGCGGTAGAAACTGCTCTGGGCAGCATCCCAGTTGCCGTTCTCCCAGTTGGTCGAACAGACGACCGGATCGCCGTCGGGGTTGAACCGGCGCATCGTCGGGGGCGCCGAGAACATGATGCCGAAGAAGTTGGACTCGCCGCCGCCGATGTAATCGCTCACCTGGCGGCTGTCCGAACGCGAGAAGTTGAACTGGCTGTTCGATTCGAGCCACGGGGTGATCTTGTACGAGGCGTTGGTCGTGAACGACAACCGCTTGTAGTAGGAGATCACCGGGAAACCCGACTCGTCGTAGTAACCCAGGCTGGCATAATAACGCCCGCGGTCGTTGCCGCCCGACGCCGAGATGTTGTAGTCCTGCGTCAGCGCCATGTCGCGCACCGAAGCGTCGCTCGGCGTAAATTCGCTGTAAATGATGGTCTTGCCCGTAATCGGATCGATCATCTGTTTGTAACCCTTCTTGAGCAGGAAGGCATTGTCGTCGGTGAGGAACATCGTACTGTAAACGCCCTCCTGCGCCTTGTTGCCGTCGGCTTCGTAAAGGTTGCCCGTCCCGTAGGGGCCGGCAGCCGAGAGCGCCGCGACGTTGCCCGAACGGTAAGCCGCCAGACGCAGGTAGTAAAGGTAGTCGTCGGCCGCGAGGAACTCGTTGGTCTTGCGCAGGTAGTTCAGTCCGACGTTGGCCTTGAACGAGATTTCGGCTTTGCCCGCACGGCCGCGCTTGGTCGTCACGAGCACCACGCCCGCATTGGCCTTGGCGCCGTAAAGGGCCGTCGCCGCAGCGTCCTTCAGGATTTCGATCGACTCGATGTCGTTCGAGTTGATGTCGTTCATATCCTCCTTCTGCACGCCGTCGATCACATAGAGGGGCGTACCCGTGCCGTCGAGGGCCGCGCCGCCGCGAATGACGATCGAGGGCGCCGCACCGGGCTGTCCCGACGTCGTGGCGACACGCACGCCCGTCACCGTACCGGCCAGCGCCTGCAAGGGATTCGAACGCACGCCCCTTTCGAGGATGTCGCCCGAAACCTTCGAAATCGCGGCCGTCAGTTTGTCTTTCGTGACGGTGCGGCCGTATCCGGTCACCACCACCTCGCTCATGTTGATGGCATCCTCGTCGAGTTTCACATCGACCGTGGCCTTCCCGCCCACGGGAATGTTTTGCGAGGTATATCCCAGCGAACTGAATGTCAACACGCCCTTTTCGCCCTTCACCGTCAGAGAATAGCTCCCGTCGACACCGGTCGTCGTGCCGTTGGTCGTCCCCTGCTCGATCACCGTCACCCCGACCATCGGAGCGCCGGACGCATCGGTCACCTTTCCCGTCACCGTATGGCGGGGCTGCGCGGCCGCCACGCCGATCGTGAACAGCATCAGCGCCGACACCAACAGCATCCGGCATCTATTGAGTTTGGAATTTTGTCTCATGGTTTTCCAGGTTAAGCGTTAGTATTATTCGAACCAATAGCCGTAGTCGGCCACCTCCCGGGGCAAAATCAGCACATCGAGACGCATCCAGCCCGCCGGACGGCTGCTCCGGGTGATGAAGCCCTTCTCGGGACCGGCCTCGAAGACGATGGCCAGGCGTCCGTCGCCGAGCAGCGTCATGTCGGGATAACCGGCCGCCAGGTCGTAGAGCAACTGGCTGCGCGTCCACCCCTGGGCGCCCGTGGGACTGCGGTAAAGCATCAGTTCGTAGCGGTTGTCGTGCGTCGAGGACTTCGCACCGCCCTTCGGACCGCAGTAGAAGACCATATTCCCGCCGCCGCTGCAAACGCTCGCATGGCAGCCGCTCTCGAACGAAGGCAGCCCGCCGTCCTTTGCGGCCGCGGTCCACGTCTGGCCGCCGTCCTTCGAGAAGGAGGAGTAGCGGTCGGTGCCCTTGCGGATGTTGACGGTCAGCCGGTCCTCGCCGCACTCGGCGATCTGGCTCTCGCCGCCCAGCACCTCGGAACTTACCTTCCAGGTGGTGCCGTGGTCGTCGGAATAGACAGCGAAACCCTTGCTGGCCGAACCGTTATACTGCCTCGAAGGGAGGATGAGGCGTCCCGCGCGGCGCCCGCGCGAGATCTGAATGCCCGAGCCGGGGCCGAATCCCGAGCTGAAGCAGCCCGGCACGATCACCTGGTCGGTGACATCCGCCGGATCGCTCCACGTGGCGCCGTTGTCCGACGAGGAGATCATATAGGCGCGCGTCTTGGTCGCGTCGGCGTCCGACTTGACCCAACGGCAGCAGAACACGAAGATCCTGCCCGTCGTCCGGTCGGCCACGGGCGTGGGGTCCATGAAAGCGTAGCCGCCGCCGTTGGCCGACCCGGTCAGGTTGGTCTGCTCGGACCACGTTTTGCCGTTGTCGGTGCTGCGCCGGACCACGATGTCCGTGTAGCTCTTGTCCATCCACGAATTGTAGCGCGCCTCGCAGAACACCAGCAGCGAGCCGTCGGCAGCGGTCACCATCGCGGGAATACGGTACGAATGGGCGCCCGTTCCGGCCGTGAAGGGAGTATAGGTCTCCATCTGCGAAAGGCTGATCGTCCCTTCGGCAGCCTCCGGCCCGAGATCGGGCATCACGGGGTCAGTCACCGCCGGACGCTTGATTTCATCGTCTGCACAGGCGGACAACGCAAGGGGCGGAGTCACCAGACATCCCGCCATCAGCAGCACACGCAGGCAATAGTTGATTTCAGATTTCATTACAGGTATCGTTTTTAAGGTTATTCATTCAGGATTTCGTCGCACAGCTGCGTCGCCTTGAGCATCATGCGCGGGATGTGGAAAGGTCCCTTGAACAGGTTGCCCTTGGCCGGCTGCGCCACCGTCCCGTCCCGGTGCAGGTAGCCGTACCATTCGCCGTATTCGGCGTCGGGGAAGACCCGGTAGGCGTAGTCGTTGACCCTGCGGTGCATTTCGAGGTATTTTCCGTCGCCCGTAGCCACATAGGCATAGAGCGCCGCGAGGATCGTTTCGCACTGGGGCCACCAGAATTTCATGTCCTGCGAATAGTCCTGCGGCGGGAAGTTGCGGCAGTCGCGGAAGTTGATCATACCGCCGTAAGGCTCGTCCCAGCCCCATTTCCAGGCCCAGTCGATGATCGTGACGGCCATTTCGACCAGCTGTGCGTCCCAGCTGCGCGTGCGGGCCACGTCGAGCAGGAACCACGCGGTCTCCATGCAATGCCCGGGATTGATCGTGCGGCCGGCGCAGGTGTCGATGAACTCCCCGTCCGGACCCACCGTCTCGAGGATGGACCCGAACTCGGGGTGCATGAAATAACGCCGCAGCTCGTCGACCGACCTGTCGATCTGTGCGTCGAGCACCGGATCGGGAGCCACCTGCCTGACCACCTGCGCCACGTTGATCAGCATCATCGTGATTGAGTGCCCGCGCGAAGGGACCAGCGTTTTGGGTTCCAAAAAACCCGGCGTGGAGAGCATCCGCAGCGTATTGCGGAACATGTCGAGGGCCTTTGCGGCATAGGAGCAATCGCCCGAAGCCGCGGCGTATTCGGCCATGGCGATTGCGGCGAAACACTCCGAGAAGACGTAACGCCGCTTCTGGACGGGTGCGCCCTCGGCGGTCACCGTGAAAAACAGGTGTCCGTCGGTGTCGATGCAGTGGCGTTCGAGGAAGTCCAGCGCGCTCTTCGACGCCGCGAGCCACTCGGGATTCCGCCCGGCATGGCGGTAGGCCGCCGCGCAGACGTATCCGAAACGGCCCTGGAACCAGACCGATTTGGTGGTGTCCATCCGCGCTCCGTCGCGGTCGACGCAGGTGTAGATCCCGCCGTGTTCGCGGTCGAGGCCGTGCTTCATCCAGAACGGCAGGATGTCGTCCGTCAGATCGGCCGCATAGCGTTTCCGGCAGTCATCCAGGTATTTTTGTTGTTCGGTTGTCATGGTATGAATTCGGGTTTGGGGTCCTGCCTCCCGGCGCACCTCGTGCGGGATGCGCCGCGGAAGCGGACGGAAGGTATCTATGTATCTATTGCTCTTTCATGCAGCGGATGCTGGCGCCGACGTAGCGGGCATTGCTGTCCTCGGGTTTGATATTTCCGTAGTCGAAATAGAACCGGTAGGAGGTTTTGACGTTGTTGGCGGGCATGCTCACGTGGTAGGCGCCCACATATTTGCCCGTACGGAAGGGCACGATCTTGCCGCCGCTGACGAAGAGCATGCCGCCGAGGGGATAGGAGGCGCTTCCGCCGCCATAGGGGTAGATGTTGCCGCCTGCACCCTGAATCTCGGCCTGCGTCGTGTACTGTCCCTTCCAGCGGGCCAGGTCGGCGGCGTTCTTGTTCGACGCGTTCTTTCCGTCGGTAGTGAACATCGTGCCGATGTAACGGTGCGGCACGCGGTATCCGGGAGGACACGGGTCGTAAACCGACTTGTGGCCGGTCTCGCCGACCTCGCCGCTGAACGGATTGCCCCAGAGGTCGTCACGGGCCTCGTCGAGCCAGTTGTTGCTGGTGCTGAGGTAGCCGAAATTCATCGGATAGCGGGCGATGCGGTCGGCGGGAATCGTCTTGGCGGTGAAGTAACGCCAGTTCGTCGCATCGTATTCGGCAGCCGCATTGTCGACCGAAAGGGCGTTGCCCGCGGCATCGTAGGTCTTGCGCAGACGACCGATGGCCAAGGCTCCCGTGCCGCCGATGTCGGTGTCGTCGATATTCAGGAACGGGTCCTTGCGGCCCCACTGGTAGAGCAGCCCCAGGGCGAGGTTGTCGCCGTTCGTACCCCACATGCCCGCTTTGAGCGCGCCCAGATTGCGATCCATCAGGACGGTAGGACCTGCGGCCGCGAAGTTGTCGTAGAGCGTATAGGTCTGCACCGCAGCGTCGAGATCGGCCGCCGTCACCCAGATATGCCAGCTCCAGAGGATGTCGCCGCCGCCGTCGGCCTCGCTGAAGACCGCAATCACGGCATTGCCCTCCTTCAGCGCACCGCCGGCCTCGCCGTTGAGCGTGAAGTAGACCTGGTTGCTGCGCAGTTTGACGTCGGCGATCAGGTTCGGCTCGGTCTGCCAGAGCAGCTGCGCCGACTTGGGAGCGAGGGCCTCCGGAGTGATTCCCGGAGCAATGCCCGCACCGGCATAATCGGCAGTCGCAGGGGTCGTGTAGCCATTGCCCATCACCGTTGCGGGGAAGCGGTAGGTCCGGCCCGCAGCTCCGGCCACATAGCAGTTGGCCGTCTCCTTCACGCCGTCGCCGTCGGGATCGCTCAAATCGATCGAATCGTCCTCGGCGATCTCTTCGTCGAACGAGTCGACGGCAAGCGCCATTGTGGTGACCGCTTCGGGCGCAATGCCTTCGGCGAGCGAGGCTTCACCCTTGAGAACGATGCTCTGTTCGCCGTCCTTCGCCACCTGCACGGCGACTTCATAGGTCCCGGCACCGACGGGAGCGGCCACGGCGGCATAGCCGTGGAACGTCCCCTCGCCGAGCGTCGCACCGCTGACTTTCAGCGTCACGGACGGGGATTCATTGCCCGTGAAGGCGAGTTTCGCGGTGGGCATATCGAACGTATAGTCGCCCGCCAGGGTCGTTCCGGACTTGCTCGTCACGACGACGGACTCCACGGACCAGCCCTGCCATTTCGCAGTCGTCACCGCCAGGTCGAGGTAGCCGAAAACATGACGGAGCGTCACGGCGACGGGGTTTTCCGTCTCAACGGAGGTCACCGCCGCATAGGCGAGGCTGCTCTGCGCGACATGTGCCGCAGAAACGCCGTTCTGAAACTGCGTCGCGCCGAGCGAACCCGTGAGCCGGGTCGAAGCGTTGGCTTCGTCATAAGGCATATAAAGATAAAAGGTGTGCTCGCCCGCAGCCCAGGGCAGCTTGGTGTAGAACAGCCCCAGGGGTTCGCCGACCGAGATGGCGGCGGCACCCAGCGCCACATTGGACGAATTGGTCTGTCCGCAGAAGAGACCGATGCGGCTCTCTTCCGTCCAAAGCGTCCGGTTGTCTTCGCCCCAGGCCGACTGGCAGCTGAAAGCGATGGTATTCGATGCGGGACGCGAATAGTCGGGCACCGCATAGTCGTCGCTGCAGGACGTGCCCCCGGCCATCGCACACAGCAATCCCGTCGCAAAGAGGGAGATTTTTTTCATATCGTCAGTTTTTAGGTTATTCGGGTTCGGGAAGCGCGCCGCGGTCAGAACCGGTTGCAGCGCGCGAAGAAGCCGATGGCCTCCAGTTCGGCCTTCATCGACCGCTCCTCGTCGTCGGTCATGTTGCGGAACGGGACACGGTTGGGTCCGAGGTCCAGCCCGATGAGTTTCATGATGCGCTTGCCGCCGACGATGTTGCCGCGGTAGTTGCAGATGACGTTGATCACCGCCTGCGAGAAGTTCTGCTTTTCACGGGCGGTCTCCAGATCGCCCCGCTCCCAGGCTTCGATGATGCCGACCAGCTCGCGGCCGTTGTAGTTCGTCGTGCCGCCGATACCGCCCTGCGCACCGCCCTGCGCCAGGCTCGGAAGGATCGTTTCGTCCTGCCCGTGCAGCATGTCGAACCGGCCGTTCCCGTAGAGGCGGCACTGGTTGTACTCATAGAGGCTTTCGAAGGTGTATTTGATGCCCGCGAAGTTCGAAATACGCCCGTCGACGGCCTTGAGCAGGTCGAGCATCGGCAGGAACGCGCCGTTGAAGGCGGGGATGTGGTAATAATAGAACGGCAGTCCGGGTGCGGCCGAAGCGATGACCTCGCAGTATTTGACCAGCTCCTCGATACGGCCGATCTTCGGGAACGGGGGCGCCATGGCACCGATGCCCCAGGCCCCGATTCCGGCGGCATGGGCGGCGAGTTTCGCGCTCTCCCGCAGGCAGCAGCTGCCCACGTGCACGATCACCTTGAACCCGGCGGGCGCCGCGGCGATCCACTTCTCGGCCAACGCCATCCGCTCCTCGGCGGTGAGCATGTACCCCTCGCCCGACGAACCGTTGATGAACACGCCCTTCAATCCGTTTTCGGCCAGCATGGCGGCATAGGCCGGAATGGGTTCCAGATTGATGTCCCCGTTGGCCAGCATCGGGGTAAAGGGAGCGTCGATAAGTCCTTTGATCTTTTCCATAGTAGTTTTATGTATATTTTATAGGTATTTCAGACCCGTTTCATCACAAATCTATAGAATGTTTTTATTAACACAAAATATTTTTTAATCAAATAAAATTAAAAAACTAAATTTTTAAATTCACACAGAAAAACACATCATGTATATGCAATTATATAATTGATTTACAATGCAATATTTCCGATTTTTCAGCCCCCGGGAAACCAACATTTAATTATTCCATATTTTTGATATATAAACCCGTAATCGGGCCTAAAAACAAAACTTCTTGCATAAAAGTCGACATATAAAAACATTTTCATTTGTTTATATGGGTTTTTGTCTTATATTTGCTCTTGCAAACAGACCCTATTATGTTGGAGAAATTCAGAACGGAGACCGCCGGCCGCAGCGTCGGAGGAACCATTCGCAGCAGCATCCTGCGCCATGTGATGCGCAACGGAAATTTCATGGTGACCGAGATCGCCGAAGCGACGGGCTACAGCCTCACGACCATTGCCAAATACGTCGCCGAACTCCAGTCGGACGGCATGATCGCCGAACTGGAGCGGGTGAACCTGCACACGAAAGGCCGCAAGGCGATCCGCTACGGCGTCAACCCCGACTCCTACTACTTCCTGGGTATCGACATGAAAACCTTCGAACTGAACATCGCGCTGATCAACTTCATCGGCGAGGTCGTGCGCATCGAGCGGCACACCGATTTCCGGTTCGAAAACACGCACGACGCGCTGGACGAACTCTGCAACCGCGTGCAGCGGTTCATCGACACGCTGGAGGGCATCGACCCGGAAAAGATCGCGGGCGCAAACCTCAACCTCTCGGGCCGCGTGGACAGCCGCACCGGCACGAGCGCCAGCGTCTTCAACTTCGAGGAGACCCACGACACGCCGCTCGCGGACATTCTGAAAGAAAAACTGGGGTTGAAAATCTTCATCGAGAACGACACCAAGGCGATGGCCTACGGCGAATACATGTCCGGGGAGAACAAACGGTATGAAAACCTGCTCTATGTCAACATCGGCTGGGGTCTCGGGCTGGGCATCGTCATCGACGGCAAGGTCTACTACGGCAAGGACGGCTATTCGGGCGAGTTCGGCCACGTCCACATGTACAACAACAACATCCTGTGCCACTGCGGCAAAAAGGGTTGCATCGAGACCGAGGTTTCGGGCCGCGCCATCCACCGCAAACTGATCGAACGTATCAACAACGGCGAATCGTCAGTCCTCTCGCGCAAGGTAAGGAAGGGGGCCGTCATCACGACGAACGACATCATCGAAGCGGCCGAACGCGAAGATCCGCTCTGCATCGAACTGATCAGCCAGACCGGCACGGAACTGGGCCATCAGCTGGCAGGGCTGATCAACCTGTTCAACCCCGAAATCATCATCATCGGCGGCAACCTGGCGCAGGCCGAGCCTTACCATTTCCTCCAGCCCGTCGAACTGGCCATACGCAAATACTCGCTCAAGCTGATGAGCCAGAACGTCCCGGTCGTCACCTCCGCGCTGGGAACCGACGCAGGTGTCATCGGCGCCAGTCTGATCGCGCGCAGCAAACTGTTCGGGAGCATCTGAACGACGCCCCGGAACAAAAAAATGAGCGCAGCCCGCGGGCTGCGCTCATTTTCGTTCATACGGTCTCCGGATCACTGCACCAGCATCGCATGCCGGTAACCGTCGGTCTTGTTCCAGTCGCCGCGCGTGAAGTCGGGAACGGCCACCGGGGCGCTGTTGTGTTCGAGCGACATCGCCGTAAGGGCGCCGATGCACGACCACTCGGCCGCGTCGTAGACGTCCTGATCCAGCGGCAGACCGTGCTGCAGGCAGTAGATCAGCCGGTAGTCCATGATGAAGTCCATGCCGCCGTGGCCGCCGACCTCGCGGGCCTTGGCCTCGATGTCGAGGACGATCGGATCCTTGTACCGCGCCATCAGCGCCTCGCGCACCTCCTTCGACACGAAGCGGTGGGCGTTCAGGTTCTCGTGGTCAGGCACGCCCGAATCCGCAAGCTGGTCGGGGTTGAAAGCATAGCCCTGAATGGGGTATTTGTTGGCGAAACCCTTCGTGCCGGTCAGCTGGTACATGCGGCTGTAAGGACGGGGCGTGTAGACATTGTGTTCGAGCAGGATCGTGCGGCCCTTCTCGGTCTTGATCAGCGTCGTCGTATGGTCGGCATTGGCGAACTCCGTGGCGCCCAGCTTCTCTTCGGCGAGCTTCAGGCCGTTGACCGATTTGGTATCCATCGACACCAGGTAGTTCATCTTGTCGCCGCGGTGGATGTCGAGCAGTTGACAGGCGGGGCCGAGACCGTGCGTGGCGTAGACGTCGCCGCGGTGTTTCTGGTTGAATTTCAGACGCCAGCTGTCCTGATAGTAGTCCCAGAAGGCGTCGAGGTCGTGGATGTACGAACCCTCGACATGGAGGATGTCCCCGAACAGCCCCTGCCGGGCCATGTTGAGCGTCGTCAGTTCGAAGAAGTCGTAAACGCAGTTTTCGAGCATCATGCAGTGCCGCTGCGTCTTCTCGGCGGTGTTCACCAGCTGCCAGCACTCTTCGAGCGACGTGGCGGCGGGAACTTCGACAGCGACGTGTTTGCCGTGTTCCATGGCGTAAACGGCCATCGGGACGTGCTGCTGCCACGGGGTCACGATGTACACCAGGTCGATGTCATCGCGCTCGCAAAGCTGTTTCCAGCCCTCCTCGCCGCAATAGAACGCCGCCCGGGGAAGCCCGCGGCGCACGAGAATCGCCTGCGCGCTGTCCACGCGCTCGGGATAAAGGTCGCAAAGGGCTTTGATCTCGACGCCGTCGAGGTGCGTGAAGCGTTCCACGGCCCCGGGGCCGCGCATGCCCAACCCGATGAAGCCCACACGGACCGTCTCCATCGGCGCGGTTTTGAGCCCCAGTACCGATTTCTGGCCCGGTTCGCGCGCGGGCGTATCGAAGACGATCACGCCGTCGACCGTCTTCCAGCCTTTCGAATCGCGAAAAGCCGAACATAAGATTCCCGCAAGAGCGCAAAAAGACAATAAAACGAACAATTTCTTCATTAGTATAGCAGATTGGTTGGTTTCGTTACAAAAGTATGAAATATTTTGAAATCTGCACTCATTTGACTACTTTTGCCGTCGTAAAAATCTCATTTCATGTTTCGTAGATTCGCGGCGGTAATCCTATCGGCCATCCTGCTCTCGCCGGGATGGCTCGGAGTGACGGGCATGACGCTCCTTGTCGGATTCGTTCCGCTGCTGTGGATCAGCGCGTCGTACGACGACACGCGCCGCTCGTGGTGGGGCATGTTCGGCTGGGCGGCACTCGCGTTCGTGCTGTGGAACGCGATGACGATCTGGTGGATCTGGTACGCCACGCCCGTAGGTCCCCCGGCCGCCACGCTCGCCTCGACGACGATGAACATGATCGCCTTCATGCTCTTCCACACCGTTTCGAAAAAAGCCCCCAAGGCGCTGGCCTACGTCACGCTCGTCACGGCGTGGATCACGACGGAATACTGGTACACCGTGGGCGACTTCTCGTGGCCGTGGCTCATCCTGGGCAACGGCTTTTCGCACGAGGTCTGGGCCGTGCAGTGGTACGAATACACGGGCGTCTTCGGCGGCACGCTGTGGGTGCTGCTCTCCAACATCCTGATCTTCGAAGCCCTCCGGACGCGCTCCGCACGGCGGTGGATCGCAGCAGCCTGCATCGTCATCGTGCCGATGGCCGTCTCGCTGGCCATCCGGGGAAGCTGGAAACAGCCCGGCGAAGGAGCCGTCGCAGTGAGCGTCATCCAGCCCAACGTGGACTGTTACGACAAATTCCACGGCGACGTCCAGCGGCAGGAGCGCAACATCGCGGACCTCCTGGCGGAGGTTCCCGCCGGCGCGCAGTTCATCCTGCTGCCCGAGACCGCCGTGCCGGGCGACTACCTGGAACCCGGATTGAGCGACTTCTATTCGGCGGGCGAACCGGGCGCATTCTGGCAGGAGCTGACCGACTCGCTCCGCAGCCGGCATCCCGAAGCCCTGCTCATCACCGGAGCCGGCACCATCCGCCGCTACCCGGCCGGAGCGCAGACCGAGACGGCCCGCCCGGAGCGTTTCGGCAACGGCTATTTCGACCGCTTCAACACGGCCGTGGGGCTCGACTCCGCGGGCCGCACGCAACTGCACCACAAAGGCCGGCTGGTGATCGGCGTCGAAAACACCCCGACATGGGTCTTCGACGTGTTGAAATTCCTCGTCATCGACCTGGGCGGCACGGTCGGACAGATCGGCAAGGGCCTGCACGGCACGGCCTTCGAGCACAACGGTGTCAAAGCCGGCCCGGCGATCTGCTACGAAGGGCTTTACGGCGACTTCTACGGCGGATTCGTACGCCGCGGCGCGCAGTTCATGGCCATCATTTCGAACGACGGCTGGTGGGGCGACACGCCCGGTTACAAGCACCTGTTCTCGATCTCGCGTCTGCGGGCCGTCGAGCACCGCCGCGCTATCGCCCGCTCGGCCAACACCGGGAAATCGGGCTTCATCTCGGCCCGCGGCGACGTGGGCGAGACGCTCGGCTGGGAACAGCGCGGCGTGATCACCGCCGAAGTCCCGCTCAACTCGGAACTCACCTTCTACACCCGCTACGGCGACTACTTGGCCCGCATCTCCGAATATGTCCTGCTGCTGTCGGTGCTCTACTACGTGGCCTACCGCTACAAACGCAGGAACCACCTCGTCAAATAAACCCCTTGCTGATATGAATTACACCCAGACACTCGAATTCCTCTTTCAGTCGCTTCCCGTCTTCGAAACCCAGGGCGCGACGGCCTACAAACCGGGATTGGAGCGCATCACCGCATTCTGCCGCCACATCGGAAATCCCCAGCGCAACTTCTTCACGATCCACGTCGCCGGAACCAACGGCAAAGGCTCCGTGGCGCACATCATCGCCTCGGTGCTCCAGC
>ENA-OYYI01000510-OYYI01000510.1-human-gut-metagenome-genome-assembly--contig:-NODE-510-length-14585-cov-7.940262_pt1 | contig 14585 bp, 19 predicted proteins | sample MGYA00244063_ERZ653448 | MGnify/ENA primary metagenome ERZ653448 (study PRJEB26926, sample SAMN06165192) | human gut metagenome | biome: ENVO:00009003; feature: ENVO:2100002; material: ENVO:00002003...
AGATTCGCCTTAGTCTCGTGGGCTCGGAGATGTGTATAAGAGACAGTAATAATATACATTTTCATATTTATCACATACACAAAATGTACCATAATTAGCAGATGGGACATAACATCTAACCTTTGAAATTCCACTCCGGGCAATCAAAACATATACGCGCAATTCAGAGGGTGAAAACCAATAAGATGCATAGCAAGAATTTCCATTAAATAAACGTTCAAAAGTTTCAGGATAATTATAATCAAAAATATAACGACTACTAGAACCATAAGAATAATGTGTTAAATTCACATTATGATTTCTATCAATCGAATAAGTATTGCCGGCATATGTAAAGTTTACAGTATCAGCAGTATAATCAACATCAATATCAATATCAGCCGGTAAAGTAGATATTTCCGGAGCTGCCGCATAAGATCTAAAAGAGCCATAGCTATACACAACAAGAACAGCCACCATAAGAGCAGCCACAGCTGAACATATTTTTCTATGCTTTCTCAAAAAATCCATGCTTGAACCTCCATTGAAATTGATGTATAATTTAATAAAAAGCGAAAGGAGTATACAAAAAATGATATCAGGAACAATAAAAATAACAGACATTGCATTTTTAATCGGATACGTCATAGCAGCATATGCAATAATAGAATTAATAGTATATGCAATAAAAAAGTTAATAAACAAATCAACAGATAAAGGCTGTGATATAGGATGTGAAAAATGCAATATGAAAAAATGTCCTAATAACCCTAATAATAATCCTCCGGAAGAATAATCCGGAGGATATATTATTTAATCCTCTTCATCTTCAAGGATTTCCTTCACTACTTTCTTTTTCTTTAGTTGTGGAACATAAGTGTGTTCCTCATGCACATGTACTATCTTTCCGCACTTATTCAATCGAATAAGTAATGCGGTATTAATAATACATACAACCAGTATCAATATAGCAACCATTAATTACCTCCAAGTTAATCCTCAAGTGTTATAAACAGTTCAGATCCATAATCTTCACTTCCGGTAGAAAACCAATAAGAGATAGATTTATCTTTGATTTCATTCCACCATGACTCTCTGACAATGCAAAAATATAATAATGATTGTCCACATCTAGGATTCCAAGCAACCTCATGATTATAATCATAATGCAACTCTTCACAATATCCTTTGATAGTAATACAAGCGGATCCGCAAAAACTTTCTAAAAAACTCTCCAGTGTCATTCCTTTAAATCTCCTTACTTGAAATTGATATCAGTGATTGCCATTCTACCATTTTGCCAAGCAGCAGTAATCAACATCTCTTTAGATATACAAGCAGGAGTTAACTTGTCCAATAATGGCTGGTAGATCCATATATCCTCAACACATGAGCCACCAACACCATCCAATCGCGCAACCTCTTCCGGCGTATAATCACGCACACACTGAACCTTCGCCATAGGAAGGCCTTTTTTACTTGTCAACTTACAATAACCTAAAACTAACATAATTTTTACCTCTTTCTTTCTCGCGTTATCCTACGCGTGTATTATAAGTTTTCTATATCACACCCGGGGCTCGCCACCCCGGTTGTTGATATGGGTTAGAAGAAGTATATATAATACATACCTCTTGCACTTAGTATAAACCTCAATACACCCATAAAAAACGCAAAAAAAGCTTGATTTAGACAGAATGAGATGATATAATATCATCTGGTGTGTTGTGTCGGGACAGACACAGATGCCGAATAATAACCACGCCTGACGGATACAGACCGGTTGGTGCCATTGCTCATGGTTGCCGGTGGTGCGCGGGCGGAAGAATATAACCAACGGAGGTATTAAAATGAGCGTTATTTCAATGAAGCAGTTGCTTGAAGCAGGTGTTCACTTCGGACATCAGACAAGAAGATGGAACCCTAAAATGGCTGAGTACATTTACACAGAGAGAAATGGTATCTATATCATTGATCTTCAGAAATCAGTAGGTAAGGTTGACGAAGCTTACAATGCAGTATATGACATTGCAGAGCAGGGCGGAACAATCCTTTTCGTAGGTACTAAGAAGCAGGCTCAGGACGCAGTTAAGACTGAGGCAGAGCGTTGCGGAATGTACTATGTTAATGAGAGATGGCTTGGCGGTATGCTCACTAACTTCAAGACAATCCAGAGCAGAATCCAGAGACTTAAGAACATCGAGAAGATGGAAGAGGACGGAACATTTGATGTTCTTCCTAAGAAGGAAGTTATCCAGCTTAAGAAAGAGCAGGAGAAACTCCAGAAGAACCTTGGCGGTATCAAGGATATGAAGAGAATCCCGGATGCTATTTTCGTAGTAGATCCTAAGAAGGAAAGCATCTGTGTACAGGAAGCACATATCCTCGGAATTCCACTTATCGGTATTGTAGATACTAACTGTGATCCGGAAGAACTTGATTATGTTATCCCGGGTAACGATGATGCAATCAGAGCAGTTAAGCTTATTGTATCTAAGATGGCTGATGCAGTTATCGCTGCTAACCAGGGCGAGACAGCAGAAGAATATGAAGATGTTGTAGCTGACGAAGCTGAAGCAGAGACAACAGAAGAGGCTTAATTTTACAGATAATAAGGAGGATTTTACAATGGCAGCAGTTACCGCAGCAATGGTAAAAGAATTAAGAGAAATGACAGGCGCCGGAATGATGGACTGCAAGAAAGCTCTTGGACAGACAGACGGCGATATGGATAAGGCAGTAGAGTTCCTCAGAGAGAACGGTCTTGCAAAGGCAGCTAAGAAAGCAGGAAGAATTGCAGCAGAAGGTCTTGTAACAGCAGTTGTTGACGGAGATAAGAATGCAGCAATCGTAGAAGTTAACTCAGAAACAGACTTCGTTGCCAAGAATGCTGATTTTGCAGAGTATGTTGCAGAGGTTGCTAACCAGGCTCTTACAACAGAAGCAGCTGATATCGATGCTTTCATGAAGGAAGCATGGAAGTCTGAGCCGACTAAGACTGTTGAAGAAGCTTTAGCAGGAAAGATTGCAGTAATTGGTGAGAACCTTAAGATCAGAAGATTCGAGAGAGTTGCAATTGACAACGGATGTGTTGTATCATATATCCATGGCGCAGGAAGAATCGGTGTTCTTGTTGTAGCTGATACAGCAGTTGTTAATGATGATGTTAAGGAAGCACTTAAGAATATTGCAATGCAGATCGCAGCCATGAATCCTAAGTATATCAGCCGCGCTGATGTGGATCAGGATTATATAGAAGGCGAGAAGAAGGTTCTTCTTGCAGAAGCTAAGAACGAGAAGCCTGATGCTAACGAAAAGATGCTTGAAGGCATTGTTAACGGACGTATCAATAAGCAGCTTAAGGAAATCTGCCTTATGGATCAGGTTTACGTTAAAGCTGAAGATGGTAAGCAGTCAGTAGCTGCATACCTTGCTGATGTATCCAAGAAAGTTGGTTCAGATGTTAAGGTTGTTAAGTTCGTACGTTTCGAGACCGGCGAAGGACTTGAGAAGAAGAACGAAGATTTTGCAGCTGAAGTTGCAGCACAGATGGGTATGTAATTTAACATTTGTAAAATTTTGTCCCCGCATTACGTTAAGCTTTGCGGGGACTTTTTTATAGTCCATGAAAGAGAGAAAAATATGAGACAGCACATATGCAGGGCCGCAATAGCGGCAGTTGCGGCAGTGGGACTTTTTCTGACAGCCTGTTCATCACATGAAGAGGATTACGTGACCAATACCGAGAGCATAACGGAAACAGAAGAGACCACAGCCATAACCCAAGCTGAATATGGGGCGGAGGATTTTATTCAAAGCGAGAAACAGACCAGAAAACCTAAGGAGACGCAGCCGGTCACAGAGGTTTCTACAGAATGTACACAGCCGGAAACAAGCATTGAGGTACAGAAGACAGAAGAGCCGGCACAGACCGAACATGTACATAATTATACCGGACAGGCTAAAGTTGCAGCTACAGAATATGCACCCGGAATAATGACGTATACATGTTCAACGTGCAGCAAATCGTACGAAGAGCGTTATGCGCTTCCACATACGATTGATGTAGGAGGCGGCAGCGTTACCGTATGTGGTTACTGGGATAAAACATCATCCAATGAGCTCATGAAACTTCTTAACGAGTACAGGAAGAAGAATAATCTTAACGTGCTTAATGACGATGCCGGACTTGAGAATACGGCAAGACTGAGAGCGGTTGAGTGCTCGTATCTTTTTTCGCACAAAAGACCGAATTCCGACAGATGCTTTACGCTGTATCCGGAAGGATATAAAGCAGTGGCAGAAAATATTGCATCGGGCTATGGAAATGCATCGGAAACAATAGAGGCATGGAAAAATTCCAACGAACATAATAAAAATATGCTCAATCCGGAATATAACTATGGATGTGCCGGTGTATTTGTGGTTTTTGACAAAAACAACGCAAATAATGGTAATATATTATATGTACAGTCGTTCATGAAGAAATAATAAAACGGGTACCGGCACAGAAACCGGTACCCGTTATTTGTAAACATTTAGAAGATTAACACTTCTCCAGTGCCTGCGCAATATCTGATATTAAATCAGCCTTATCTTCAATGCCGCAGCTGATTCTTATAAGTTCTGCAGGAACGCCGGCTTCCTTAAGCTGTTCATCCGTCATCTGCCTGTGAGTGCTTGATGCAGGATTAAGACAGCAGGTTCTTGCATCGGCAACATGCGTCTCTATAGCAGCAATCTTAAGATTCTTCATAAATGTGCTGGCTGCTTCGCGGCCGCCTTTAAGACCAAATGAAACTACGCCACAGCTTCCGTCAGGAAGATATTTGCTGGCAAGTTCGTAATACTTGTCTCCCGGAAGGCTGCAGTAATTGACGTATGCTACCTTTGGATGTGAGTCAAGATATTCGGCAACGGCAAGACCGTTTTCGCAATGGCGTTTAACACGGACATGGAGACTTTCCAGACCGAGATTGAGAATAAAAGCATTCTGAGGGCTCTGTATCGAACCAAAATCACGCATAAGCTGTGCGGTACATTTGGTTATGAAAGCACCCTCTTTGCCGAATTTCTCAGCATATGTAATACCATGGTAGCTTTCATCGGGAGTACATAATCCCGGAAATTTATCCGCATGAGCCATCCAGTCGAATTTGCCGCTGTCTACGATGGCACCGCCGACTGCTGCACCGTGTCCGTCCATATATTTGGTGGTAGAGTGTGTTACGATATCGGCTCCCCATTCAAACGGACGGCAGTTAATAGGTGTGGCAAAAGTGTTGTCAACGATAAGAGGAACGCCGTGTGCATGCGCGCATTTGGCAAATTTCTCAATGTCAAGGACTGTAAGAGCAGGGTTAGCGATTGTTTCACCGAATACAGCGCGTGTTTCCGGCTTGAACGCAGCATTGAGTTCGTCCTCAGTGGCATCCGGACTTACAAATGTAACATCTATTCCCATTTTCTTCATGGTCACGGAAATGAGGTTAAATGTTCCACCATAGATGGAACTGGAAGCTACAATGTGGCTTCCACACTCACAGATATTGAAAAGCGCATAGAAATTGGCTGCCTGTCCGCTGCTTGTAAGCATTGCGGCAGTACCACCCTCGAGTTCCGCGATTTTGGCGGCAACATAGTCATTCGTAGGATTCTGCAGTCTTGTATAGAAATAACCGCTTGTCTCAAGATCAAACAGCTTTCCCATATCCTCGCTTGTATTATATTTGAAAGTTGTGCTCTGGATGATAGGAATCTGTCTCGGTTCACCGTTGCCCGGTGTGTATCCACCCTGAACACATTTGGTATTGATGTTCATAATAAACCTCCGAAAAATAATTTGATAGAGTGATTATATCATACAAATCCGGATATTTGAATACATAAATAAAAGTTGCAATAGTAATAAAGAAAGTTTATAATCTTTGTGACATCATATTTACATCAGGAGAAATATACATGAATGTGTCGGGATTTGAATTCTGGTACCCGATGATCACGAGTATGTTGATTTTTGCGGGATATGTTGTTAGTCCAGCTTGTATTCTGATATATGCCGGAGGTGTTGGAGTTGTCAGAAAATATTAAACATTATATTGTGAACGGGTACTGTTTTGAAAATGAAGATGAGTACCGCAAGGCCCTAAAGGAGAAAGAGGGTATAAAATACCTTAATTCAAAAATTGTATTTGATGATATAAATAAGGTCACAAGGCTGTATGAAGATTTGATTGATAAAGATGTATTCACAACACAGATAGGGATTGAATATATGCGTAAACTTCGCACACTTATCATCAAAAAAGGCGGTTCAAATGATATTCCGTATGCAGTCATTAAGACTGTACCGGATAATGTACCGGCCGGAGAACCGGACAGACAGAAGAAATATAAGGAGCCTAAAGTCCCTTTTAAGGATAAATTCAGGACCTCTCTTATAATCAATATTGTACTTGTAATTGTGGTTGCCATAATGTTCGCGATAGCACTCAGCAGTTCCAATCCTAACATAATTAACTATGAAAGGGTGCTTCAGGATAAATATGCGGGATGGGCACAGGAACTGTCAAGCAGGGAGGAAGCACTACGGATGCAGGAGAATCAGAATTCACAGAATTGACATAATTTTATGAGAAAATGCAGACTATGATTTGAACAAAATAAAGCGTATATACATAAAAACCGCGTGTCAGGAGATAGTTATATGGGAAATAAAATACTTGTTGTTGATGATGAAAGCAGAATGCGTAAGCTTGTGCGGGATTTTCTTACCAGAAAAGGATATGAGGTCGTTGAAGCAGAGAACGGCGAACAGGCGATAGATATATTCTGCAGTGACAATACAATCGATCTGATAATACTGGATGTAATGATGCCTAAGATGGACGGCTGGCAAGTGTGCCGTGAAATACGCAAACTATCCAAAGTTCCAATCGTCATGCTCACCGCAAGAGGCGATGAACAGGATGAATTGTTAGGTTTTGAACTCGGAGTCGATGAATATATATCCAAACCGTTCAGCCCCAAGATTCTTACGGCGAGGGTTGATGCTATTTTAAGAAGAAGCAGGGCTGACCAGAGTGATGTTCTTTCACTTGGAGGAATTGAGGTTGATAAGACGGCCCACATTGTTAGAGTGGATGGCAAACCGGTGGATTTAAGTTATAAAGAGTTTGAACTGCTGACTTATTTTATGGAGAACAAGGGAATAGCACTTTCCCGTGAGAAGATTCTTAACAATGTCTGGAACTATGATTATTTTGGCGATGCGAGAACAATAGATACCCATGTTAAGAAGTTAAGAAGCAAGCTCGGAGCCAAAGGAGACCTCATTAAGACCATCTGGGGAATGGGATATAAAATGGAAAATGAATAAAAAATATTGACAAATTATTTGATGTATATTAGTATACTTTGCTATAAAGGTATTTTTTTAGGATGCCTTAATAGACAATTACAGTCATTCAGACTGCAGTCAAGGAGGAATTTAATATGAAAAAGTTTACAAGAGTGGCAGCAGGTCTTCTTGCAGTAGCACTTGCGGCAACAATGGCAGCAGGATGCTCAAAGCAGGGGAACGCTTCCAAAGATTCCGATAAGTTCTACATAGGTGGAATCGGACCTACAACAGGCGGCGCAGCTGTATACGGTAATGCGGTTAAGAACGCAGCACAGATTGCCGTAGATGAGATTAATGAAGCCGGCGGAATCAACGGATACAAGATTGAGTATAAGTTTGAAGATGATGAGCACAATGCAGAGAAATCTGTTAATGCTTATAACTCACTTAAGGACTGGGGAATGCAGATCCTTATGGGAACAGTTACAACAGATCCTTGTAAGGCAGTAGTTGCAGAATCAGGCAATGACAATATGTTCCAGCTTACACCTTCAGCATCATCAACAGATGTAATTAAAGGCAAGAATGTATTCCAGGTATGTTTCACTGACCCTAACCAGGGTACTGCTTCAGCTAAGTACATCGGTGAACACAAACTTGCATCTAAGGTAGCAGTTATCTATGACAGCTCTGATGTATATTCATCAGGTATCTATGAGAATTTTGCAGCAGAAGCTAAGAACCAGGGATTTGAGATTTCAACAGCACAGACATTTACATCAGATGCCAAGTCAGAATTCTCAGTTCAGGTTAAAGCATGTATTGATTCCGGTGCAGATTTGATTTTCCTTCCGATTTACCATCAGGAGGCATCACTTATCATCAAAGAAGCTAGTGATGAAGGTGCTAAGGTTACATTCTTCGGATGCGACGGACTTGACGGACTTCTTTCAGTAGATGGATTTGATAAGAAACTTGCAGAAGGCGTTATGCTTCTTACACCATTCTCAGCTGACTCAACAGAAGAAAGAACAGCAGCATTTGTCAAGAATTATAAAGAGAAATACAATGACACACCTAACCAGTTCGCAGCAGATGCCTATGATGCAATTTACATCATCAAGGCAGCTATCGAAAAGGCTGATGTTAAACCGTCACAGTCAGTTTCCGAAATCGGAGATGCTCTTGAAAAAGCAATTACAGAGATCACTTATGAAGGAATCACAGGTAAGGGAATGACATGGTCAGAGTCAGGTGAAGTTAACAAAGACCCTATGTTTGTTGTTATTAAAAACGGCGTATATGTAAGTGCCGAATAAATAATATCTTATAGAATTATTTATACCAATACCAATATGGACAGAGAGGTCCCGATATGGAATCTTTCTGTCCGTTATTGGGTTTTAAACAGCCGCTGATACGGCGCAAGAAATAAGGACAGGAGCGAAGCAGACAATGAGTTTTATCTCCAATATTATCGATGGAATTAATCTTGGAAGTATATATGCCATAATTGCCCTTGGATATACAATGGTATATGGTATTGCCAAGATGCTTAATTTTGCACATGGTGACGTCATAATGATAGGTGGCTATGTGTTATATGAAATTATACAAGGATTGGGATATCATCCGCTTCTCGCGATTTTCCTTTCAATGCTTGTTTGTACAATTTTGGGCGTTGTTATTGAACGCGTTGCATATAAGCCTCTCAGAGGAGCAACATCACTTGCCGTACTTATAACGGCAATTGGCGTGAGCTATTTATTACAGAATGTTGCACAGCTTATTTTTACCTCCAATCCGAAGAGTTTCGATTCCGGAATAGATTTCGGAACAATTTCTCTTGCAGGAGGGGACCTTAAGATTAAAGGTTCAACGATACTTACAATTGTTGTAAGTGCAGCAATTGTCGTAGGTCTTCTGATTTTTATCAAAAAATCAAAAACAGGCCGTGCAATGTTGGCTGTATCGGAAGACAAGGATGCAGCAAGACTTATGGGCGTAGATGTCAATAAGACAATCGCAGTTACATTTGCCATAGGTTCTGCGTTAGCTGCAATCGCGAGTTTCTTCATGCTTACCGCAATGCCTAACCTCACACCGACGACAGGTTCAATGCCGGGCATTAAAGCGTTCGTGGCAGCTGTATTCGGCGGAATCGGTTCGATACCGGGTGCATTTGTAGGAGGAATACTTCTTGGTATTATCGAAAGCCTTAGCAAGAAATATATTTCGACAACACTTGCCAATGCAATAGTTTTCCTTGTGCTTATCATAGTGCTTATATTTAAACCGACAGGACTGTTCGGTAAGAAAATCAAAGAGAAAGTGTAGGTGGGATATATGAAAAACAGAAAAATAAATATAAAAAAATCCACACTTACTACTTTGATAACGATAGCTGGAATTATAATAGCATATATTATAATGAATACTCTTTCCAACGGCGGCTTTCTCTCATACAAGATGCAAGGCCTTTTAGTACCGATATGTGCATATGCAATTCTTGCCGTATCTCTTAACCTTGTTGTAGGCCTTTTGGGCGAGCTGAGTCTCGGACATGCAGGATTTCTGTATGTCGGAGCTTATACCGGAGCAATATTTACCAACATTACCGCTGATATGATATCCAATGATCTTGTAAGATTCATTCTCGGAATGGTAGTGGGCGGTGTGTTTGCGGCAATCTTCGGACTTATAATAGGTTCGGCGGTTCTGAAACTCCAGGGAGATTATCTTGCCATAGTTACACTTGCATTCGGAGAGATTATCAAGAGCGTCCTCGGTAACGTCCTTTATATATCCAAAGACAGCAGCGGATTGCATTTCGATGTTACCGATGGCTCAACACTTAATCCGCAGGATATAATTGCGAAGGGTGCACAGGGAATAACGGTTCAGAGACTGTCGACCTTCCTGATAGGTATAATATTACTTATATTGACTGTTATTATAGTCATGAACCTTTCTGACTCACGTGCCGGACGTGCGATCAAAGCCGTCAGGGACAACAAAATAGCGACAGAAGCTGTGGGCATAAGTGTATCCAAATACCGCCTTATGGCATTCACAATTTCAGCAGCACTTGCCGGAGTGGCAGGTGTGTATTATGCACATAATTTCGCGACACTTACCGGAACCAAGTTCGATTTTAACTTTTCAATCAATATCCTTGTAATGGTTGTGCTTGGCGGAATGGGAAATATTCCGGGCTCAATAATAGCAGCAATCATACTTACGATTCTTCCGGAAGAAATCCGTTTCCTCGGAAATTACCGTATGGTAATTTATGCGGTTGTGCTTATTGTAATGATGATTTTCAGCTGGAATCCAAAATGTATTGAATTTCGTAAAGTTGTTTCAACTAAGATTAAATCTGTTTTCAAAAAGAAAAATAAGGAGGTTCAGTAATTATGTCAATGCTTGAAGTTACTAATCTCGGTATATCTTTCGGCGGATTGCGCGCGGTAGATAATTTTAATGTAAATATAGAGGAAGGCCAGCTTTACGGCCTTATAGGACCTAACGGTGCCGGTAAAACAACAATTTTTAATCTCCTTACCGGTGTGTATAAACCTGATACGGGCAGCGTTAAGTTAGATGGTATGGATATCACAGGCAAATCCGTCGTGCAGATTAACAAAGACGGAATTGCACGTACATTCCAGAATATAAGATTATTCGGAAAACAGACAGTCCTGGATAATGTTAAAATAGGTCTTCATAACATTCACAAATATCCGGCTATAGCAGGAGTGCTCAAGCTTCCGTCATATTTTAAACATGAGAAGCAGATGAATGAAGAAGCAATGGAACTTCTTAAAGTTTTTGATCTTGAAGGTGAGGCTGATACGCTTGCATCCAACCTTCCTTACGGCAAACAGCGTAAACTTGAGATTGCAAGGGCTCTTGCAACCAAACCTAAACTTCTGCTGTTAGATGAGCCGGCAGCCGGAATGAACCCAAATGAGACAATGGAACTGGTCAAAACCATTGCTTTTGTCAGGGAACATTTTAAAATGACAATATTATTAATCGAACATGATATGAAACTTGTCTCAAGTATATGTGAACAGCTTACCGTGCTTAACTTCGGAAGTGTTCTTGCGCAGGGAGATACAACAGAGGTGCTTAATAACCCGGAGGTTATCAAAGCATATCTCGGAGAATAGGAGGCATACGATGGCATTACTTGAAATAAATAATCTTGAAGTGCATTACGGAGTTATACAAGCTTTGAAAGGCATTTCTTTTGAGGTTAACGAAGGCGAGATAATTGCTCTTATCGGAGCCAACGGTGCCGGCAAGACGACAACTCTTCATACGATTTCCGGAATTCTTCAGGCATCATCCGGTAACATTATATATGATGGCAAGGATATAACCAAAGTCCAGGCACATAAGATAGTTAATCTCGGTATTTCGCAGGTTCCGGAGGGAAGACGTGTATTTGCACAGCTTTCGGTACTTGAAAATCTTAAACTGGGTGCATTCATCCGCAAAGATAAAGACGGAATAGAAGAAGATCTTCGTAATATTTACGAGAGATTTCCAAGACTTGAGGAACGTAAGAATCAGCTGGCGGGAACCCTTTCAGGCGGCGAACAGCAGATGCTTGCAATGGGAAGAGCACTTATGTCCAGACCGCGCATCATTTTAATGGACGAGCCGTCCATGGGTCTTTCACCTATATATGTGTCGGAAATCTTTGATATCATTAAATCAATCAACAAAGATGGCACAACAGTTCTTCTTGTCGAGCAGAATGCCAAAAAGGCACTCTCAATAGCTGACAGGGCATATGTGTTGGAAACAGGTATGATTGCGCTTTCCGGAGATGCGAAGGATCTTATGAACAACGACACAGTTAAAAAAGCATATCTCGGAGAATAATATTCTTGAAAATAAAGGGACATTTCGCATTCTGTGTGAGTTGTCCCTATTTTTTAAAGGAGCTGTTAATATGAGACATTCACTGAAAATAAAACTGACTTTGATCATGGCATCACTCGTCACGGCGGTTGTGGTGCTGATATGCGTACTCAATACGACAATGTTCGAAAAATTCTACATAAAAAGCAGACTGAATGACCTTAAAAATGCATACAGCAGACTCACGAATGTTCTTTCAATCAAAAATACGGATTCGGACGCTGTACAGGATGCAATTAATCAGATTAATTACGGATATAATATTAATGTCTTTGTGCTTGACGGCAGATGGAATATTGTCTACAGCTCTCAGACGGGCTATGAAGATGTCGTAAGATGGATACAGGACATCAATTTTAACCCTAATGTACAGAAAAAAATTCTCGAGGAAAATTCAGAATATACAATAGTGCAGAGCTTTGACAGCGCTACCAGTATGTCATATATAGTCGCTACGGGAATCCTGTCTGACGGTTCGCAGATAATAATGCAGATTACCATCGAAAGCATGCAGGAAAATATTAATACATATAACAGATTTGTTATTTTTATCGGAACCGGTATCTTACTTGTAAGCATAATAATAGTATATATTATAGCGGCCGGCATTACCAAGCCTGTCAAGAAACTTTCGGAAATAGCGGAAGAAGTTTCGGATATGAATTTCGACGCGAAATACGAGGGCAGCGATAAGGGAGAGATAGGTGTATTGGGTAACAGCATCAATGTTATGTCGGCAAAGCTTGAACGAAACATATCTGAACTTAAGACGGCTAATATGGAGCTCATGAAGGATAATGAAATCAAAACGCGTAACGACGAGATGCGTCGTGAATTTCTCGGAAATGTATCGCATGAGCTCAAAACGCCGATTGCACTGATCCAGGGTTATGCCGAAGGCCTTAAAGAAGGCATTAATGATGATGAGGAAAGCAGGAATTTCTATTGTGATGTGATTATGGATGAAGCGGTTAAAATGAACAATATGGTAAAGAAACTCCTTACCCTTAACCAGATAGAATCGGGCAATGACAAAATATCAATAGAACGCTTTGATCTTGTGGAACTTGCCGGTTCGGTAATCCGTGCCAACGGAATTGTCATGAACCAGAAAGAGATTACCGTTGATTTCAAACATCCGGATACGGCTGAGGTATGGGCCGACCAGATTCAGATGGAAGAAGTGTTTACCAATTATCTTACCAATGCAGTTAATCACTGCGACGGCGACAGAAAAATCATCATAACTATCGAAAAAAAACAAAATTCTGTGTATGCATCGGTATATAATACCGGACACGCAATTCCTGAGGAGGATATAGAACGGATATGGGAGAAATTCTACAAGGTTGACAAAGCAAGGACAAGGGAATACGGCGGTAACGGAATAGGATTGTCCATTGTAAAAGCGATACTTGATAATTATAAAGCATCATATGGGGCAAGAAATCTCAAAGATGGTGTGGAATTCTGGTTTGATATGCCGGTACATGAAGTTTAACTATTGTTACACCGGCAGGAATGTGATATAATATCAATTAATTTATAAGTGCGGAGGCGTTCATGAAGAGAAAACTTTTTGCCATATCATTAATATGTGTATTTATGCTTACAGGCTGTACCAAAGCGATAGAATTGACGGAGGATAAGGATGCACTTGTTGCAGAGGCGGCAGCGGGTGTACTGGTCAGAAATTCATACAAATATAAGTCCAAATACTCTGATTATAACTATAAGAATGAGCCTCAGGAAACTACAGCAGAGCCCGAGTCGCAGACACCGGAAGAGACTGAACCGGAAACTGATGCTTCGGGAAAGGATGAGAAGACTCTGATGCTTTCGACAGCATCTAAGGCACTTGGCATTGAACCTGCAGATGTTTCATTTAAAGAATGCAAGATAGTTGATGAATATCCGGACGACCCGGACGCATTATTTACTGCCAAGCCTGAGGACGGCTTCAAATTCATCGTAGCTGTATTTAATATACATAACCCTGATACTGCGTCGATGAAAATCAATACAGTCGATAATAAGACACTTTTCAGACTGACAGCCAACAAGATGACGGTCAATAATTTTGCCACACTTCTGACCAATGACATAACGAGACTTTCGGATGTTGAGATTAAACCGGGAGGAGATTATGAAGCGGTTGCGGTGTTTATGGTTTCGGAAGAGGTAGCAGCATCATATGATAAGCTCAGAGTGTCATATGTATATGAGCATAAATCATATGGATTCAACATGAAATAATGCTTCTTTAAAATTAATTAAAAAAATTTAAAATAGTTATTGACATTCTGTCGGCAAGGTGGTAGTATACTCC
>ENA-OYYI01000514-OYYI01000514.1-human-gut-metagenome-genome-assembly--contig:-NODE-514-length-14511-cov-5.342211_pt1 | contig 14511 bp, 10 predicted proteins | sample MGYA00244063_ERZ653448 | MGnify/ENA primary metagenome ERZ653448 (study PRJEB26926, sample SAMN06165192) | human gut metagenome | biome: ENVO:00009003; feature: ENVO:2100002; material: ENVO:00002003...
TGGCGTCGGGCACAGCTGGCACCTGCCTGTTCTACATCACCTCCGACATGCGGCTGACGGTCACGCCGGCCGACGGGACGTCGGGCACGCTGCCCACGGGCGCGAACGCGTCCGACTGGCCGTGGTACCGGTACGCCGCCTACATCAGGTCCGTGTCGTTCGATCCGGGCGTCAAAACCTCGTCGACGCTGAGTCACGCGTTCGCCTCCGCGAACACCACCGATCCCGAATACAGCCAGCTGGAATCCGTCGATCTGGCGAATCTGGACATGGCCGATTTGGAAAGCATGGACTCCGCGTTCGCCAACGACACGAGACTGGGAAGCGTGTCGTTCAAGGGCGTCCTGAACGCCGACGGGATCACAGGCTGGGCCAACACGTTCTCCAGGTCGGGCATCGAGTCGATCGACCTGTCCGACGTCGGCGACGCGGCCACGGCCGTCAACGGCATGTTCTCCAACTGCGCGGACCTCAAGACGGCCGTCATCCCATGGGCCATGGCGCATGTGGCGAACGCGGACGGCATGTTCGACGGCTGCGCGGGCCTCACGTCCCTGGACACGTCCGCATGGCGGTTCGGCTCCATGACGAACGCGAGCCGCATGTTCCGCAACTGCTCGAACCTGGCCGCATTGGACGTGTCCGGCTGGGATGTGTCGCATGTGGCCACGTTCGAATCGACGTTCGACGGCTGCTCGGGGCTCACGTCCCTGGACACGTCCTCCTGGAACACGGCCAACGCCATGCATACGGGCTACATGTTCTCCAACTGCTCGAACCTGGCCGTACTGGACGTGTCCGCGTGGAGCATGGGCAGGGTCTGGTTCGCCAACGGCATGTTCTACAAATGCGCGAGGCTGACCGTGCTCGACGTGTCCGAATGGGACGTGCATGCCCTGCAGCAGGCCGCCAACATGTTCCAAGGCTGCTCGGAACTGTCCAAGCTTGACATATCCGCATGGAACACGGCCAGCCTCGTCTACGCGTCCGCCACATTCCAAAACTGTGCGAAGCTGACCACACTCGACGTGGCCGACTGGCGCATGGGCAAGGTCCGGACCATAAGCAACATGTTCGGCGGCTGCACGGGCCTGACCAGGCTCGACGTGTCCAAGTGGAAAACCGGCGGGATCAGAAACATGCAGGGCACGTTCACCTCCTGCACGGGCCTGACCGTATTGGACGTGTCCAAGTGGGACGTGTCGAACGCGACCAACATGTACGCCATGTTCCAGAACTGCACGGGCCTCACGGAGCTTGACGTGGCCGCCTGGGACGTGTCCAATGTGGCGACGTTCGGCTACATGTTCTTCTGGTGTCCCAAGCTCGCCGGACTGGACGTGTCCAAGTGGGATACGTCCAATGCGACCGGCATGTACGAGATGTTCCATTACGACGCGAAACTGACCGTGTTGGACGTGTCCAAGTGGAAGACCGGCAAAGTGCGGAGCTTCTCCAACATGTTCTCCGGCTGCAGCGGCCTGACCGGACTCGACGTGGCCGACTGGGACACATCCAACGCGACCGACATCGCCGCCATGTTCTACGGATGCACGGGCCTGACCAGGCTCGACGTGTCCAAGTGGAAAACCGGCGGGATCAGAGACATGTCGGGCACGTTCGCCTACTGCACCAATCTCGCCATGTTGGATTTGTCCTCTTGGGACACCTCCAACACGATCCATCTGAACCAGATGTTCGACAACTGCCGCAACCTCACAGACGTGGGCGACCTGTCCGCCTGGGACACGTCGAACGTGACGGGCATGACGTGGATGTTCTCCAACGACCGGAGACTCAGCCGGTTGGACGTGTCCAAGTGGAACGTGCGCAACGTGCTGAATATGACGGGCATGTTCGCCGACTGCGTCGGCCTGTCCACGCTCGACCTGTCAGGCTGGAACACCGGCAGCCTGACCACCACGCCGTCGATGTTCCGCAACCTCACCGTGACCCGCATCTACGTGGGTGACAACTGGACCGTCGACAACGTCACCGGCTCCGACCTGATGTTCACCGGCTGTACCCGGCTCGTCGGCGACGACGGCAAGGGCCTCGCCTACGACGCGTCGAAGCTCACCGCCGCGTACGCGCGCGCGGATGGCGGCTATATGACCTTCAAAGGCGAGAGGACCGTATACCACAAGGTCACGTTCGCCGCCCTCGACGGCAAGACGATCACCACCATGCGCGTCAAGGACGGCGGCATGGCCACCGCGCCGAGTCTCGCCGACACGACGTGGCTGGCCGACCCGGACATGGACTTCAACACGGACGGTTGGGGCGGCGCCATCACCGCGCAAGGCAAGAGACAGACCGGCCGCGACGACTATTCCACTTCGGCCAAGCGCCATGTGGACGCCAACAGCACGATCCGGGTCGACGCGGACGCCGACTACCGGAACGCCGTCGCGGGCGGCGCCCTGGGCTACCATCTGAAACGCGACCTGGACGGGCAGAGCGGCTGGTCCGGTTACGGATGTGCCAAGGGGACCGTCTGCACGGATGCGGTCTGGTATTCGACCATCGGATACTCCGGCACGGTCCAAGGATTCACCCAGATCAACGCATGGTCCGATTTCGGAGCGGCCGTCGTCCACCACCTGCAATTGACCCAGGTGGATCCGGTCACGCACAACGGCATCGCCCGTGACGGCTACGTGTTCACCGGCTGGGACAAGGACGTGACGAAGCCTATAACCGGCGACACCGTGTACACCGCCCGGTACAGGCCCGCCGTCTACAGGATCCGGTTCGACGGCAACGGCTCCACCAGCGGCGCGATGGCGGACCAGTCGTTCACCTACGGCACGCCCCAGGCGCTGACCGCGGCCACGTTCCAACGAGACGGCTACAGCCTCACCGGCTGGAACACGCGCCCCGACGGCACGGGCAAATCGTTCACCGACAAGCAGACCGTGGCGGACCTGCTCACCCATGAGAACGCGGTGGGTACCCTGTACGCGCAGTGGACGCCCACCCCGCCCGTCATCACCGTCGTCTTCCACTCCAACGACGGAGGCACCGACGAGACCGTCAAACGCGTGTGGGCGTCGAACAACCTCGACATGAAGGCCATCGGCCTGCCCGACGGCTGGACGAAGAAGGGCTTCGTGTTCCACGGCTGGAACCTCGCCGCGGATGGTTCGGGTGTGGAGTATAAGACCGGCGAATCACTGTACGGCAGGATGACCACCGCCACTGTCGACCTGTACGCCGACTGGGCCGGACTGCAATCCACACTCCCGCAGGCCGGTGGCATCCTCCACGCGGCACCGCTCGCCGGCCTTTCCATCATGATGCTGGGAGTGCCATTGCTGATACTGGCCCGGCGGTACCGGCATGGGCACGCCAATCCCCCTGTCTGATATCGAACGCATGTCATGTGGATTGTGCGGAACCGTACGGTCGCATGGCCGGCCGATTCCGGGACATGTCCTAACTAGGGAGGAATCCATATGGCTGCAACCCTTTGCATCCTGGTCCTGATGGTCATCGCCGCCTCATGCCTGTATGAGGCGTTCGTGTACATGGCCGTCAAACAGAAAAGCACCTTCGTTGGCCGCAAGACCAAGGAAAAGGTTCTCGCCATGAGCCGTAAGACCCGTCAAGGCAAGGCCGTCCTGTTCATCGTGCTCGCTGTCGTCTGCTTCGTGCTGATGGTCGTGGCGGGCATGCTGATGGCCCATGCCGGATACAACGTGTGACGTCGGACCGGCTCACATCCATGATGGGTGGGATGGTTCCGTATCCACGGGATTCCTCCCGCCCATCTTCCGTCTTTTCAAAAGAGGTGGGAATGTCCGTCGACGATGAAGACGAATACGACGGTTCGGAAGCAGATGGCATGGAACCGGACGGCGATGGGGCCGATCCGTTCGTGCCGATGTTGGAGGACGATGGGCACAGGCTCGGCCGTCCTGCGCGGCGTGGCGTCGGCGTGGTGGGTTTCGTTCCCGCGCCGACCAGACTGTCCATTCCCGAACTTGACTGGCTCATGCGCGTGCGTGACGGCGCCGGTCGGTCGGTGCGTGTGCCGGAACACCGGTATTCGCGTTCCGACCGCGGCGCGGTCGAATCGGCTCGCGTACGCCTGTATTCGATGGTGTCGAAGCAGGTCAGCCAGACGAAGAGCCTGTACAAGGCGCGGCAGCGTGACGAGGAAGGCATGCTCCCGTTGGGTTCCGCGAGCCCGTTGGACATGATCACCCGCGATTTCAACGAACGTCCCCTGATCCCATGGCATCAGACCAGCACGGGACGGGCGGGAGTGCTCACCACTTTCGTGGCCGGTTCCGGCGCGCAGCTGATCCCGGGGCCGCCGATCGGCATCGACGCGCTTTCCCGCGAACTGTTCCAATTCGACTGCTGGGGTACGTACGACGCGCACATGACCACCAGTCCCGACCTGTTCTTCAGCGGCCTGCGCGGCCAGGGCAAAAGCTATTGCGCGAAGACCATCGCTGTCCGTGAGATCGGGTTCGGACGCAACATCATCGTCCAATCCGACCGGCAGGGCGAATGGAAGGCCATCGCGCGGGCCATTCCCGGCGGGCAGGTCGTCTCCCCCGGCAAAGGCAACTATCTGAACCCGTTCGCCATGCCCGACATGTCCCACCTCAAATCCGAGGAGGACAAGCGCGCGTTGCGCCAGGAGGTCCTGGCCGGCAGGAAAAGCGCCATGATGGCGTTGGCGGAGGCGGTGAGGGAACCGGACCGTCCATTCCCGTTGGACAAGGACATGCTGTCCCTGATCGACCAGCTCATTGCCTCGTACGGTATCGGTCCGATGACGTTGCAGGCCGCGGTCAAACGACTGTCCGACTGGGATTGGGTGGATTCCATATACTCGCATATCCACGGCTTCGAGCATTACCGTGATCTGGCGCGCGAGAAGGCCAGCGAGGCGGCCCGCGTGTTCTCCCCCATGGTCGAGGGCGGAACCATGAGCGGCATGTTCGACAAGGAGTCGACCATCACGTTGGATCCGGCCGCGCCGATCATCGTGTTCGACACGTCCGGTCCCGTGTTCCAGGATCCCACGTTGAAACGCGTGTACACCGCGGCGGTCAGCTCGTGGATTGACCGCCTGCTGCAGGCGCGTGACGGACTGCGTCGCATCATCGTGTGCGAGGAGGCGTGGGACCTGCTGAGCAACCCGCAATTGGTCGACTCGTTGCAGACCCGGCAGCGTTCCGCGGGCCATTGGGGTTGCGCGACCTGGCTGATCGTGCACGGCGTCGCGGACATGACCCAGGTGTTCACGGCCGGCAGTGGCCTGCGCGGCAAGGTCGAACAGTTGATGAATCTGATGGAGACGAAGATCATCTACCGGCAGGGTGGCGAGAACATCCCCCTGCTGAACCGTCTCATCCCCGACTTGAGCGAGGACGAACTCGACCAGATACCACGTTTGGCGCAAGGCTATGGCATCTGGCGTATCGGACACGAGCATCCACGCATGATCCTTCCCATCGCCGGACCCATGTGGGCGCGCGTGTTCGACACGTCAAGCCTGCGCAGGGCGTCATAGGAGAATCGCCATGAAGTATCGGATCCTATTTCACTCCCATGTCTTTGTTCACAAGGCTCATGCAGTCTTTTTTCGCTTGTCTGAACCCCGAAAGGTCCTCATAATGGCGGATTACCCTTTGATCGGGATGCAGTTCTTTCGCGGGCCATGTTTTTCCAGAAGCGCTGTACACCGTCAGATTGCCGGTGACTTCGAAACTTTCGCTCCGGTATTCCTCGCCCTTGTCCGTTTGGCCGGTCAGGATCACGCTGGTTCGCGGGGCGACCGCGAACAGGAGTTTCGACTCACCTGGAGCAAGACCGAAGCTTCCCTTATCGTTGAGGACCGCGGAACCAGCCTTGTATCCTCCTTTCCTGTCGAATTCCGGCATACATATTCTCATGCTTTCAGCATGTTTCGTATCCCTGCTCAGGGAAATGACGGTGTCCTCCGTCCTACCGCTGTTGGCCAGAACCATCGCGAATGTGGACTGAGTGGACATGACATCCGCCTTGATTCTCACATTGGGTTCCATCCTGTCGAGCATGAACCATGTATAGTCTGGGCCGGACCGGTCAAACTGCCAGTTGCCAACGACGATCTGATAGCCCGTCAGCACTATGGCGACGATTGTAGCCACGTTCGCAAACAGGCCTATCACCTCCGTCGCGCATTTCCACCGTTTCATCCACTCCGTCCTCGGGCTTCCGCCGATGCTCTTCGCCGTATCGGCGTGATTCGTCGCTTTGGATCCGTCGGAGGGTTCCCTTTCCTCGGTGGAGTTCCTTTTCTTCGGGGGTTTCCGTCTTTTTTGGACCATTCTCTTTCATTCCCTTTCCCTATTCTGGAGGTTTTCCATGGATCTTATAAGCAATTTTATGTGTGCTGACGCCGGCCAGCGGCTGACGGTGGCCGTGCTGTTCATCGCCCTCGTGCTGAACCTGCTCTCCTTCGCGTTGAAGCTGTTCGATTTGTTCCTCCGTTCGTCTGGCCAAGATGAGGAAGACGACTTCTCCCAGCAAGGCTGGTCCAATGATGCGGAAGACAACCGGAAGGGATTGGCGTCATGACGGGACATCGGATCACGGCACGCCGCGGCTACGACCGTGAGGAATTGAACTCGGACAACCGCCGCAAGGTCATGGACGCGTGGAAACGGTTCGAATCATCGAAGCCGGGCGTATGGCTGAGCCGGCACACGGACCTGCTGGAACGTCTCTCGGACGAGGAAAGCCATCTCGTGGCGCGTGTCGGCGCGATGGTGTGCGTGTTCGCGTTGATCCTCTCGATGGTCTTGTTCCTCGCCGTCCAAGGCAACATGCTCGCCTGGACGCTGTTGACGCTGCCCGTGTTCGCGGCCGCGTTCATGGTTGTCATGGCCTTGTGGATCTTCTGGGACGCGTACCGTGATTCCGAGGAACGCGCGGCGGACTGGCTGTCCACGCGTCCCGGCGTGGCCACGTGGCGTCAGCTCGCCGCGGACTATGGGCCGCGGGCCATCAACCGTGACGTGGTCCCGTCCGTACTGCCGCGCATGCTGGCGGATTTCCGCGACCGGAAGCCGGGCGCCATCCGCCCCCGACCCTGGCATGCCGCATGGTATGTGGGCGATTCGTGGAACATGGAGGTGTGGCTGGGTTCCGAACGGCACATCTACGTATTGGGTCCTACCCGTTCCGGCAAGACCGTCAGCGTCGTCATCCCCAGCGTGGTCGAGGCTCCCGGCTTCGTGCTCGCGACCTCCACGCGAGGCGACATCATCAAAACGACCCGCTACCTGCGCGAATGCGGCGTGAAGGATCGGGTGACCGGCGCGTCGTATGGTGGCCGTGGCGCGGGCACCACGCACATCTTCGACCCGGAAGGCGTCGCGGAGAACGATCCGGACACGCGGCACAACATGCGTTGGACGCCATTGCAGGGTTGCGACGATCCGGCCGTCGCGATGCGCCGCGCGCAGACCATGGTCGCGATCGGCGGCATGGGCTCCGGATCGAACAACCAGGAGTGGGGCGTGAGCGCCACCATGTACGTGCAGGCCATGCTGTACGCGGCCGCGATCGCGGACCGCACCATCAACGACTGCTACCGTTGGAGCCTGTCGCCGGAGGCCGCGCAGGAGGCCGCGGACCTGATCCGCAAGTACACGCCGGAACGCGAGATGGACCGTTGGGCCGCGACATTGAACGCGCTGCCGCACGTCGATCCACGCCAGAAAGGATCGGAATGGTTCGGCGTGAAGAACGCGTTCAGCATCCTCGCCGACCCGAACGTGCGCGCCCGCATGAACCTGAGCCCCTCCGACCCGCGACTGATCGACCCGAAACGCATGGTGCTGCGCGGCGACACCGTGTACGTGCTGTCCAAGCCACGCCGTGACGGCGGAGTGGCCGGCAACGCGGGCATCTTCGTGAGCCTGCTGCTCGACACGTTCCAGGAGGCGTGCCAGGACCTCGCGTTCGACAAGGCCTCCGGCTCGCGCGGCAAGATCGAACCTCCCGCCAGATTCGTTTTGGACGAACTGTCGAACATCGAGAAATGGCCCGGCCTGCGCAACGCCATCACCCAGGGCGGCGGCAACGGCTACCAGCTGATCATCGTGGAACAGTCCCGCCAGCAGATGGCCGACGAGAAGGACGGGTACGGCAAGGCCGTGGAACAGACCGTGTGGGAGAACTGCCATCGGATCATGCTCAAGGGCGTGTCCGACGACGAGACGTTGAAATGGTGGATCAGCCAGATCGGCACGCACCACCATACCCGCCGCGAATCCTCCTGGAATCCGGGACAGGGACCGTTGGGCGGATTGACCACACGCCACGAACGTGAGGAATCCGTCACCCAACAGGAACTGAGCCTCCTGCCCGTCGGCTACGCGCTCGTGGAACCATTGGGCCAGGCGCCCGCCCTCGTGCACATGATCATGTTCCACGACCGCGACTGGTGGCGCGAGGGATTGGAGGACCTACGTCCCTCCGCGGGCCAGGCATGGCATGAGACGGAAGGAGCGACCGCATGAGCGACGACGCCGTGGACAAGTTCTTCGACGAGATGGTCTCCCCCGCGTCCACGCCGACGGAATCCACCCCGCCGGACGAGGCCGACAAGCCCGGGGAACCGGATGCGATCATGGACGACTCCACGGGACGGGACGAGCCGGAGTATGGGCCGTCCACCCCGGGTGGCGTGACGGACGGTTTGGAACGGCCGTCGTTCTGGACCGACGACATGGAACGCGACTTCCAGGAGGAAGTCAGGACCATGTTCGACGACATGGTGAACAGGCAGCGTGGAGAACTGTCCGTCAGGGAGCAATGCGAGCACGCGTACGAACAGTTGACCGCCGCCGTGAACGGCAAATACAAGGAGCTGACCGGCAAGGACCTGCCGTCCTCCATGGCGCGCAACCTGGACCAGCTGCTCACGCAGATCACCATGGCCCCGCTCAACGAGCCGGAGCATGGTCCCGGCCTGTGGGCCAAACTCCCGCAGAACTCCCTCGCCACCATGGTCGAGGCCCGACCGTTGGACCTGACCGGCTCCCCCACGCGCATGGACATCGATCTGATGATGCTGCACACCATACGCATGGGCCGGTTCCTCACCACGCATTACACGGATTGGGCGCGCACCCTGCCATCCTGTTGGATCCGCCACGACGACGTGGTCCAGGAGGTCTACTCGCTCAAATGCTACATGGACATGATCGTCGCGAGCCCGAACGGCGGCCTGTACGCGCCGACATTGCAATCATTGATCCACTCGTCGTTGGAACGCGTCAAGGGATACCTGTCCTCGGCCGACACGTCCAGCGCGGACCACAAGCACCACCTGTCCACGGCGGACGACCGCAAACGCGAACAGGCGCGATGCGACGAGTACAGGCATTGGTTCGAACGCGACGGCGGTTGGGCCGGAGAGCCCGGCTTCGGACCGTCCTGGCGGTTCACGAACGCGTCCGAGGGATTGGACGCGGTATGCGATCTGATGACACCCACCCGCGTCGATGACGAGGATGATCGGGACGACAAGGCATTGTCCGACCAGGTCGACAAGTGGCGTGCCGGTTTGGAAGGCCTGCGCGGCAACTATGCCATGGACCACAAACCGGAGCATCTGGCCGCCGCAAGGAATGACGAGGAACGGATCCGTCGCGCCCTCCTGGACTACACGAACCGTGAACGGTCGAGCCGTGACCGTCTCGACCGTGCGGTCACGGCCGCCGTCAGACTCACGCGCGACCAGGAACGCTCCATGCTCATGACGGACGAAGACCGCCGCGCCCTCGCCGATCTGATCGACCAAGGACGGAGCATCCTCCGCGAATACGGAAGCAGCCAGTTCGACGACGCCTACCAGCCATGCTCCATCGACATGCAGGACGATCTGACCGAACGGTTGAACCGGCTTGTGGACGGTGATCCAGCCAACGTGTTCGACCATTGCGACCGTATGCTCGACCAGCTCGACGACGTGTTCGAACGTGGAAAGGACGGACGATGAGCAGCGAACAGCCCAGCCTGTTCGACCAGTTGACGCCGTCGGACTCGCTGCGTGACGATCTCGAATGGATCGACTCCCTGCAGGAAGACACGCAGGAGGACGACAAGCCCGCCAGGCAGGAACGCAAGCCACGCAAACGCCGCGGCCGGAAGAACATTCCAACAGGACACGATCAGCTCGAACAGCCCACTCCCCCGCCACCGCCGGCCAAGCCCGAGCATGAGCCTGAACGGCCCATGCTCATCGTGCCCGACATGACCCAAACGGATGAGCCCATCCCACCGGCCGGATTGGAGGCTCCGACCACCGTGATCGAACCGCCCGACCCGGAAACGCCGGATGGGAGTCCAGCCGAAACCACCGTGATTGGAACGGAACCCGAATCCGAAACGACCATCCTTCCGGAAGAGGTGTTGGAGGACGTGGCCGACCCCGACTCGCCCTCCGGCGACTCGAAGGCCATGACCTGGGTCAAACGCGGTCTGATCATCGCGGGCGCCGCCATCGTGCTGCTCATCATCCTCGCCCTGGCGGGCTCCCACTCGACGGCCGTCAAGGAGAAAACCGCCTATGAGCGCGCGCAAGCGTCCATGAGCCAACTGGCCGCATGCAACGGCAAAGCGAAAAACACGGTCGGCGACGCCGACAAGGCCGGCGTGGACGATAAGGACGTGGACACGCTACGTGACCTCGTCGCATCGAACGGTAAACTCATCCGGTCCAAACGCGCCGGCCTGTCCATCAGCGAGTCCGAACGGCTCTCCACCAAGGCCGACAAGGCCACGAAACGAACCCGCACACTGGCCGGCAAGGTCGACCGGCTCGTCAAAGCCAAGCCGTTGATGGACGCGAGGAGGAAATGCCGGGACGCGTTGGACAAGGCCGTGAAAGCGTCGACGGACGCGAAACCATCGGATGATGCGACCCGCGCCGCGAAGGCCACGTTGGACAAGCTGATCGGCCAGGCCCGCAAGCTCGACGCGAAAACCACCGTCGACACGTGGAACGACATGGCATCCAAGCTCGACAAGGCGCGCGGGAACCTCTCCCAGGCGTTGGACGCGAAAGCCAAAGCCGACGAGGAAGCCAAACGGCAGGCCGAAGCGCAGGCGCAAGCCCAACAGCAAGCCCCGCAACAGCAACAGCAGACGATGCCCGCGCCGACGCCGCAGTACCGCCGCTCTTCCGGCTCAGGCTCCACCAGCGTGCCGCAAGGCAACGGCGGAGGAACCACGAACAACAACAATGGCGGAACATCCAACGGCAACTCCGGCGGATGGTACGTGCCACCGGAAACCAACGACAACAGTCTGCCGAGCAACGACTCAAGCCTCTGACAAACGGGAAAGGAGCACAACAATGGGAAAGAACAAACATCGTCAGGCGTCCACGCCCGAATCGAAGAAGCAGGCGGCCGTCTGGTGCGCGATCGCCATCATCGCCATCACCGTCAGGGTCCTGGGCGCCAGCCCAGGGAAACAGCAGACGTCCACGACGTCCACGCCGCAATCCAGCCAATCCGCGCAGACACGATCCCACAAACAGAACAAGAAAAAGAAGACGACGAAACCGTCCGGCACCCTGCAACAGCAGGCACAATCCATGTTCATCGGCGACGCGGAACAGATCGCCGACGACGTGCGCGACCTGTTGAACGCGCCGGAGAACTCGAACGTCGACACGCTCGGCAACCTGCTGTACCGGCACAACCGGCAGGACCTCGCCGAAGCGACGGACCTGTACGACGCGATCGGACAGCAGAAGGACATCGACACGATCCGCAGCCTCGCACGCGAATGGTATCCGCAAGCCATGCAGGCCGGTATCGAGGCGAGACGAGACGACCTCTCGTCCGGATTGGACAACACCGCGCGCGAGGTCGCCACCATCAAACAGGACGACCTATCCGGCACGCAAGGCTGCGGCGATCTCAAAGCCGCGTACGAAACCGCGAAACGACTCGTGGACTCCAAGTCGGATGATTACGACGCTTTGACCAAAGCCCAGCAGAATCTGACCACGGCGATGAGCGGCTGCGCGACCAACCTCGATCCGACAGACCGGGAGAAAGTGTTCGGCCAGCCGCAGGGAACCCTCAAGGAAGACAAGGAGTAGGAGAACATGGCCACCACGAACAACCGCTCTTGGAAAGCGCTACTGCCACGGAACGGCGGCATCGGAGTGTGCCCGCAGATCGGCAGGGTGAAGATTCCGCCCGTCTGCCCACGTTCCACGCTCAATCTCACCGGGGGTAGACGCATCAAAACCGTCCGCGCCTGCTGGTTCGAGGGCGACGAGGCACGTTTCGTCTCCCTCATGCCATCGACTGGTCGAATCCGCAAGGAACTGGAATCGTTGAGGGGCGGCGAAACGGTCGAATTCATCGGACGTCCCTGCGAATGGCATGACATGTCTGGACAGAACTACTACATCGTCATCGTCACCGACATGGACATCATCGGACCGGAAAGCTTTGGAAACATGTCCAAAGATTAAATATGGTTGGGTTCGTCTCCGCGCGCAGTGTAAGACGAACCCAATCTTGGAATGTCATTTATTTTGGGCTTTTCGCGCTTCCAAAAACTCCGACCGTAATTGCGCAATTGAACGATAGTACTTGCGGTAGTGGCTTGAAACCAATTCTCCATGTTCTCTGGTGTCGGGAACCGGAATCCGAATTTCTCGATATCTGTTGCCAAGATCTTCGCGGTTGGTCTGCATGAACACGACTCTGCTCCATTGCTTGCGGACCACATCAAGGTCCAATGCCCATCCGAGATAGAAATTATCGAACAGTGTTTCGCTCATCACATTCATAATAAGCGTTTCCTTAGTGAACACTGCCCGTTCTTGGCCAGGTAGGAGCATGGAGGGCTCTCCTATGTTCTTCGATGCGCGTGAGGGAGTGACGATGCTCCATGGAGAGAGTCCACTGGTTTCTCCGTGCCAGAACCGTTTTGCTAGTGATAGAGAAACCATGTTCGTGGGATTGAAGTTGACCATGCCCGCGCGCAGATCTGATACCTTCACATAAGGTACATCGCCGTTTCTCAAGTCAGCGGAAGGACTGCCGTGACCGTTCCTGATAGAAATGATTCCCGTATCTTCAAGATCACCGAGAGTTCTTGTCAAAAAGCCTTTTAGATGGGTTTGAACATACCGCTCGAACTCTTTGATGCTGGCCCAGTCGTAGTATTGGGGCACACCAATATAGGAATCGATGAGAGACTTCGGAGTGGGGATGAAACGCGCTGTGGGAGAATCTAATCCCTCAAGAAGCGTTGTCACGTCCGAGAGCACCGTATCGTCGATTTCTTTTGTCCGCGTGCCTTCCTTGGTGACATGGTAAAGAGGCTTACCATCCTTGTTGATTCCGATGGTAGGGGCATAGGTGATCCATGTCTCACTGGTACGGGCCCAGGATGGTTGCTTCAGTGGCGCGCCTTCTTTCGCTGGCTTCTTGCGCATGACATAAAAATTCGTTTTGGCTCGGCAGAAACCCTGAAATGCTTCCATGGGAATGTTCATCACCGCCAACACGTCAAAGTGTTGATCGACCCATTTGCGGAACCATCGGTACGTTTTGGAGAAGAAATACGTTTCTGGCAGGACTATGCCCAAGCGTCCTCCGGATGTGAGCAATCTGTAGGCACGTTCCATAAATACGAGGCCAAGCTCGGTGTCAGAGTAGTTGTCGCTAGGGTATCCGCCGCTGGTATGTTGACAGATACTGTATTTCGCCTGTTTTGCGTCAGTCGCGCGAATCTTCAGTTTCTCGCCAAACGGTGGATTCGTGAGAACGACATCGTATGAACCATCGGCTTCGCTCCCCAAGACGGGAGACAGCATGGGAAAATCCTGCCACTTCTGTTCCCGAAGCGAATCGCCAAGAACAATATTGGTAGATCCGTCCTTCGCACCAATCATTAGCGCGCGAGCTAGTTTGACATTGATGGAATCCAAGTCAACACCGTAAAGATTACGATGAGCCCATGTTCTGATTTCGTCGCGCTGTTCGTCGGATGCGCGTTTCAGCAGAGTGTTATAAGTCTCAAACAGGAATCCGCCGGTACCACAAGCTGGGTCTATGACTTTATCGTGGTAGTCGATCTCCATCAATTTGACGGCAGATTCAATGATGCGCTGGGGTGTGAAATATTGCCCTTCGCCTTGTTTGACATTCGCCGAACGGAACACTTGGAACGCCGAGGACAGGGTCTCCGGAGCTGCGGACTTCAAATTGATGCCTTGAAGCCAGTAAACGACGGCATGAATCGTCTCATCATCGAATTTGATGGTTTTCGTTGATGTGTCTTCGAAGAGGAAAGGGTATTTCGCCATGTACCTTTCAAAGCTCATATTGATTCTTTTCGCGGTTTCCGCCGGTGTCGAGCAAACTTGGAAATCAAGAGGCTCTTGGGGATCTTGGGCCATTTTGCCGTTGGTGTCCGAACTGTCTCTTATACACATCTGACGCTGCCGACGATCTTACGCGT
>ENA-OYYI01000527-OYYI01000527.1-human-gut-metagenome-genome-assembly--contig:-NODE-527-length-14171-cov-14.691201_pt1 | contig 14171 bp, 9 predicted proteins | sample MGYA00244063_ERZ653448 | MGnify/ENA primary metagenome ERZ653448 (study PRJEB26926, sample SAMN06165192) | human gut metagenome | biome: ENVO:00009003; feature: ENVO:2100002; material: ENVO:00002003...
AACTGGGCGCGCTGCTGGTATCGGCGGCACTGTGCGCTGGCATGGCGGCTCCCGCCTTTGCCTTTGAGGGCGAAGCTACCCCGGTGGAGCAGCCGGTTCTGCCGGAAGTCGTGGAGGAAGATGTTGTCACCGTCACGGACGAAACCTCTGGTGCCCTGACCCCGGAGGGCAACCTGACGCTGGTGGACGATTACCACACCAACTATTCCGATGGCAGCGGACAGCAGTTCATTACGCTTGTCAGCAAATCGGGCAATACCTTCTACTTGGTCATCGACCGCAATGCCAAGGGACAGCAGACCGTCCACTTTATGAATCTGGTGGACGAAGCAGACCTTTTGGCACTGATGGAAGAGGATGCCGCCGATGCTTACACCGCTGAAAAAGAAGCAGCGGCGCAGGCGGAACAGGACAAGCTGAAAGCCGAGGAAGAAGCCAAGAAAGCCGCAGAAGAAGCAGCGAATACGGAACCGCCCAAGGAGAACAAAGTCACGAAGTACGCAGGCGCATTTCTGGGCGTAGTTGCCCTGATCGCACTGGCAGCGGGCGGCGGTTTCTATTTCTATCGCCAGCAGATGCAGAAGAAAAAGGCAGAAAAAGAAGCCCTTGACCCCGATGCGGATTACACCGAGGACAAGGGCGATTTTGAAATTCCAATGGAGAATGAGCCGGAGGAAACCAGTGAGGAGAACAACACAGAAGTATAATTTTATTGGCGGCGTTTGCCGCCTTACATATACATCCGACAGGCTGTTTAGTTGTTTTCGTTACTCACACAACGGTATACGGCAATGGTGTTGGGCTTTTCTCCGACTATTTTCACATCATACTTTTCAGGGAAGTTCTTGAGGAAAAGGCTCAACTTTTGGAAACCATAAGTTCGGCTATCAAAATCTGGCTTTGCTCTTCTTAAGAACAGTCCTACCTTTGCTACATTGACCCACCCATCCTCGTCTTGGAAGGTATCATAGGCTTTTTCCAGTAAAGCATGAATTTCGTTTAGATCATTTTTCTTTTCGGAGTTTTCTTCAGCGGGAGCAGAACTAGCAATTGGAGTTGAATCAGTTTTCTGTACATCTTCCTTGAGCTGCTTTGTAGATTCTTCTTTTTCGTTGTTGGGCGATATAGACACTTCTGCTTTTTCTTTTTGGGGAGAACTAACAGCATCTTGTGCATCGCTTTGGGAAGAACTAACAACATCGTGTGCATCGTTCCCTTCAACCGAAGAAGAGCAGTTTTCCAAGAAGAGAAATTCATCGCAGGCATTCCGGAAAGCAACAGGGGTTTTTTGCTCACCAACGCCCATAACATAAACCCCTGCTTCGCGCAATTTTATTGCCAACGGAGTATAGTCACTGTCGCTTGAAACAATAACAAACGCATCATAAAGGTTTGTATACAAAAGTTCTATGGTATCAATTACCAGTGCCATGTCTGTTGCGTTCTTGCCCGAAACATAGTCGAATTGCTGCTCAGCTTTAATCGCCAACCGCTTAATGATTTCACCCCAGTTTTTTAACGTTGGTTTATGCCAGTTGCCATAGGCACGCTTTACCACAATTCTGCCGCGTGTTGAGATTTCATGAAACACATCTTCCAATTTTGAAATCTGGGTATTATCGGCATCAATCACCACGGCGATTTTTTGAAGTTCCTGCATTGAAATTCACCCCTCCTGTTACTTTTTATAATCATTATATCGCGCACTATATGAAAATTCAACTCAAATATTCATTATAAAAAAGATTGGAGGAATGTTAATTGTCCTATCGCTTAGTAATTGCGGAAAAGCCTTCAGTCGCACAGGCTTACGCAAAGGTTCTCGGTGCGACAAACAGAAATAACGGTTATCTGGAGGGCAACGGCTATCTGATAAGCTGGTGCGTGGGTCATCTGGTGGAGCTTGCTCCACCCAATGTCTATGACGAAAAGTACACCAAGTGGAGCATTGCCGACCTGCCCATCCTGCCGCAGCAGTGGCAGTATCTGGTGTCTGCGTCCACCGAGAAGCAATTTGGTATCCTGCAAAAGCTGATGCACCGCCCGGATGTGGATAGCATTGTCTGTGCAACGGATTCTGGACGGGAGGGAGAACTGATTTTCCGCTTGGTGTACCAGCAAGCGGGCTGCAAAAAGCCCTTTTCTCGTCTGTGGCTGTCCAGCATGGAGGAATCTGCAATCCGAGAGGGTTTTGCCAACCTGAAACCGTCAACTGAATACGATGCCTTGTATGAGGCGGCTTTATGCCGGGAACGCGCCGACTGGATGGTCGGTATCAACTGTTCCCGGCTTTTTTCGTGTCTGTACAGCCAGCCCTTGGCGGTGGGGCGTGTTATGACCCCGGTGCTTGCCATGACGGTGGTGCGGGAAGCCGCCATTGCCGCCTTTGTGCCAGAGAAATTCTACACGGTGGATCTGGAACTGACCAGCGGCTGCACGGCATCCAGCCGCCGCATTCCCGAAAAATCCGTTGCCGAAAACCTGTTGGAAGCCTGCCGAAAGGAGATGGTGGCAACGATCCAGCGCATCACCCGCAAGGAAAAATCCGAAAATCCACCGCCGCTGTACGACCTGACCACCCTTCAGCGGGACGCTAACCGCCTGCTGGGGTACAGCGCACAGCAGACGCTGGACTATGTGCAGCGCCTTTATGAGAAGAAACTTACCACTTATCCCAGAACTGATAGCTGTTATATCACCGATGATGACGAGGAAATGCTGGAGGAACTGACCGAGGAACTGGAAAGATTTCTCGACATTACCCCGGCAGATGTAGACGAGGCTGTGCCCCGGACACGGCGCACCGTCAACCGGGAAAAAGTCACTGACCACCACGCCATCCTGCCCACCCGCAGTATGCTGCAAGCCGATCTGGAGGCTCTGCCCAAGGGCGAGCAGAACGTCCTGAAACTCATCATTGCCCGGACGCTGATGGCGGTGAGCAAGCCCTTCCGGTATATGGAAACTCTGCTGACCACCGAATGTGCCGGGGAGGAATTTACCGCCAAGGGCAAAGAGGTTCTGGAAGAAGGTTGGAAAGTGGTAGAGCGCAAGGTGCTGGCAGACATCCTGAATCGGAAGCAGGAACTCACCGCACTGCCCAATGCCGCAGGAAACGAGTGTGGCATCCTCAATGCCGAACTGAAAGAGGGTCAAACGTCCCCGCCGAAGCATTTCACCGAGGACCTTCTACTTCATGCGATGGAAACCGCCAGTGCAGACAGTATGCCGGAGGGCGTGGAGCGTCAGGGTATCGGCACTCCGGCAACCAGAGCCGCCACCATCGAAAAGCTGGTGCAGAAGGGCTTTCTGGAGCGCAAGGGCACCAAGAAAACCAAGGTGCTGCTGCCCACGGATAAGGGCAAAGCCCTCGTCACCGTGATGCCCGAAGAAATCCAATCCCCGGAAATGACCGCCGATTGGGAAACAAAACTGCTGCAAATCGAACGCGGCGAAATGGAGCCGAGCGAATTTATGATCGAAATCAATACGATGATCTCCTCGCTGGTAAAAACCACCGAGGCTGCGAAAGGAGCGAATGCGCTTATGAAAAACAAAATCATTGGTGTCTGCCCGAACTGCGGTGCAAATATTGTGGAGCGTGAAAAGGGCTGGTTCTGCGAGAACCGGGAGTGCCGTTTTGTGCTGTGGAAAGACAATGCGTTCTTCAAGCGTCTGGGCAAGCGGCTGGACGCTCATGTGGCGGACAAGCTGCTGCGGGATGGCCGGGTCCGCCTGAAGGACTGCAAGAGCGCCAAGGGCAAGACCTACAACGCCACCGTGCTGCTGGGCACCGAACCCGATGGACGCAGCAAGTTCTCGCTGGAATTTGAGGGTGACCGCTGATGGAGCAGAAAACGGAAGCCCTATATCTCATCAACGGAGACAGGTTTTTGCATTTGCGTGAAAACGGTGCCGGTGTCGGTTTTGCCACCTACGACTGCGCGAACGGTGCGCCGCTGGAAAACGGTCAGATTTCCAAGCAAAATCTTCCTCCTGACGGAAGAAATGCGATTCCTGCCGCCCGGAACTGGTATCTGTTTGAGCTTTCCAGCGATGACCGCAAGGCGATTCAGGAGGTCAGCTTGCAGCACCTCGACACCATCCCGCAGTCTGGTGTCCGCAGGCGGCGCATCTGGGATGACCCCACGATTCCCAGAGATGATGTCCGGCTCATCAACAGCCATTATGATGATTTCTACCGTGTGCTGAATCATGGTGTGATTCAGGTTGACCGCTCCGATGGCAGCAGTTACACGGCACGGGTCGAGCATCTGGACGACTATCATTTTGATCTGGGCGAGTACGGAAACGTCTATCACATCTGTCAGTTCGGCGAGATGATGGAGCGCACCGGCTCGACCGCCTATCCTGAAATTCAGACGCAGGACGAGCAGGGCGCATGGGAACTGGGCGGCAAGGGTTATCTTGCAATCCAAAGTTGTGAGGATGGCTGGGATTATACCCTCTACCACAGTGATTTTTCGGTGATGGCCGGTGGGCAGCTTGACGAACCGGAACTGACGATTCAGGAGGTGCGCGAGGAAATTCTTGAAGCACATCACATGGAAAAAGGTCGGCGTGTGCTGAAGGACTATGACCTCATCACGGACAAAGCTGCCGAAGCCGAGGAACTGGGGCTGTCTAACCGTCCTTCCACGCTGGAAAAGCTGGCAGAGCTGGCGGGCGCAAGAGAAAAATGTGATGCCTTGGAATGCAATCCTACCGGGTGTCGGAAAGCGAGGAATGCCCATGAACTTTAATGGTGAAGAACTAATGCTGATGATGCTCTACAATCCGGGCACTCGGCTGGGTTTGATGCAGGAGCTTCGGCTGATGCAGTGTTATCTTCTGCCAGATGAAACTGCCCTGCATGAACTTTCGGAGTGCGTTATCGAGAAGCTGAAACTCATGACGGATGCAGAATTTTCTGAAACTGAATTTCCGCTTGAATAATCGCTGCCGCCGACGGGCGGCATACATAAAGAGTTTCATGTCATTTAATATTATGGTATAATAAAAGCACAGCGTATTGATTGGGAGGCAATTTATATGAGAATCAAAAGCAATTTGGTTGGAACAAATATTTATATCAGAAATTATGAATTAGCTGACAAACTTTTTTGTACAAATATGTGGTTTGACAAAGTAAATGGCAAATACTTAAGCGATCCCACAGAAGAATTTGTAGATGACAATTATTGTCAAGCTGTTGATGATATGTACAACAGTCCAAACGGTTATTATTTTATAATCACTCGCATTTGTGACAATTCGCGGATCGGGAGTTTCTGTGCTTTTCCTGATGAAACAGAACAAATTATAGACATAGGATATTGTATCCATCAGCTTTATTGGCGACAAGGTTATGCAACCGAATGTCTAAAAATGATTATTGAATGGGCTCAGACTCAAAATTTCACTACTATTACAGCCGAAGTTGCAAAAGATAATATCGCTTCCTGTAAGCTCCTTGAAAAATTCAATTTCAAAATAAAGAAGGAATCTTCTTACAAAAAATATCATATGAACATCGAATTCAAAAGTTACATATTTGAATATCATATCACAAAGCCACACTAAGACTGTTCCCTTGCATTGCTATTGACATGTTTTTACAAATAATTATACTGCGAGGTCAAATCATGGATACCATTCCTTTGACATCCCTAAACCGCCTTCTCCTTTCTACTTTTCTAAAGAATTGCACCTTTTGCCACAACTCACGAGACAAAAAAGGTACATTTACCTTTGAAGAATATCAACAGATCAAGAATGAAAATGTTGAAATTATCAATGATGATTCTACTTATCCTTTCATCTGCTATCTGTCCAATCTGCTTGCAAAATCCAAGCCATCCGATGAGGTGATTGAAAAATTGCATAACTGCATCGATAAAGTTGCAGCTGTATTAGGCGAAGACAGCACCGATGTTTTCCGTGCGCTCCTTGCAAAACTGATTGAGCAGCCGGAAGAACAACAGACCTTTGAACGACTGTTGGAAACGGCAGAAAAGTTTGCCGCAAAATACGAATAAAAATAAAGTGGATTCCATAGCGAGTAACCCGAAAGGGCTGCTCGCTTTTTTTGTTTGCTACAAAATTGAAGGGAGGAACGCTATGCCATCTAAGACACAAGAATACCTTGAACTTGCCAATCGGACAGCAAACGGTATTACGCGGTACTGGGAACACTGGACGGACTACCTGACTACGGCATCCCGGCTGTACAAGTACAGTTTTACCGACCAATTGATGATTTACGCCCAGCGTCCTGATGCGACTGCCTGCGCAAGTTTTGACATCTGGAACAATCGGATGAACCGCTATGTGCGCAGAGGGTCTAAGGGTATCGCTCTGCTCGACCAGTCCAGCAGTGTTCCCCGGCTGCACTATGTCTTTGATGTGAGTGATACCGGAGTGCGACGAAATTCCCGTGACCCGGAGATGTGGCAGCTCAACGATGACCTGTTCCAGCCGGTATCGGAAATGCTGGCGCAGGAATACGGCATTCACCATGAACGGTTCAGTCACCAGATTGCGGACATTGCTGGAAAGCTGGCAGAATCCTACTGGGACAACAACAGCACCGACATCCTCGCCATCGTTGACGGTTCGTTCCTGATGGATTATGATGATGCTGGACAGGAACTCCAGTTCAAGAGTGCCGCCGCCATCAGCATCATGTACACCATCTTGGAACGGTGCGGTTTTGAACCGGAGGGTTATTTTGACCGGGATGATTTTCAGGCAATTTATGATTTCTCGACCCCGGATGCCGTCTATGCACTGGGTACGGCGGTCAGCGATTGCAGCCGGGATGTGCTGCGGAATATCGAGCGCACCGTCAAAACGACCATCCGCCGCCGCAATATAGAAAGGAGCCAGCATGAATATGAAGAACAGGAACGTGACCTACTCGACCATCGGGGACTACCAGCTCCCGAACCTGACCTTGAGCCAGCCCCGGAAACCGCTGGGCAGATACAGCAGGATGCGCCGGATGTATCTGATGGAACATCGCCCGGTGCTGTACAACTCGATGCTGCTGACTGGGAAGCTGCATCCGCATCTGCTGGAAGTGGAGCAGTCCGCGGAGAACCAGAAACAGAAGATGATGACCGAACTGCTGAAGCAGAACCCAGCCCCGGACAAAGCGAAGAACCAACTGGCGTGGGTGCAGCACATGAACAGCCTGAAAGCACAGGTGGAAGAAGTGATCCTGATGGAACTGATTTACAGCTGAGTTTTTTCAACCTCAGCATCCCCACCGAAGCCAAGCAGATTGAAGCAATCGACCGAGTGGAGAACGAGAAATCGTCCTCCGCTTTTTCTTTGTCACAGGCAGAGATCGAGCATGAATTGCAGCATGGTTCCAACTTTCAGGATAGCAAGCAGCGAATCATCGAGCTGTACGAGAACCAGCCCAACCGAAAACTCCGAGCCAAAGCATTGGCAAAGGAGTACGGCATCGGCGGGCGTTCCCACAATTATCTGGATGGTAGCAGTGGATTCGTGAATCACGATGGAAAAGGCTTGGAATTTGTCCACTACCCGGATTATCAGAAAATCACTTTGAGCTGGACACAGGCAGAAAAGTATATCGATCTGATGATTCGCTCCGATCGCTACCTGACCGATAAGGAAAAGGAACAGTGCGCTGCCAGACAGGAGGCTGTTCCCTATAAGGTCGGGGACGAAGTTATAGTAAACCTTCCCACCAGAACGATTGCAGGAACCATCGGCTATGTTGGCGAAACCGATGTGCGTATCGACACCAGTGCGCATGGTCAGTCATGGGACAATGAGGTTATCAATAAGCAGCAATTCGAGAATGCACTGCGGCAGGAGGAGCCGGATGTGCCTGAACTGACCGATGAGGAACTGGATGAACTGCCGGTTTCTGCGGTGGTTGATGGCGAAGTGCAGACCTTCCCGGATGCCGCAGCCTTGGATGAAGCCCTTAACGCAGAGCCTGCGCCCGAACTCGCCGGGAACTTCCACATCACGGACGAGCATCTGGGCGAGGGCGGCGCAAAACAGAAGTACGCAAGGAATATCGAAGCCATCAAAACGCTGTTCCAGCTGGAGGAAGAACACCGTGGGGCTACCGCCAAGGAGCAGGAAGTGCTGGCGCAGTATGTCGGCTGGGGCGGTCTGGCAGATGCCTTTGACTCGAATAAATCCGGTTGGGCGAAAGAATATGCCGAACTAAAAGAGCTGCTTTCGGAGGACGAGTACGCCGCTGCCCGCAGTTCAGTCTTGAACGCCCACTATACCAGTCCTACCGTTATCCATGCTATCTACGATGCAGTGGAACAAATGGGTTTTAAGTCGGGTAACATTCTGGAACCCAGCATGGGTGTCGGCAACTTCTTTGGTATGTTGCCGGACACCATGCAGGACAGCCGCCTGTATGGTGTGGAACTGGACAGCATCACCGGGCGCATCGCGCAAAAGCTGTACCCGCAGGCTGACATTACGGTAGCTGGATTTGAAACCACTGACCGCCGTGACTTCTATGATTTGGCAATTGGTAATGTGCCTTTCGGTCAGTACAAGGTCAACGACAAGGCGTACAACAAACTTGGCTTTAGCATCCACAATTATTTCTTTGCGAAAGCCATCGACCAAGTGCGTCCGGGCGGTGTGGTGGCGTTTGTCACCAGCCGCTACACCATGGACAGCAAGGACAGCACCGCCCGCAAGCACATGGCAGAGCGTGCCGACCTGCTGGGGGCCATCCGTCTGCCCAACAATGCGTTCAAGGCGAATGCCGGAACCGAAGTGGTTTCGGACATTATCTTTTTGCAGAAGCGTGACCGCCCCATCGACCACGAGCCGGACTGGGTGCAGCTTGGCAAGACCGAAGATGGTTTTGCCATCAACCAGTATTTCGTAGACCACCCAGAGATGATGCTGGGCGAGCTGACCACCGAAAGCACCCAGTACGGACGGGAGGAACTGACGGTTGCACCTCTTGAGGGCATTAGCCTTGCCGACCATCTTGCAGAAGCAGTACAGCATATTGAGGGGCAGTACACCGAAGTCGAGGTGGAAACGCCAGATATTGCGGATGCCGAGGCAGAGCGCAAGACGCTCCCGGCTGACCCGGATGTGAAAAACTTCTCCTACACGGTGGTGGACGGCGAAGTGTTCTACCGGGAAAATTCCGTGATGACGCAGGTGGAACTGTCCGATACCGCCAAGGGGCGTGTCACCGGCATGGTGGAGCTGCGGCAGATCGTCAACGAACTGATTCAGCAGCAGTTGGAGGATTACCCTGATGCCGACATTAAGGCAACGCAGGAGCATTTGAATGCCACCTATGATGCCTTTACCGCCAAATACGGCTTGCTGAACGACCGCAAAAACGGACGGCTGTTTGAGCAGGATTCCTCCTATTATCTGCTGTGTTCACTGGAAAATCTGGACGAGCAGGGGCTGCTTAAATCAAAGGCAGCGATGTTCACGAAGCGCACCATTCGCCCGGAGCGCACTGTCACCAGCGTGGATACCCCCAGTGAAGCGTTGGCGGTGTCCATTGGGGAGCATGGCAAGGTGGACTTGCCCTATATGGCAGAGCTGCTGGGAACGCCCGGCGAGTACGGGCGCATTACCGCAGAACTCTCCGGCGTGATCTTCAAAGACCCTGCCGCCGACCCCACCGACCCGGAAGCAGGCTGGCAGATGGCAGACGAGTACCTGTCCGGCGATGTCCGGGCAAAGCTGCGGATGGCGCAGTTTGCCGCAGAGACCAACCCAGAATTTGCGGTCAATGTGGATGCGCTGACCAAGGCACAGCCCAGAGAACTGGAAGCCTCCGAAATTGATGTGCGCTTGGGTGCCACATGGCTTGCACCTGAGATCATTCAAAAATTTATGACCGAGACTTTCCAGATCCCCTACTATCTGCGCCATGCAGTCAAGGTGCGTTATTCTCCTTATACCGCAGAATGGCGTGTGGAGGGCAAAACGGCTACGGGGCGGGGCGACATTATCTCCTCCGAGACCTACGGCACCAGCCGTGCCAATGCCTATAAAATTCTGGAAGAAACGCTCAACTTGAAGGACATCCGCATCTACGATGCCATTGAGGATGCCGAGGGCAAACCCAAACGTGTGCTGAACAAGCGGGAGACCATGCTGGCGCAGCAGAAACAGCAGGTCATCAAGGACGCTTTCGCCAACTGGGTCTGGCAGGACCCCCAGCGGCGCATTGCGCTGGTGAAACAGTACAACGAGTTGTTCAACTCTACCCGCCCCCGTGAATACGATGGTTCCCACATCCATTTTGTCGGTATGAACCCGGAGATCACCCTCCGGGAACACCAGCGCAACGCCATTGCTCATGTGCTTTATGGCGGTAATACGTTGCTTGCACACGAAGTTGGGGCAGGCAAGACCTACGAAATGGCGGCATCTGCCATGGAAGCAAAACGTCTTGGTTTGTGCCAGAAATCCCTCTTTGTGGTGCCCAATCACCTGACGGAGCAGTGGGCAAGCGAGTTTCTGAACCTTTACCCCAATGCAAAACTCTTGGTGGCACGGCGCAAGGACTTTGAGACTGCCAACCGCAAGAAATTCTGTGCCCGCATCGCCACCGGCGACTACGATGCCGTCATTATCGGGCACAGCCAGTTTGAGCGCATCCCGCTGTCCTTTGAGCGGCAGGAGCGTATAATTCAGGAACAGATTGATGAAACGCTTGCTGCCATCAACGAACTGAAAGCCCACGCAGGCGAGAATTTCTCTATCAAGCAGATGGAAAAGACCCGGAAAACGCTGGAGACCAAGCTGGAAAAACTGCGCTCCGATGAGCGCAAGGACGATGTAATTACCTTTGAGCAACTGGGCGTTGACAGGCTTTTTGTTGACGAGTCACATTTTTACAAGAACCTCTTTTTGACCACAAAAATGCGGAATGTCGCTGGATTATCCACCAGTGAAGCGCAAAAATCCAGCGATATGTTCGGCAAGTGCCGCTATCTGGACGAGATCACCGGAGGTCGGGGCGTGGTGTTTGCCACAGGAACGCCCGTGAGCAACTCCATGACCGAACTGTACACGGTTATGCGGTACTTGCAATACAGTACCTTGCAGCAGAAAAAGCTGACCCACTTCGACTGTTGGGCATCCACCTTTGGTGAGACGACCACGGCCATTGAACTTGCCCCGGAAGGTACAGGATATCGGGCGAGAACGAGATTTGCAAAGTTCTTCAACCTCCCGGAACTGATGTCCATGTTCAAGGAGGTTGCGGACATCAAGACCAGCGACCAGCTTCATCTGCCCGTGCCCGAAGCAAAGTTTGAAACCGTGGTGGCAAAGCCGTCCGAAATCCAAAAGGAGATGGTGCAGGAACTGAGCAAACGTGCCGCAGATATCCACTCCGGCATCGTGGATGCGTCCGTAGACAATATGCTCTGCGTCACCAACGATGGTAGAAAAATCGGCTTGGATGTTCGCCTGATGAACCCCATGCTGCCGGATGACCCCAACAGCAAGCTGAATGTCTGTGTGCAGAACGTGCTGAAAATCTGGGAGGAGGGCAAAGACCAGAAGTTGACCCAACTTTTGTTCTGCGACCTCTCGACACCAAAGAACGATGGAAACTTCAATGTCTACGATGATATTCGCAAAAAGTTGGTTGCCGCCGGTGTGCCGGAAAACGAGATCGAGTTTATCCACAACGCCGACACCGAAGCAAAAAAGGCTGCTCTGTTCTCCAAAGTACGCTCCGGCGATGTGCGAGTTTTGCTCGGAAGCACGGCAAAAATGGGAGCAGGCACCAACGTGCAGTCCCGGCTTGTGGCGGTGCATCACTTGGACGTTGGCTGGAAGCCCAGTGACATGACCCAGCGCAACGGTCGTATCATCCGGCAGGGCAACATGAATAAGGAAGTCAAGGTGTTCAACTACGTCACAGAAGGGACATTTGACGCCTATTTATGGCAAACCCTTGAGAATAAGCAGCGATTTATCTCGCAGATTATGACCAGCAAATCCCCGGTGCGTTCCTGCGAGGATGTGGACGAACAGGCACTGTCCTATGCGGAGATCAAGGCATTGTGTGCCGGAAATCCGCTCATCAAGGAGAAGATGGATTTGGATGTTCAGGTCGCAAAACTCAAAGTTCTGAAAGCCGACCACCAGAGCCAGAAATTCCGTCTGCAAGACAAGCTGCTGACCAAATTCCCGGCTGACATTCAGGAAACGAACGCCTATATTGCTGGGGTGAAAGCGGACGCACAGCTTGCCGCCGCCCATCTGCAGGTGCAAGAGGGTTTCTGCGGCATGACCATCAAGGGGGTGGCCTACGACGAGAAAAAGACTGCCGGTGAGCGTCTGGTCCTTGCTTGTTCCGAACTGCCCAATGCCGAGGAAAAAATCATCGGCAGCTACCGGGGCTTTGAACTGTCCCTCCGGTTCGATGCTTTCCGAACGGAATATCAGGCACTTTTGAAGGGGCAGCGGAAGTACACGGTGCCTTTGGGCACTGACCCTCTGGGCAACATCATCCGTCTGGACAACTCCTTGAACAATTTCCCGGAGCGCATTAACTCTGCTGAGAATGAGTTGGCCACCCTGCATCAGCAGCAGGCAGCGGCACAAATCGAGGTAGAAAAGCCCTTCCCGCAGGAGGAAGAACTGGCGGAGAAATCGGCTCGCCTTGCGGAACTGAATGCTCAGTTAGATGTAGACGAAAAAAGTCACGAGCCGGAACAGGATGAGGAAGAACAAGAGGATGAACCTCGCCGTCCCTCGGTGCTGGCGGCGCTGGAGGAAAAATCCGATAAACCGGAGCCGGTGAAGCCCTTCCGCAGTTATTACGACAAGGATGGTGATGCCCGGTGAAAGAAAAGCGGGATGAGATCATCATCCTGAGAACCACAAAAGCCGAGAAGAACCGCATCTATGAAAAGATGCTGGGCATGGGCATCCGTAGCCTGAGTGCCTATATCCGTAAGATGGCACTGGACGGTTACTGCCTGAACCTTGACCTGCCGCAACTGCGGCGCATGGCGTATCTCTTGCAGATGTGCAGCAACAATCTGAACCAGTACGCCAAAGCCGCTAATGAAAATGGCCGGATCTACGCCGCCGACATGGAGGATCTGCGGCAGAGGCTGGATGAATTGATCGACATTGGTCGGCAGATTCTCTCCCGGCTGGCAGAACTCTAAAATTTTCCCCCGCAGTTGGAGGACTGCGGGGGTACATATGCCTGTATCGCTCATACCGTCAAGAAGCGCGTCAAGCTGCCGCCGCTGCGTGTTCTTCTCCGGCGGCGTTTCTAAAAGGAATTGGTCTACGGATATATGGTAACGCTGTATCAGCTCAAAGAATATCTGTAAACTTGGGTGCTGCCCCTTGTTCTCAATGTTCGCAAGGTAGCGCGGCGAGATAAACATTTCGTCGCCTACTTTCTTGCGGCTCTCCTTGCATCCCTCACGCGCTGCCTTTATCGCTGCCCCAAAAGCCTTAAAGTCGTATCGTGGTACTGGTCTTTTTGCCATAGTTATTCACCCTATTACATTTTACTGTTCCCCTTTCTTCTTGGATATGTCTACGTAGTTCTATCAGTTAGCCAAAATAATTCATATATATATATGTTGACAACAAGCTGCTTTTGTATATAATATTATATAAAAGGGGGGGAATGTTTATGTTACATAGCATGCGTATTCGATAAGCATTGAAATCAAAAAAGATTTTTCCCATTTTCAATATGGGCTTTTTTGTCATGCTTATTTTGCGTATGCTATACAACAAAACTAACGACGTATAGACATAGTATAAAAACTATGCCTTAATTTTGTTGTAGTATTATATGTATAAATGCAGGTCAATGCTCATGTTGAGAATTGACCTGCATTTTTTTGCGCAAAAGGAGAAATATTATGCTTGAAAAATATTGGATAAAATGTCCAATTTGTAACGGAAAGACGAGGGTTCAAGTATTTTATAATACGGTATTAAGAAATTTTCCTCTTTTCTGCCCTAAATGTAAATTAACACATATCATTGATGTTGAAAAATTAGAAATCATAATCAAAAACTCTGAAAAACAAAAGGAAGGATATTAAATGAAACACTTACCTAAAAGTACACTTACGGAAATATTGAATGACCCATACGGATTTACTTACAAAGAAATGTCGGAAGTA
>ENA-OYYI01000533-OYYI01000533.1-human-gut-metagenome-genome-assembly--contig:-NODE-533-length-14053-cov-5.163023_pt1 | contig 14053 bp, 9 predicted proteins | sample MGYA00244063_ERZ653448 | MGnify/ENA primary metagenome ERZ653448 (study PRJEB26926, sample SAMN06165192) | human gut metagenome | biome: ENVO:00009003; feature: ENVO:2100002; material: ENVO:00002003...
AGATGTGTATAAGAGACAGGAGATGCGCCGCTACTATGCCTGCATCGTGGGCAAATACGGTGCTCCCGTACAGAAAGCACTCAAAAAACTGAGCGGCCTCCCCATCGAAACGATCTGCTCGACGCACGGCCCCGTATGGCAGCAGGAAATCGGGCGCGTAATAGGGATCTACGATCAGTTGAGTCGTTACGAGGGCGAACCGGGTGTGGTGATCGCCTATGGTTCGATGTATGGCAATACGGCCCAGATGGCCGAGAAAATCGCTCGGGAGTTGGCCGTACAGGGTGTAAAAAACATCATCGTTCACAACCTTTCGTATGCCGATATTTCGAATGTCATCCGCGACATTTTCAAATACGATACGCTGATCGTGGGTTCTCCGACCTACAACGGCGAACTCTTCCCCGAAGTCGGGTCTCTGCTGCAAAAAATCAGCGAACGATGCATTCCCTGCCGGAAATTCGCTTGCTTCGGGTCTTTCACATGGGCAGGAGCGGCAGTGCGCCTGATGGGAGAATTCGCCCAGAAAATGAAATGGGAACCCATCTGCCAGCCGACAGAAATGAAACAAGGATACGACGATCAGGGCGCACAGTGCTGCACGGCACTTGCTAAAGCCATTGCCGAGAAAATCCGGTAGAAAATCCGGTAGAAAATCCCGATTCGTCCGCAATAAACAGGGACGGTGCCGCATTGGCACCGTCCCTGTTTAGTTTCTATCTCTTTCCGAGTCCTGCGACACGCGGCACAAGCCCCTATTTCATCACCTTTACGACTGCCTTTTTGATCCGTCCTCGACCGATCATCGGAGCATGCGCATCCTCAGGACCGAAAACGACGAACTGTCCGGGCCTGATCCCGACGAAAAGCTGCGGCCTGTCTGCAAAAAACTGAATGTCTTCTTCCGCATCGAAAGGCCCCCGGGGAACACGGCACTCCCGGCGCTCCCGCCAACCCATCGTTTCGACTTCACCGGCTATCAATACCTGTACGTCGATATATTTATCGTGCACCTCCAACGAAGCCTCCTCTTCCCGCTTGAGGTCCCCCTCCATCACTTTCAGGAAAATTTCAGCTCCTTCGATCTCGTATCGGCCCGGCTCAAGAGTATTCAAATCGGTTGCAGCGAGGTATTCCAACGCCCGCTTCAACCGGGAATCGCCCCCGCAATATAAAGCCCAGTTTCTCAATGAATCCAAAATCATAACAACAACTATTTTTTGACCGGCCTCAACCGGACTACGACCGGATAGTGATCCGACAAATCCACATCGTACAAAACCTGGTAATCGAAGCACTCCAAATCTTCGGAATAGAGGACGTAATCGATTCGTAAAACATCCATGAATCCGCGAAAAGTATAGGAATACCCCTTACCGCTCGCCCGGAAAGCATCGTCGAGGTCCTGCGCCATCGTCCGGTAAGTATAGGACATAGGCGTATCGTTAAAATCGCCGCAAACGATCTTGCAGCCGGGAGTCGCAGCGATCGCCCGAGCGATCGTGTCCGCCTGTGCCGCCCGCAACATGCTGTTGTCGCGGAACCTGCGGAAGATGTTCTTGATTTTCGCTCCGCCAGCGGTATCCGTAAGAAACTGGTGCTCCGAAAGATACTTATCGTCATGCACGGTAATGGCGGTCGAATGCAGGTGGTTGTTGAAGACCCGAACCGTATCGTCCCCCACCAACAGATCCACCCATACCGACTGCCCGTCCTGCTTCATAGGCCCCAATATCGAATGAGATTTGCCGAGGATCCGGTATTTGGTATAAAGCGCCAGCGGAAATAACGGATCCCCTCCGTTCCCCTCCATAACCACCGTACGATCGTAATCGGATAGCAGAGAATCCAGCTCTTCGGCCTTGCTCAAGGTACGGTTGAACTCCTGTAAGCAGACGATATCGGGATTCACACGACGGATCACCTCCGTCACCCCATCGAAACTCCACTGTCCCCGATCGTTATAAAAACTGCGAACATTGAAAGTCAGCAGGGTGATCGCACCCCGGCCGGAGCTCGTCTCCTCACCGTAATGACGGCGCAATTCCGGCTTCAGGAAGAGCGGCACCTTGAAAAGACCCGCCAGCAGCAGAACGACAAGCGGAAGGGCAATGCGCCACCGCCACCGAATGATCCAGTACAACGTTATCAGCAGGGTGAATACATAAACTGCCGGAGCGACCAGCCCCAGCACCGGAAAAATCCAGATTCACCCCGGGTGGACGAACGGCGCCAGCAGCGTTACGATCATGGCCGCACCCGTCGCGACCGAAAGGATCAGCATCACCCCGTTGAACACGCTGCCCGGCAAACTTTTCCGACGTTTCCGGGAAGCACCGTGTCTGTAATCGTCGTAATACTCCCTGCTCATCGATCAATAGCGGATCACTCCTTTGTGTTTCCAATAATAGAGCAGCAGAAATCCCCACAGCATACCGCCGACATGGGCGAAGTGGGCTACACCGTCCATCCGGCCCGAAATGCCGAAGAAAAGTTCGATCACGCCATATACGACCACGAACCACTTGGCTTTCATCGGCATCGGAGGAATGAGCAGCATGATGACCGCATTGGGGTGCATCACGCCGAAAGCAAGCAGCAGACCGAACACGGCTCCCGAAGCTCCGACCGTCGGCACCATCAAGGCCATCATACCGACATTGCCATAGCGGTATTCCAGCCAGCCTACCAACAGTTGCAACACTCCGGCACCGACGCCGCACACCATGTAGTAGGTCAGAAACCGCTTCGACCCCAACTCGTATTCGAGCGTACGCCCGAACATCCACAAGGCGAACATATTGAAAAACAAGTGGGAAAATCCACCGTGCAGAAACATATAAGTCACCAACTGGTAGGAATGGAACAACGGACTCTCGACGTTGAAAAGCGCCAGCGCCCCGACGATTCTGTTCCCGACAGGCAGCAGCTCGGTCGCAAGAAGCATCAACGCATTGATGATAATCAAGTTCAGCACTACGGGAGGCGTCGAAGAAAAATAGCGGCTATTATTCATAGACAAAGTAAGATTTAGATGCAAATGTAACGATTATATCCCTTCCGGCAACCCCTCAACCAAGTTTATTGCGGATTTCTTCCAGTGTGATTTCAGCCATGACCGCCTTGCCCGAAGGTGTGAAACTGACATTCCCGCCTTCGCAGAGCTGCCCCAGCAGAGATTCGGCCTCCTCCGTCGAAATCGTACGGGACATGCTGCGGGCTCCGCTGCAAGCCATGACAGCGGCGATCTTCTCGCGCCGCAATGCCTGAACGTCCACAGGCACGGCGAACTCCTGCAGCAATTCGTAAATCAACCGGTCGATCGTATCGTGCGGAATGTCGGCCGGAACGCCCTTTACCTCGACGGCTCCGCCGCCGCAAAACTCCAGGTCGAAACCCAACACCGCGAAATCGACCGCATTCTCCTCGAGCAACGCATATTCGTTTTCCGAAAACGCGAGACGCTCCGGGAAAAGGAGCTGCTGGCTGACCGACGATCCGTTGGTCAGGAGCAGCAGGTAATTGTCGTACAACACCCGTTCCCGCGCCCGGCGCAGGTCCACGACCACCCACTTGCCGCCGTACAGCGCCGAGGCATACCCGTTGCCGAGCACCGTCACACCGCTGAAACAGGCCGCAGGGCCATCCATCAGCCGTTGCTGCACCGGTTCCCCGGCAGAAGGGATGAATTCCATTTCGGTCGGAGCGAATCCGGCGGAAGGGATCATCTCGTCGTATCGATCCTCCTTCCCCACGCTCTTTCGGGCAGGCATCTCCCCGTCGTAAGGAGCGTCGAAGCCCGAAAAGTCCACGTCGGGCATCCGTCCCGACACATCGGAAGCGTAATCCGCACGAAAAGGGTTGTAGCTCTCGTTCGACATCGCCTTGGGTTCACGGTAAACGGCCCCCTTGGTCAGCACCGGAATCTCGACACTTTCCGTCTGATCGAAATCCATGAGCGGCACCGCTCCCGTCTTGGCGAGAGTTTCCCGCACGGCAGCGTTGATGATCTGCCACACGGCCTCTTCGTCGGCGAACTTGACTTCGGTCTTCTGGGGATGGACATTGACGTCGATCCGCGAAGGATCGATCGTCAGGTAGAGAAAATAGGAAGGCGAGCAGGTGTCGGGAATCAGCTTCTCGTAAGCCTTCAGGATCGCTTTGAAAAAATAGGGGGAGCGGAAATAACGCCCGTTCACGAAAAGATACTGTTCCGAACTATTGCTCTTCTTGGCGGCAGCGGGACGGCCCACGAAGCCCGTCACCCGCACGATCGACGTGTCGGCATCGACTTCCAGCAGGTTCTGTTTGATATGGCGCCCCACCACATCGACGATCCGCGAAGCCAGCGAAGCAGCGGGCAACCGATAGAGCGGCTGGTCGTTCATCAGCAATTCGAACCCCACCTGCGGATTGCAGAGCGCGACCCGCTGGAACTCGGACTTGATCTGCCCCGTGGAGGTCGTACTCTTTTCGAGGAACTTACGGCGGGCAGGCACGTTGTAGAACAGATTGCGCACATAAAACTGCGACCCCACGGGACAAGCCGCGAGGGTCTGCGAAACGAACTCACCGCCATTGACCGTCGTGAGCGTACCCACTTCATCCTCCACCTGGCGCGTACGCAGCTCCACCTGCGACACGGCGGCGATCGACGCGAGCGCCTCGCCCCGGAAGCCGAACGTCTTGAGCGCATAAATATCGTCCAGCGAAGAGATCTTGCTGGTAGCATGCCGGTCGAAAGCCATGCGGGCGTCGATGGGCGACATGCCGCAACCGTCGTCCACGATCTGAATCAGCTCCTTGCCGCCGTCCCGGAAATTGACCTTCACGCTGCGGGCTCCGGCATCGATCGCGTTCTCCATCATCTCCTTCACCACCGACGACGGACGGTTCACCACCTCACCGGCGGCAATCTGGTTCGCAACGACCTCGGGCAGTAATTTGATACGATCAGCCATTACTCCTCATAATCGTTAGGGACGACCGTAATCGGAGTGTAGGGATTGAACTCCTCGGTCTGCGGGGTTTTGGGTTTCTGCATGTCGGAAATGAACGCGACCACTCGCGGATAGCCGAACACCAAGAACAAAAGCACCAGCGCTACCAGCACGACCATCATCCACATGCGGCCGGAGCCCCGCGACATCTCTTCGCGGCGGCGGGCTGCCCGGGCCTCGCTCTGCGTGCGGATATACTGTCCCGGCTTATACTCTTTGCCCGCATCCTCGGCCCGTTCGCCGCGCAACTCGGCACGACGCCGGTCGCGCTCCTCTCTCTCGGGATCGTAGTAACGCGGCAGGTAGTTGAATTTATTGGCGTGTTTCTTAAACGGCGTAAAACCGGACATAAAATTCTGTTTTTTAAGGTGAAGACAGCAGCGGCCCGGGCGAGGCTCCGAACAGACGAATTGCATCGGCCCGCTTCATCGTCATCCGCAAAAAATACGGGGCCCGCAACACATCTTGTTACGCCCGATCGGAATGCAGCCATCCAAACCGGTTATTTCTTCGGTAAAGATACGAAAAACTCCCGGAATAACCAGCCATGTCACTCCGGGAGCTCTCACTTTTCGACCGGAAATTACCGGAAGAAACTCTTCATCCTGTCGAAAATATTGTCTTTCTTGGACGGCTCGGCCCGCTGGAACGAAGGCTGTGCGGCCAGCTGCTCCACCAGGCGCTTCTCCTCGGCATTGAGTTTGGCGGGGACCGTAATGTCCACCACGACCAGAATATCGCCGCGGCCGTAACCGTTCACGTCGGGCAATCCCTTGCCGGCAAGCCGCAGCACCTTGCCCGCAGGTGTCCCCGGCGCGATCTTGATCCGCGCCCGGCCATCGACTGTAGGAACCTCGACCGAGCCGCCGAGCAAAGCCGTCGGGACCGTAATATTCAAATTATGGATCAGGTCGTTGCCATCGCGTACCAGTTCCGGATTGTGCTCCTCCTCGATCACCACCTGCAAATCACCGTTCACACCGCCGTGACGAGCCGCATTTCCCTTGCCCGACACCGTCAATACCATTCCATCGCCCACACCGGCCGGAATCCGAATCTCCACCACCTCGGAGCCTTTGATCGTCCCTTCGCCCTTGCACTCGTCGCAGGGATTGGTAATCACCTTGCCCGTACCGCCGCACGTGGGACACACGCTCTGGGTCTGCATCCGACCGAAAAAGGTATTTTCGACACGATTCACATACCCCGCTCCGTTGCAGGTCGAACAAGTCGAATAGGAGTTGGCGTCCTTGGCTCCCGTACCTCCGCATTTAGGACAGGCGATCTGCTTGTTGATCTTGAGCTTCTTGACCGTTCCGGCAGCGATCTCCGCCAGGGAGAGCTTCACCCGCACACGGATATCCGTACCACGGCTTACGCGACGGCCGCCGCTCGAAGAGGTCCGATAACTTCCGCCGCTGAAATGGCCCCCGAAAATATCGCCGAACTGCGAGAAGATGTCCTCCATCGAGAACCCGCCGCCGAATCCGCCGAACCCGCCGCCGGCTCCGGCCGCACCGCTCATTCCGGCATGGCCGAACTGATCGTATCTGGCTCGCTTTTCGGGATTGGAGAGCACATCGTACGCCTCGGCCGCCTCCTTGAACTTCTCCTCGGCCTCCTTATCCCCCGGATTCTTGTCCGGGTGATACTTGATAGCCGCCTTTCGGTAAGCTTTCTTTATCTCATCCGCGTTGGCGTTCTTCGCCACGCCAAGCACTTCGTAGTAATCTCTCTTTTCTGCCATAGTATTCGAATGCCGGACTTCGATTCCGGCTCAATATTCTTTTTCAATAGTCGTATTTTCACACTCTACGCTCGGCACAATAGTGCGCGACGGAGCAACTCTGCGCCCGTTAAACGAAAACGCCCGTTACTCTCCGACGACCACTTTCGCAAAACGCAACACCTTGTCGCCCATCTTGTAACCGGGCTGTACCACATCGACGATCTTGCCCTTCTTCTCCTTCCCGGCATCGAAACGGGCCACCGCCTCGTGGTGATCGGTATCCAACTCCAGTCCGAGCGCCTCGATCTCCTTCACATTCTGTTTCTTGAGCGTTTCCCGGAACTTCTGTGCGATCAATTTCACACCCTCGCGCAGCGCTTCCAGGTCGTTGCTCTTTTCGATCGCCTCCAGCGCCCGCTGCAAATCGTCCATCAGAGGCAGGAAATTCTTCACGCATTCGGCGCTTCCGCTCTGCACCAGCTCCATCTTCTCCCGCAGCGTGCGCTTGCGGAAATTATCGAACTCGGCCTGCAAACGCAGGTATTTGTCCTGCCATTCCGCAACCTCCGCCGCGAAATCGTGCTCCGGGACCTCGTCCTGGGCCGTCTCTGCCTTCACCGCATTCTTATCTCCTGCCATTGTGTCAGCATCCGCAGAGCTTTCATCTGTCACATTGGCACACGGTTCCCCGTCGCAGGAGGGGTATCCATCCCCTGCCGAGAAGCCCTCGTCTCCTCCAATCGCCTCATTATAAACTTTTTCCTTGTCCATATCCGATGTATTATTTGATTTTCCTCCCCTTTCTCGTCCAAAATATATACCAACCGGACGAAGCATCAGCCCAGAATGAAGATCGCGGGCCGTTTATCCAATTCCGGCAGCACGGTCGAACGCCATTCGCGGACAGTCAATGTACGAATATACGCTGCGGGAGCGGTAATGTCCACGGCCAGCGTAAGCCGCGTATCGGGGGCGCACACTTCGAGCAATTGCGCCAGCAGCTTCGCATTCCGGTAGGGAGCCTCGATGAAAACCTGCGACTGCCTCTCGCCCGTCGCACGCCGTTCCAGCATCCGGATCGCCCGGGCCCGTTCGGGCGGTTTGACCGGCAGATAGCCGTTGAAGGCGAACGACTGTCCGTTCAACCCCGACGCCATCACCGCCAGGATGATCGACGAAGGACCGACCAAAGGCACCACGCGGATTCCGAGCCGATGGCACCGGGCCACCGCCAAGGCCCCGGGATCGGCCACCCCCGGCACGCCCGCCTCCGAAATAACCCCGGCAGAACGCCCCGCAAGAATCGGACACACCATCTCGTCCACAGCCCGGGCGTCGGTCGTATGCTCGTTCAGCTCCCGGAACTCCAGGCTGTCGATCGGACGGCCGATACCCGCCTTCGACAGAAAACGCCGCGCCGAGCGGACGTTCTCCACGATGAAATAATCCAGCGAGTCGATCACGGCCCGGTTCGCCGCCGGCAGCACGTCCCACACGGGCGTATCCTCGGCGATCGGACACGGAATCAGGTAAAGCGTACCCGGCTGTCCCGGCTTTCGTTCCTGCGACATATCTTCATTCCATTTATCGAAAACCCCGCCTCTGCCACCGCCCCGGCATCCGGCTCCGTCGGGATTCTCTTTTTTACTCTTTGCTGTAAATCCGTTTCACACGGCCCGACACGGAGGTCATCACCTCGTAAGGGATCGTATCGAGTACGCGGGCCATATCTTCGGGCGTATTGCCCGGCACTGCGGAGAAGATCACCACCTCGTTCCCCTCCTCCACGCCGGGAATGTCGGTCACGTCGATCATGCAACTGTCCATGCAGACGCGGCCCACGATCGGCGCGGGCCGCCCCGCGACCAGCATCGACCACCGGCCGCACCCCAGATGACGGTCCAGTCCGTCGGCATACCCCATCGGCACGGTAGCCGTCACGCTGTCACGCGTCAGCTTCCCCGCCCGGCCGTAACCGACGGCTTCGCCCGCCGACAGGTGCTTGAGCTGCACGATACGGCTTTTGAGCGTCGAAACGGGTTTCAGCTCGTCGTTATGCTCGAAGCCGAAACCGTAAAGTCCCAACCCCAGACGGCACATGTCGAACTGCGCCTCGGGGAAACGCTCGATCGCCGCCGAATTGGCCGTATGGCGAAGCACCGGATAGGGAAGCGCCGCAGCCAGACGGCCGCTCATACGGTCGAAACGGGCGATCTGCTCCCGCGTATAACGATCCTCCCGGGGCATATCGGAACAGTTCAGGTGCGAAAAGATCGTAGCGACCTTCACCGACGGAGTTCCGATCAGCGTTTCGGTCAGCGACTCCAGCTCCCCTTCCATAAAACCCAACCGGTGCATGCCCGTATCGAGTTTGATATGGATCGGGTAACTCTCCTCTCCGACCCGTTCGACGGCTTTCGAAAAAAACGCCAACGAACGGAAATTGTATATTTCGGGCTCCAGCCGGTGAGCGACCATCAGATCGAAACTGCCCTCGTCGGCATTCAGAACGACGATCGGCATTCTAATTCCCCGCTCGCGGAGCAGCACCCCTTCGTCGGCGAAAGCTACGGCCAGGTAGTTGACCCCCTGATGCTGGAGCATCTGGGCCACCTCGAAATCCCCGGCGCCGTAGCTGGCCGCTTTGACCATCGCCACGAGCCGCACTCCGGGACGGAGCCGCGCACGGAAATAATTCAGGTTGTGGATCATGGCATCGAGATCGACCTCCAATACCGTCGTATGGCTCTTGCGTTCGAGCGCATGACTCACCCGCTCGAAGCGGCTGTCGCGGCTGCCCTTGATGAGCACCACGCGCCCGGCCACATCGTCGCGGCGCAGGTTGCGCAACAGCTCGTCGGTCGTGCGGTAAAAGGCGCTGTCGCAGGCGAAATTCGCCCCGGCATTTCGAATACGGTCTCCCACGCCGATCAGACGGCTCACTCCGGCGGCGGCCACCAGGCGGGCCACTTCGCCGTAAAGCACTCCGTCCTCGACGCCGCTCTGCTCGATATCCGAAAGAATGAGTGTCATGGGACGGCCGGCGGCCATATTATGCAGGTAGTCGAGCGCAATGGAGAGGGAGTTGATGTCCGAATTGTAAGCGTCGTCGATCAGCAGCGAACCGTTGATTCCCTCCTTCAACTCGAGGCGCATCGCCACGGGCCGAATCCGGCCGAAATCGGGGTCGGGAAAGCCCATCACCCGACAGAACGCCCCGACCAACTGGGCATCGACACGCCCGGCCCCGCTCTCCAGAACCCCTGCGGGCAACTGCTCCGGCAGCGGATATTCCGCAGCGTCCTGCAACTGCCGGCCGCCGTATAACGTGCGGATCATCCGTTCGAGCAGGGAGGAGCCACCATGATAAATAATGGTTCGCGCTCCCTTCGCCAACACCAACTTTTCGGCACTCTTCTCCTCGAGCGAGGTGAAATTTTCCTGGTGCGCCTCGCCGATCGAAGTAAAAATCACCGTATCGGGACGGATCATCCGCTCCAGACGCACCATCTCCCCGGGACAGGATATACCCGCTTCGATCAACGCCAACTCCTCGTCCCCTTCGATCATCAGCAGCGAGAGCGCCACGCCCAACTGCGAATTATAACTTTTCGGCGACCGGAAATATTTGACGCCGGCAGGAATCTGCTGGGCGATCCACTCCTTGACCACCGTCTTCCCGTTCGAACCCGTAATACCGACCACGCGCCCCTTGAACCGAGCCCGGTGATGGGCCGCAAGCTGTTGGAGGGCAGCGATGGCACTCGGAACCACCACGTAGCCGCAACCGGCCGGAAGCTGCGTTTTCCGCTCCGCAAGAAATGCCTTCACATCCCGGCGAACCATCTCGCCGATAAAGGCGTGGGAGTCGTGATTAGTACCTTTCATGGCCACGAACAGCGGCTCCTCGCCGAACGAACAGTTGCGGCTGTCGGTAAGCACCCGTGCCACCGGCAAATCCTCCCCGATGAGTTCGCCCCCGCAAATGCGGGCGATTTCCGATAACATGTATTTCATGTCGTATCTTTCCTTTACATAACTGCCGTCAATCCATACGCAGAGTCACCACCGTAATCCCCGCTCCGCCCCGGTCGGCGTGTTCGTCCGCAGCCCGTTCGACCTCCGGCACCGTGCGCAGATAACGGCGGATCTCCTCCCTGAGCGCCCCCGTCCCCTTGCCGTGCAGGATCGTGACCGTACCGACGCCGACCATGATCGCGTCGTCGATAAAATCCCGCACCTCCTCCAATGCTTCGGCGGCACGCAGGCCCCGCACATCGATATGATCCTTGAAATTGAACTTGCGGGCCGACACATCGACCGATACCACCGTGCGCGGCTGCACGGGCCTGGTCGCCTGCTTGAATTCGGCGCCCGAGATCACGACGAGCGAACTTCTATCCACCGTCGTAAGAATCTGTCCGAATGCCACCTGCGCCTTCCGGCCCTTGATCGAAAGCACCACGCCGGGAATGTCCTGCCCGGCGATCTTCACCTTCGAGCCGACCTCCGCCTCGCGGGGTTTCTCCGGCACGGCAGGCTGTGCGACCTCCGGAGTCTCGCCGGCCTGCTGTCTGCGCTCGGCACGACGCTGGCGGCGGCGTTCGAGTTTCTCCATTTCGCGGGCCACCCGTTCGTCGTGCGCCGCATCCGCTGCATCCGTCCTCTCCACCCTGTCCCGAAAATCGTTCAACTCCTTACGGGCCAACTGGGTAAGCTCCTTCTCAGCCTGCGCTTCGCGGATCGTCCGGATCGTATTCTCAATCTGACGGTTGGCGTCGGCGATCATCCGCTGCGCCTCCTCCTTGGCCTTTTTCAAGATTTCCGAGCGCTCCTGCCGGATGCGCGAAAGCTGGTCGGCATAGGTCTGTTCCAGCTCCTCGACCTTACGGTCGGCGATCCGGATGCGGTCGCGCTTCTGCTCCCAGTAATGTTTGTCACGGGCGATTTCACGCAACTGTTTCTCGAGGTTGATATGATCGCTGCCGGCCTTTTCGCCCGCATCGCGGATAATATCCTCCGGCAACCCGATCTTGCGGGCGATCTCCACCGCGAACGAACTGCCCGGCTTGCCGATCTCGAGCCGGAACAGCGGCCGGATATTCTGCACGTCGAACATCATCGCTCCGTTGGCAATTCCCTCGGTGTTCGACGCATAATACTTAATGTTGGCATAGTGGGTCGTAATCACCCCGTAACAGCCTTTGCTGCGGAGCCGATCGAGGATCGACTCCGCGATCGCCCCGCCGATGATGGGCTCCGTACCCGAGCCGAACTCGTCGATAAGCACCAGCGTCCGGTTCGAAGCTCCGGCGAGCATGTTCTTCATATTGAGCAGGTGCGACGAATAGGTCGAAAGATCGTCGTCGATCGACTGCTCGTCCCCGATGTCGATCATCAGGTTGCGGAACAGGGGCAGCTCCGAATTCTCCGATGCCGGAACCAGGAATCCGCACTGGAACATATATTGGATGATGCCCGTAGTTTTCAGACACACCGACTTGCCGCCGGCATTCGGCCCCGAAATCACCAGGATATGACGCCGTTTGTCGAGTTGCAGATCGAGCGGCACCACCTGCTTGCCCTGCGCCCGGAGCGTCTGCTGCAACAAGGGATGCCGCGCATTGCGCAGCACCAGCCGGTCGTCCGTCGAAACGATCGGTTTCACCGCTCCGTTGGCAACGGCCCAGCGGGCTTTGGCACGGATCATATCCAGATCCGAAAGATAGTCGCCGATCAGCGCGATCCGATCCGCTTCGGGGCGAATCGAGTCGGTGAAGGCCGAAAGTATCCGCACGATCTCGCGCCGCTCGGCGTACTCCAGCTCCTTGAGTTCGTTATTGATTTCGACAACCTCGACCGGCTCGACGTAGAAGGTCTTGCCCGTGGCCGATTCGTCGTGGATGAAACCCTGCAACTTGCGTTTATTGGCCGCTGCGACCGGAATCACCGCCCGGCCGTCGCGGATCGAGAGCATCGCGTCGGCCTCCACGATACCGGCTTTCTTGGCATTCGACAACACCTGCTGCAGGCGTTTGGCGGCCTGCCCCTCCCGTTCGAGGATCATCCGCCGGATCTGCTGCAACTCCGGCGAAGCGTCGTCCCGAATCTTGCCGTACTGATCGACGATACCGTCGATCGCCCGAACGATCTCCGGGAAAGCCTCGATCCCCCGGCTGCGGAGCCGCAGTTCGGGATATAGCTCCTCACCGCGCCCCAGGATAAAACCGGCGATCGCCCCCGCCGAAGCCAGCGCCCGGCGCAGCAACACGACCTCCTCGACTTCGAGGAAGCTGCCTTCGATCTTCAGTTTGGAAAGGATATAATCGACATCGACGAACTCGTCGTCCGGAAAATCATGCTCCATCTCCAGCAGACGGCGCATCTCGTCCGCCAGCGCCAGCCGCCGCTCGACATCGGCCTGCGAAGTGCTGAATTGTTCGGCGCACAACCTTTCCCGGCCGCCGCGAATCGTACACAGCGCCGCGACCTGCTCACGCAGCCGGTCGAAACCGACTTTCTGTTCAAAGTTCGCCGGATAGATCATCGCACAGAGAAAACATTCGAAACTATCGGGCCGCTTTCAGGGCCTTGAGCGAATCGCGCCGGGCATGTTTCGCCTCTTTTTTCTGCTGCTTGCGGTCGGCCTTTTCGGGATCGCGGCCGAACAGCGAGAAATGGACGTAACGAGCAGGATGGGCCTGCAAGTTGGCCAGCAGCGACGCCAAGTTCGCAGTCGCCTCGTTGAGCGATTCGTACAGACGGGGATCGCTGACGAGCTGCCCGACAGTCCCCTCCCCGGCATTGACACGGGCCAGGATCGCATTGAGATTCATCAGAGTCGAATCGAGCGCCCCGGCCAGATTCTCACGCTGTATTTGGTCGGTAAAATTGCTTAAATTCAGGATAATACTGTCCATACGCGGAGAGTTCTCGCCGAGCATCTCCGAAAAACGGGTCAAATTCGCTACGGCGCTCTCCAGATTCGCACGCTGCGACAGCAACATACCGTTTACGCTGCCCGTAATCGAATTCAGGTGCGACATCGTACCTTCGATATTCGCGGCGTTCTGCTCCATAATCAGATTCAGGTTATCCATCGTGCGGCTCAAATCCCCCACGACCTGCGACATCTTCTGCTTGAAAAATTCGAGTTCCGAACCCGCCATATCCATCAGGCCCTTGCTGCGGCTCGAACAGAGGGTGTCCCCGGATTGCAGGTAGGTCCCGGCATCGCCCAGAGCGATTTCGATCGCTTTGGCGCCCATGATGCTGTTGCTGTAGATCCGCTGTCTCTTATACACATCTGACGCTGCCGACGATC
>ENA-OYYI01000538-OYYI01000538.1-human-gut-metagenome-genome-assembly--contig:-NODE-538-length-13972-cov-17.805418_pt1 | contig 13972 bp, 10 predicted proteins | sample MGYA00244063_ERZ653448 | MGnify/ENA primary metagenome ERZ653448 (study PRJEB26926, sample SAMN06165192) | human gut metagenome | biome: ENVO:00009003; feature: ENVO:2100002; material: ENVO:00002003...
ACGATCAGAATTCTGTTCTTGATCTTTGCCATAAAAACTACTCCTTTTATAAAATGTATTTTTGTGAAAAAACCGTTTCCGGTTATTTCCTTATTTGAATCAGCCCGTCATATATCGTAACGGGAGAGTATCTGCGCGGGCGTCTGCCACAGAACGAACAGATACGGGATGAGCGATATCGCAAGCATGAAAAGCCCGCCTATTGCCATAACGCCAAGCGCAATGCCGACGAACAGCCCGAACGCCATGTTCATGACCGCATACCGCACGCACATGAGCGCAAACACGATGAGATAGAACACGATATACCCGATCATGTTGCTCGTGAGCGCCGTCAGCATCTCCTTGAACAGGAGATTGCTCCTGTTCACGCCGATCGCGCGGTAAATGCCGTATTCTTTGCTGTTGCGTATGCTCCCCGATTTTTCTATGAAGAACCACACGATGAGCAGCAGCGCGAGCACGACGAAGAAAATGGAAAGATTGCCCGTCGCGTCGCCCATGATTTCCGCGTTCTCCCGCTCATACAGTGCATTGATGTCGATACTGCGGATACCGAGCTGCGAGAACGTGCTCGTAAGAGAGGTGAGCTGTTCCCCTCCGCTCGTCTTTATCTCGAAGTAGAACTGCGAGGCAATGCCCGCGGAAGAGTTCGTACCCTGCAATGCGTCGATGTCCGGCTGCAGCGCGACAAAGATGTTGGAAAGCGTGTTTTCATTGACATAAATGCGAATATCCGTATCCATTACGTCGCGCGTGATCTCGAACCTCTGCACATACATCGGGCGGCTGCCCACGATCTGTATCGCCGTGGATGTACCGGACGTTGCGGCGAGGTAGGAGTTCGTTACATTGACGAGATAGTCCGCCTGCGTAGTGTCCGTCATCATCTTATAGAGCGAATTACGGTTGATCTCCACCGTCACTTCGCTGTCGCTGAGCGTAGAGCTGTCGGACAAGAGAATCTCGCTCGTATAGCTCGTTCCCGCAAAGTCGGCGGCAAAGAACAGGTTGTTGTAGTCGTTGAACTGCACCGTGTTGTACACGCCGAGGAAGTTTACATAGTCCACTTTATTGAGGTACACCGCGGGCGTTGCTCCGTCCGTAATGCCGCTTACGCGGTATTCCCCCTCAAACACAACCAAAAGCATGGCGCGGTCGCTGCTTAGCTCCGGAAGGCGGAACTGCGTTTTCAGCGTTTCGGCGAGCGCGCGGGAAATGAGCACCTCCCCTTCCTCCGGCATCGCACCGTAGATAAGCCCGACGCTCTCCGCCGTGTCGTCCGCCTCGATCGCTTTTGGCGCATAATCTGCCGATATGCCCGAAAGCGAGGCAATTTCGTTATACGAAAAGCTGCCCTGCTTATACTGCGTTTCAAAGAAGTCGATATTCTCGTACAAACTCGTATCCAGCGTGCGCAGGTCGGTATAGGTATTCATGTTGACGTACACGCTGTCACTGTCAAGTACCTTATTCTCAATTCTCGTGTTCGCGGCCTCGAACGCAATAAGAGAAAGAAAGCACAGCACCGCCGCGATGACAAAGATGAAGATTTGCTTGAAGATATTTGCCGTCGAATAGGCGCGTTCGCTCCCGTCCGAACGGAACAGGCTGAATATGCTCTTCCCCGTAAACAGCCTGCCGTTGCGCTTTGCCGTACTCTTTGCAAAGTCGGGGACAAGACGGACGGGCTGCTCTTCCTCCTGCGTCTGCGTCCCGCGGAAGATAATCTTCTTTTCGCTCCGCTCATCCAGAACGGTGACGTTCGCACCCGCCTTTATGTAGATGTTTCCCTTATCGTTAAATACCTGTATGGTATCCCTTGCCGCAGGGGTATCGCCGTAGAATTCTATGTCCAGCGCGCCCTCTTTCACCTCTCCGCGCGGTTTTTCGTCCACATAGATATTGTTGTGTTCGGTATCGTACTCAAACACTTCGCCGAGGTCGGTATTCTCGTCCAGTCTGCCATCCACGAGCTTAATGTAGCTGTCGGCATATTTCTTGATGAGCGTTATCTCGTGCGTTACCACCACGACGAGTTTGGTCTTGGAGATCTCTTTGAGAATGTCCATGACCTTCATGGTGTTTTCCGCATCGAGGTTGCCCGTAGGCTCGTCGGCGAGAATGACATCCGCACCCTTGATGAGCGCGCGGGCGATAGCTACACGCTGTTTCTGTCCGCCGGAGAGCGCGTCGCCCTGTTTGTTCTTGAACCGCACCATATCCACGAGCGTCAGAACCTGCTCGCTCCGCCTCTCTATCTCCCCCTCGTCCTTAAATCCCGCGATGTGCATGGCGTTGCGCATGATTTCGGCTATGGTATAGCCGCGTTCGAGATAGTAATTCTGGAAGATAAACCCTATCTTTGCGTTGCGTATCTTATCCACTTTTCCCGCAACGTTTTCGCCGTCTATGTAGATCTTTCCCTTATCCTGTCTATCCAGCCCGCCGATAATGTTGAGCAAGGTCGTCTTGCCGCTGCCCGACTTGCCGTATATGGCGATAAAGCCTTTTTCGGGAAGTTCAAAGGAGACGCCTTTCAATACCTCGTTGCGATTGCGTGAGCGGGGATTGAATACTTTGCCGATGTGTTCGATTTTTATCATAAGCACACCCCCGTAATGCCGCTGAAATGACGGCGAAGATGCGAGCAAGTCGCGAAAGGCGAGGCTTTGCGACGGGGAGCATACTTTTGCGTATGTGACCCGAGAAAAACGCAGCCTGACAATGAATTGCGAAGTATATGCGCCGTCATTTCGACCCCCTCCTCAGCGATTTGCGGATAGACTGCCCGTTCAGGCTCTTATTGAATCCGAACGCGACGAGTTCGACGATCAGAAGCAGCATAATCTCGATAAAGAAGTAATTGCCGACGGTGATGAACGTCAGACTGCTGCCGGGGATAATCGTTGCAATCAAAGAGACAAGCGGCAGCAGCACCAAAGCCGGCAGGAAAATGAGCGCCATCTGGATATACAGCGAACGGCTGGAAACCTTGTTCGGAATGCCCAGCGTCCGATACACCGCAAAGTCCGCCTGATAAATTTTCACACTGCGCATGAAGATGATTCCGATCAGCACGCCGATGAGCAGGCTCACGGCAATGAGTGCAACGTACCACAGCACGTTGGTCGCAAATACGTCTCCGGGATTCTGCACATAGATATTGCTTGTCGAAAGCAAGCCCATGTACCCTTCGGGAAGATTTGCTATCGCGGCGCGGGCGGCTTCGTCCGAGGAATAGTACAGGCATGCCTGCGCCCTGCCGGACAGATCGCTTTCAAACATGGCGGCATAGTCCGCTGCGCTCATTTCGACGATCAGACCGTCTATATTCTCATTCTTCCCGCTCGCGTCGACGACGATGTACGCCTTGTCTGCCTTTGCCGTAAATACCGCAGTCCGTCCTACAACGTTGAAGTAGTTGGAATTGACGAGGTTGATATTTCCGTCAGAAAGCGAAGAATTTACCGTGAAGGTATAGACCGTCGTTTCATCCTCGCCAAGCCTGACCGTGCTGTTTACCGCCTGTATCTTCAGCCCGTTTTCCGCAAGCGCGCCGTAACCGAGATACAGCCGCACATCCTCCGCCGTAAGCGACGTTTTTATCTCTATATTCTCCAGCCCGACGCCTGCATTTGTAAACGCGGCGGCAATCGCCGCTCCGTCGCTGCTTGCTGATTGCGGAAGCAACAGCACGCCCTCGTTTGCAGAAAGATTATACTCATATGGAGAATACAGGCAGACGACCTCATAATCGCCCAACATATCCCCGCTTTCGGGAACGGTGACGGTAAATTCGGACAGCGTTCTGTCACCGAGGATATAGCCCGCATTTGTATCATAGGCGAGTTCGTCCAGCGTATCCGCAGAAATGCCGTCCCCCGTGCCGGACACGATGACTTTGCCCTCTATTCCCACGCCGTCCAGCGTGGTCGTGAGCGGCGAGATCAAGCTCTGCCCGAACAGCGCGATGACGAGAAAGAGCGTTACCGCGCACACCGCGAGCGCAAGGCTCATCATTGTGGTGAATTTGGGGCGGCTCTTGTAGTTGAGTACGCCGATATGAAGCGTATTTTTGAAATTATGCAAACGACTGACGGTTATCTGCTCCGTCTGTTCGCTCCCGGAATACGGCGCGGGAGGTTCGATCTGTTTATCCTCGCTCACGCTGCCATCAAAGATGCGCACGCGGCGCGTGGCGTACTGCTTGAAAAATTCGGGGTTGTGCGTGACGACGATGACAAGTTTATCGCGGCTCACCTCTTTCAAAAGCGCCGCCACTTCTTTGCTCGCCTTGACGTCGAGATTGCCCGTCGGCTCGTCTGCGAGAATGATGGGCGCGTCCTTTGCGAGCGCGCGGGCTATGACTGTCCTCTGCTTTTCACCGCCAGAAAGTTTGCTGCCACGCCTGTTCATCTGCTCGGTAAGCCCCACGCGGGCGATAAGTTCCTTTGCTCTTCTCCGGCGTTCCTTTTTGTCGTCCAACCGAAGGAGCGCAAGCTCCACGTTTTCCAGAACGGTGAGGTTTTCTATGATTTTGAAGTCCTGAAAGATGGTGGCGATGTTCTTTTCGCGGTACTTCTCCCAATCGCTTTCGGAGTAGTGCGAGGTCGGCTCGCCGTTGAAGTAGAGTTCTCCCTCTTCATATGTATCATTCGCGCCGATGACGTTCAAGAGCGTCGATTTGCCCGAACCGCTCTCCCCTTCTATCGTCACAAACTCGTTATAGTCGAACGCCAAATCGATCCCGCGGATACCCACCGTGAGAATATCGTTGGAATCGTATATCTTTCCGATTTTTTCTAACTTTAACAGCACCGAGCGTTCTCCTTTTTCTCTTTAAGAGTTGTTTGTATTCCCGTAGCCTGCGGGCTACGGGAAAGGGCATGCCCTTTCCCTTTGCATGAGTTCTCATACGCGAACTCATCTCTAAAAATTTAAGTTCGCATTCGCGAACATTGCCGCTTAAAGTTTGGCGCTCTTTCCGCGCCAACTTCTTAACCTATTGAGTTCGCCACACGCAACCTATTCCCTTAAAAAACAGGCGCAATGCACCTTTTAAGAAAAACAAGTCTGCGTTTAGAAAATTAACCTCGTTTAATTTCCATAGATGAGTATAACATATTTCACAAAGAATTAGTAAGCGAATGAATACTGTAAAAGCAAAGCCTCATAAGAAATTTAATCTGTTTGTACCTTTGTTTTCTGCGCCAAACGCAACGCATTCCTCGCCTTTTCGGTAATTGCACACACGCCTCTGATCGCATCATTGTGGCTTGTGGCTCTGTCTACCCCGCAGGAGAAAAAAAAGTTCTCCATATATTGCGCGGCGGTCAGGTATTCCGTTACGATTCTCTCGCCTTGCTCTGTAAGGCGCATCATTCTGGAATTGCATCGACAGACATATCCGTTTGTTTCCGCATATACAGATAATTTCACAATATAAGATGCCGAAACATTCATATAATCTGCAAGCGTTATGCCTCTTACTCCGGCACTCTCACTCTGCAATTTCTGCACAGCAATAAGGTACTCAAGTTGTGAATGATGCATCATGTCCCCCTATCATTCATGGAGTGAAATATTCCCGTACAAGTTCCTTGCCGCCGCGCTTTGCGACAATTCCGTCCGCAATGAGATACGCCCTGTCACAGAGCGCCTCGGCGCAGCGCACATCGTGGGTAATGGTTATCATTGTATTGCCCGACCGCATGTGCAGCTTGTTTAATATCTTCACAAGAGCGCAAAGTCCGTCGTAGTCCTGCCCCACCGTTGGTTCGTCCAAAAGCAATACTTCCGACTCGCACGCGGCGACCGCCGCAATGGAAACGCGCCGCTTCTGCCCTTCGGAGAGGGACTGCGGATGCCGTTCCCACAGATGTTTTACGCCGAACAGCTCCGCGATCTCTGCGGCGTATTCTTCGCTCTTTGCCCCGAACGAAATCTCCTGCCGCACGGTGGGCATAAAGAGCTGGTAGTCGGGATTCTGATAGACGACGCCCACCTTTTTATACCAAGCCTTGCTGCCCTTCCGCTTTTGTTTGAATTTTTCGTCTATGTACTGCGCTATATTGCCGCCCGTAGGCTTATATAATCTTGCAATCAGGCGCAGGAGTGTGGTCTTGCCGCAGCCGTTTTCACCGAGGAAAACCGTTCTGCCGCCCTTCGGGATTTCAAGCGTGATGTCTTTGAGTATTTCTCTGTCTTTGACGGAGAATTTAACATTTTTCAGAGCAAAAATCGGCGATTGACCCGCATATATGTGGCAGCTATCGCCGATTTTCGCCGTCTGCGCCTGCAAATATGCCGCCTTATCCTCTATTCTCTTTACCGTCTTGTTGCCGATATGCCAGACCGTATCGACGAACGGCAGAACCATGTCGAGCCTGTGTTCTATGACGACCACGCAATAACCCGCCTGCGCGAGCGAGCGCAGCGTGCCCATGAGCATTGCCGCGCCGTCTTTATCAAGATTTGCGAGCGGTTCGTCGAGAATGATGATCTTCTGCCCCATCGCCAGCGTGCTTGCCGTGATAAGCCGCTGTTTCTGCCCGCCGGACAGCGTGCGGCAAGTCCACTTTGTGTCAAGTTTCATAAGGCGGCAGACGATTTCGATCTGCTTTTGTATTTTATCGGGCGGGAACGCAAGATTTTCGCAGCCGAAAGCGATTTCATCCTCTACGATCTTCTGAATGATCTGCTCGTCGGCATTCTGCAAGACAACGCCGACTTTGCGGCAGATATAGCCGAGTTTTTTACCCTTGATATCCTCTCCTGCTATCCTCACTTCCCCGGAAAGTTCGCCAAAAGTTACATTGGGAATAATGCCGCTGACAATATACATAAGCGTGCTTTTCCCTTCGCCGGAATGCCCGGAAAGCAAAGTCACTTCCCCGTATTCGGCGGTAAAGTCCATATTTTCGAGTATCTTCGTCTTTCCGTCGTAGGAAAAATTTACGTTTTTCAATTCAATCGCGCTCATAAAACAACCACCAAAACAGCGCCCGCAACAATTCCGAGAATAAACAGCACGTCGGAAAGAGCGGGATATTCCTTTTTATAGATAGAGTACAGGCTGCCGCCCAGCGTAAAGCCGCGCGTTTCCACCGACAGCGCGAGCGTATCCGAGATATTCACCAGCCGCATAACAAATGGTACCAAAAAGGCGCGATATAAGATTTTTGGGTTTAACACGCTGCCTGCCCCGCGCGTTTTCATTGCCTCGCGTACCCGCTTTATCTCCCCTTTGAGCATTGGCACAAAAGACATGGAAATGAGCATGCCGAGCGTAATTGCCCGCGGCGTCTGTATCTGCGAAAGAGAACGCATCATTCTGACGGTCGATATGCTCATACCTATCTCCGCACAGATAAACAATCCGCCAAGCCTGTTGACCATAGAAAGCGCCGAAAGCCAGCTTTGTGTTACGGCATAAAATATCCCGAAAAATATTCCGCCAACAATAATAAACGGAACAAAGATACGCATGCAGCCACGATAGCAACCGAACAGCGCCGCCCATAGGAATGCACCAAGTATAAAGTAAGAACAATTGAGTTCTCGCGCCGTTATCAAACAAAAAACCGCGATGAAAAGTGCAGCCACAAGCGCGATGACGGGATATAAGGTCTTTTTCCAAATAAAAAACTTCATTTTTTGAGAACCCCCGCCTTTTTAAGCTCGCGGGAAATAATCATCCCCAACACCGAACCGACAAAGCAAATAGCCAATACCGCACACGTTATACCGAGTATCGTCCACACGTTATCCGTTCCGAGGAATATGGTCATTGCCTGACCGTACTCATCGGTAAAGGAATATAACACTTTCCCGAAAAAAAGCATGATAGGAATTGTGAGAGGCATATACAACGTCCCCGCAACAATGCACGCCCAGTCGTTTTTATAGCTGCGGAAAATCAAAAGCGCCACGCCTTCCGCGACAAGACCGCAGAGCGCTATCAGCGCCATCGGCGGGAACATCATTGCAAGGAAACACGCCATCAACAGCGATTGGAACAACAATGCTCCCGCTTTCCTTATTTTCATAAGCCCTATCACCGGAAATATCGAAAACTGCAATCCGAGACATATCTGAATAATGCCGAAGACGGGTACGTCTTTGATAAACGGCATTACCACGCTTGTAATGAACGTACACGCCGTGATGATGGCGAGGAATACGATGTCCTTGATCTTAAATCTGCGGAACATCTTGCTTTCGTCTTTGTCGCGCGCCTCACGCTTTTTAAGTTTTTCCTCAAAAGCAGCTTGCTTGGGCGCAACGGCCGCCTGCATTGCAAGCGTATTTTCTATAAGCGCGGCAACGTCGGCGTTTTGTACTCTTTCGTTTTCCACCTATTTCACCTCACTCATAATACTGTTTTCTACTTTATAAATCCTGTCCGCAATCGCCATAGTGGATTCCCTGTGCGATACGAGGATAATGCTCTTTTTACTCTTCTGTTCAGCGAGTGATTTCAAAATCATTCCCTCGTTGATGGAATCAACGTTGCTCGTCGGTTCGTCCAACAAAATGAGCTGGCTGCCCTTTAAGAACGCGCGGGCAAGCCCGATACGCTGTTTTTCGCCCGCCGAAAGATTGTCGCCCATCGCACCGACCTGCGTCTTGTAGCCGTCGGGAAGCGACATGATAAAATCATGCACTGTTGCCATTTTGCACGCGGTTTCAAGTTCTTCCTGCGTGGCGTCCGGCTTTGCGATGCGCAGGTTATCCTCGATGCTCTCGTCAAAGAGATAGGTCGTCTGCGACACCATCGTTACGTTGTCCAATAGATTATCCGAGGCGATTTTATCGACGTCAATGCCGTTATAATTGATTTCGCCCTTGTCCTTTTCCCAGAATCGGAGCAGCAGTTTGAGGAAAGTGGACTTACCGCATCCGCTTTCGCCGACGATGCCGATGATTTCACCCTTGTCCGCGTGCATGCACACGTCTTTGAGTACGGGCGTATTTGCCTCATACGCGAACGAGAGGTCTTTGACGTTCAGGTTTTCGTAATCGAATGTCTTTCCGTTTTTTATAGGTGTGACCGCAGGCTTTTCTTCCAAAAGGTTCAGAACCCTGTCGCCGCTGGCAAAGGTCTGCGTGAGGTTGCCGGGCAACGCCGACACCGCGAGTACGGGGCCAAAACTGCCGAAGATCGTCACTACGCCGATGAGCATCCTGCCCAAATCGAGCATCTCAAAGTGAACGAGCAAAATGCCGACAATCAGCGAGATTACGATGAACAGCGTTACCATGAGTTCGGTTGCGGCGGAAGATTTTGTGATGCCGTTTTTCATCTTTTTCGTCTCTTTCAGAAGAATGTCCGAACGGCGGTTGACTTCCGCTTCCCTGTCCTTTTCGGCATTGTTCAGAACAACGTCTTTAATGCCCTTGATGCTGTCAAGAAAGTAAGCGTTGAACGAGGCGAACTCCCTGCGGTAGTTCACACCCGACACTTTGAGCTTGCCCGACGAAATAAGAGGCACAATGATACCGATAACGATAAATCCTGCGAGCGCGACTAACGCAAGATACCAGCTTGCGACAAATCCCACGAACAGGAACACCGCCAGCGACACCAGCACCGCAATGCAAATCGGGCTGATGGTGTGCGCGTAGAACACTTCGAGCGTTTCAATGTCCGAAGTGATCATGGCGATAATACTGCCCTTCTGCTTGCTTTCCAGCTTTGCAGGACAGAGCACGCGGAGCGCACCGAAAATCTTATCGCGCAGCACCGCAAGCAGTTTGAATGCGATATAGTGGTTGGAATACTGTTCCAAATACCGAAGTCCGCCGCGAATGACGCCGCACCCCACGGCAATGCCGATGATCCAGCCCCACGAGAGGGAAACTTCGGCGCATAAGCCCATAATTCCGAGCGCCTTTGCAACGCCCGTTGCACCGAACACCGTCACGCCCATCGCAGCGATAAACCCAACAGAACCGTTTATTACGGCGAGGATCATAATATACGAGAGAGAACCGAGTAAGACAATTAGGCTCGCCATGATTTTTGCGCCGCTTCTGCGAAGTTTTGCTTTCATAATCCACGCTCCTTTACACATACGCCGTATGGAAAACAGTTACGCGCCAGACGAGGAGCGCGCGTAAGCGACGACGGGAGTGTACAAAGATGTACATGACCGAGGAGAGCGCAAGCGCAACAAAGTATCGCGCGATAAATGTTTTTCATACGCTCACCTCCGCGGTTGCGCCGGTGATTTCTTTATACCCCTCTTCCAACGCTTTCTGCGTGTTGAAGAGTTTTGCATAGCCGCCCTGTGCGCTCATCAGCTGCGCATGGCTGCCGTGCTCTTTGACTTCCCCTTCTTCCATATAGTAGATATTGTCCGCGGGGACGACGTTTGCAAGGCGGTGGGAAATGACGATGACCGACTTTTCACGGCTCATAGCCTTTATATTATCCATAATGATCGCCTCGCTTTCGATGTCGATATTGCTCGTTGCCTCGTCAAAGACGTAGATGTCTTTGTCTGCTACGAGGTTGACCGCAAGCGCCAGCCGCTGTTTCTGCCCGCCCGACACGTTGTTGGCATCCTCTGTGATGACCTTATCCAGCCCGCCGTTCTCTTTTATAAAATCGGCAAGGTTGACCTTTTCAAGCGCGTTCCATATCTCCTCATCGGTCGCGTTTTTCTTTGCAAGTTCAAAGTTGGCGCGCACGGTGTCGTTGAAAATATAGGTATTGTACGAAACGGACGCGAGGCGGGAATAGTAGGACTCGCGCGTAACGTTCTCCAAAACTTCACCCCCGACGGTTACGTTGCCTGCTTTCGGGCGGTACGCGCCGACGAGCATATTGACGACGGTGCTTTTGCCGCAGCCGCTTCTTCCCACGATTGCCGTCATGCCCTGTTCGGAGAAGGTCATATCCACATTTTTAAGCACGTCGCGCTTGCCGTCGTAGGAGAAAGTCACGCCGTTTAATTTGAGTTCTGTACCGCTTACTTCGTTCTCTCCCCACACGGGATCGGGAACATTCAGAAGAGAGATGATCTTTCTGCCCGCGCTCGCGCCGTTCATGGCGACATGGAAAGCCGAACCGAGCGAACGGAGCGGCAGGAAAAATTCTACCGCCACAAGCACCAAAAAGAGCGCCGACGCGGGAGCGAGCCAACCATTCATAAGCCCGACGATGGAGAGTGCGATACCCACGCCCGCGCCGCCGTAGGCGACCAAGTCCATGATGGTCGTACTTGCAAGCTGCATGACGAGTACCTTCATCGTGATCTTGCGGAACTCCTCCGCGCTCGCGTTCATCTTTTTGTGGCGTGCGGCGTCCGCCTTGAAAATTTTAAGCTCTTTCAAGCCCTGCACGCTGTCCAAAAATGCGTCGCCCATCGAGGTGTACTTGCCCCAATACTTGGCGAAGATCTTTTTGGCGTACTTTGAAACCGCCACGATGGAGACGGGAATGAGCGGCACGCAAGCAAGCAGCACAAGCGACGTTCTCCAATCAATGCCCACGCAGATACAGAATAAAAGAATCGGCGCGATCATCGAAAAGAAGAATTGCGGAAGATAGGTGGAATAGTATAAATCGAGTTGTTCGATACCCTCCATACTTACCTGCGTCAAGCCCGCCATGCTCATGCCGTCCGTAGAGCGCACGCCGAGGCGCAGAATCTTATCATAAGTGCGCTCGCGCAGGTCTTTTTTTACCTTGCGCCCCAGCATATCTTTCAGGCTCCCCGTACAGCGGGAAGCGACATAGCGCAAGACAATGGCAACGACAGCAGTTATCGCGGGATATATGTATGCGAGCGGCTTGTAGCCTTCAATGAGGAAATACACCGCCCAACATACGCTCGCCGTGATGCCGATATTGGCGAGCATACCCAAAACCATCAAAAGGACGGTATAGACGACGTACTTTTTGTTTCCGCCGATGAGTTTCAGAAGTTCTTTATCAAACATTCGCTTTCGCCTTTGCCTCTTTTCTTAATTTCCGTTTGTAGCTTATCATCTGAAAGACGTGCTTCATGGCGAACACGGGGTGCGTAAATATCATCCGCGGGCCCGCCCACTTCATCACGTCCTTGATCCTCTCCCGCATATCCGGCTTGTAGCAATGAATCTTGCAGAAAGAGCAAAACTGCTTGTTGACCTTGAACGGGCATTTTTCAAGACGGAAAAGCGCGTATTCGGTGAGCGCTTTGCACTCCTCGCACAGCTCCTCCCCTCTCGTTCCGTGCTTTCCGTGGCAATACTTTTTTATCATCACGGGGATGAGTTTCTTCTCCCTCTCCCACGCTTTGAGTTCTTTGGGCGTTTTCTGCGTTTTTGTTCCCTTCACGATTTGCCTCTGTTTCGCCGCACATAAGTTCGCATACACTAACTCACGGGCGAAAAATTAGGTACGCAGTAGCGAACTCATAAGCAATAAAATAAGTTCCCTCTTGCGAACCAATATATAGTATAATCATTTCTGCCTTGCAAGTCAAATATATTTACTGCGGTTAATTAAATTTTTTCCGAAAAATTTGCCTGCACAAAAAAGGAACGCGCGCGGCGTTCCCTTTTCCCTTACTCTTTGATATAGTTTCGGAACACATCCATCATCTCGTTGGAGACGACGTGTTCCATACGGCAGGCGTTTTCTTCGGCAAGTTCGGGGTTCGCCCCCACTTTCATCAACACTTTTGTAAGCGTCTGATGCCGCTCGTAAATACCCTCCGCCTTTTTTCTGCCCGCGTCGGTGAAGCTGAGATTTCCCGTTTCGCGGTCGATATGGATATACCCTTTCTTTTCAAGGAGGTTGACGCCGCGCGAAACGCTCGATTTGGCAAGACCGAGTTCATCGCGCACATCCACGGCGCGCACGTTCGGCTGCCCTTTATGCAACAAAAGAATGGTCTCCAGATACATTTCTTCCGATTCTCTCGTCCTCTTGATAGCCATGCGCGCACCTCCTCATATCATTTACGATATTTATTATACTATTTTCTACGGCAAAAGTAAAGAGAAAACGTAGGGCGTTAACATACGCTAACGGAAATAATCTTTTATCCCAAAGCGACATCTAACGCCATCATCACGACAAAGCCGAGCATTGCGCCCCATGTGCCGAAATGCGGATGTTCGGAAAGATGTGCGTCCAGGATCAAATCTTCCACTGTAACGAAAATCATTGTGCCTACGCGAATGCGACATTTCTTTCCGATAAAATAATGCTTATCGCTACAAGCATTAAACCTATAAGCAATAAAACGGTAAAGCAAGTTCTTTTTCTGCCCGCTAAGATCTTATTCATGAAATTATTCCCCCAATTATAAATATTGTAAATAAGTTAAAAATATTTAGTTGTTGCGCTCTTTTTCTTCCAACTCTTTGATTTTTTTATCTATGTATTTGCAAATAAAGATACATAACAGTATAAGTCCAAGCGCCATCCCGAAAAATATTAAACTTCCCCACCATATTTCAGGCATAGCAACAAGAATAATTACTGCCAACAATAAAAATACTGTAGCAGCGATAGGCATCATTACACTTAAAATCTTACGATTTAATTTATATACATCTAATAATGAATATGTTTTCATATCAATCACCATTCTGCCGCGAAGCGTCAGCACAAATATGAATTAAAGAGATTGTTGCGGCAGTCTTTCTATATTTTCTTTTTGTCTATTTTGTTGTATAATATAGATTTATCACTGAGGAAGAGATCAAACCTATGCGAACCCCTCCTCATATCATTTAGCAATTTTATTATATTATTATTTCCGGCAAATGTAAAGAGAAAACGCGGGGCGTTAACATATGCTAACGGAAATAATCTTTTATCCCAAAGCGACATCTAACGCCATCATCACGACAAAGCCGAGCATTGCGCCCCATGTGCCGAAATGCGGATGTTCGGAAAGATGTGCGTCCGGGATAAGATCTTCTACGACGACAAATATCATTGCGCCCGCAGCGAACGCCAAAAACC
>ENA-OYYI01000554-OYYI01000554.1-human-gut-metagenome-genome-assembly--contig:-NODE-554-length-13743-cov-5.200468_pt1 | contig 13743 bp, 7 predicted proteins | sample MGYA00244063_ERZ653448 | MGnify/ENA primary metagenome ERZ653448 (study PRJEB26926, sample SAMN06165192) | human gut metagenome | biome: ENVO:00009003; feature: ENVO:2100002; material: ENVO:00002003...
AATCACAGTAAACTTAAAAACCGTATTACCATGATGTTACGTAAAAAATCGTCGCGGTGGGCCGGAGCCAGGGCGCTCCTGCTCCTGCCGCTCACGGCCGTCGCCCTGGGGGCTTTCGCCGAAACCGCGTATGTCTTTCCGCAGGAACCGCTCTCGGACGAAACCGTCCTCGTTCCCCTTCCGGAGGACAAAATTAAAAAAGAAAATCGGACCGTCGTGATACGAAGCGGAAAATCTACGAAAAATTTGATGGAAAAGGCACTGATTCTGGTCGACGGCCGGGAGGTGACGACGCTCGACAGCCTCGATCCCGGCCGGATCGAATCCATCTCCGTGCTCAAGGATTCGACGTCGAAGGTCGTTTACGGGGAAAAGGGTAAAGACGGCGTGATTCTTGTAACGTTGAAAAAGGAGGGCGGACAGAACCCGGAGAAGTCCGGTTCAACGAAAACCGCCGCGGTTTCGTCCGCGACGGGGCAGGTCGTAACGCTGAACGGAATCGACGGCTTGGAAGGGACGGTGGTTTCGGTGACGACCGGGGCGGACCAGCCGGACGATGTTCGGGTGATCGGCTACGGACTCAAATCGGGAAACCGGTCGGCCGACTCCGCCAAGACGGTCGTAATATCGGGTAAGTCTAACTTGTCGGGCATCCGTACCACGGGTTCTTTGAAGGGAAATCCGATCATTCTGGTCGACGGGGTGCAGGTCTTTTCCGGACTTGAATCGATCGATCCGGAGCAGATACAGTCCGTTTCGGTGATCAAGGATTCCATGACGCCCGAAATGTATAAGGCACAGGGTTTCGATGCCGTGATCATGATTACGACCAAGCGTGCCGCCGCTGCGCAACAGGCTGCCGCGAAGTCGGCCCGGGAGGGTATCGAAGCCGGGAGAGCCGGGATCGAAGCGGCCCGCGAAGGCATGGAATACGCCCGCAAGTATATGGATTCGGACGCCTGGAAGCAGGCGCAGAAAGCGCTCGACAAGGCCCAGAAAGAGCTTGAAGCGGCCCGCAAGGAGACTTCGGCACAGCTTTCCGAAGCGCAGAAAGCGGTGGGAACGTCGCTTAAACTTTCGGCGGATGCCGGGCATGCCGACCGGGTGACGATTCACGGAACGCCGGAGAGTTCGGTGTCGGTTTATAAGGGACAGGTTACGCTGAAAGGCGGATTTCCCGACGGCATGCTGATCCGTATCAACGGCAGGGAGGCGTCGAAAAAGGATGTTGAACGGCTGAAACCCGGGAGGATCAAGCGCATGGAGGTCTACAAGGGCGACGAGGCCGTGAAGCGTTACGGCGAGAAGGGGCGCAACGGCGTGGTCGAAATCCGCGCCCGCAGGTAAAGGCTTAAAGGAAAAACCATAAGCAGATAAAAAGTTCACGAAAGCGGGGAATTCGAAAGAATCCCCCGCTTTTTTGTGCGTGCCTATTTGAATTCGACGATTTCGGGTCGTGTCGGGCGGTAGCGGTACTGCTCCATGCGCGTCGAGTTCGAAAGGCGGAAATACTCGCTCTCGACCAGTCCGCGCTTGCCGAAGGCCACGCCCAGCCGGATCTGGATCGTGTTGAACACCAGCCGTTCGTTTCGCAGCCGCACGCCCACTCCGAACGAGGTGAAGAAGTCGTTCTTGAAGATATTGGGCGAATAGCCGATCAGTCCGAAGTCGGCGAACCCGAAGACGGCGATACGGAATCCCAGCGGCTGGTAGGGGGTGAACACCACCGTTTCGGTGTTGAGGATCATGCGGTTGGTTCCGATGATGTACTCCTTGAGGGCTTGCAGGCCGTCGGTGCGCGTGAAGCGGATGCTCTCGTCGCTGCCCGTCGCGCGGTTCCAGCCCTGCGTGTAGTTGAAGGCGAGGAACTGGCGGATGCGGCTGCGCTTGAACAGGAAAAGGTTAGAGAACCACCGCAGGTCGACGTCGACGGCGCTGCGCTGCCACATGCCGTTTTCGAGGTCTATGTAGCTTCCGAGCGTGAAGCCGCCCATGATGTAGCCCAGTCCGCGGAAACCACCTGTTTCGTAACTCGTGCCGAGGTAGAGGGCGTCGTTGAATTCGCCCCACGAATAGCCCGTCGTCACTTCGGCCTTGTAACCCGTCGCGAGGTACTCGCGCGTACCGAATCCGTAGATCATGTTGGCCGTGTAGAATTTCTCGCGGTAGAGCCCCCCGCTGACCAGCAGGGCGTCCTGGTCGTGCAGCGCGGGGTTGTAGTCCGGGGCTACGAGGGGTCTGCGGCTCACGCGCCGGTAGTTGTAGCGTCCCGAGAGGTAAGCGCTCGATCTGATTCCGCGCAGGTAGTGCGAGTAACCGCCCCAGACGTCGAGGTTGCGCTCCTTCACCAGCAGCGACGTGTCCTGTTCGATCATGTAGCGCTTGGCTTTGACGTCGCTGTACGTGAGTCCTATCTCGTAGTCCGTCGGTTTGAGGAAGTCCTTGCGCATGCCGAGGTTGAGCGTCGAGTTGTAGAAGTCGCGTCCGGCGCCGAATTCGGCGGTGTAGAAGGTTCCGAGCAGGTTGGGGATTTCGTATTCGACCATGTTGCCGCCGTAGGAGAAATCCTTGCGGCTGAAGTTGGTCATGAATTTGAGTTTGTTGCCCGACCCGAAGATGTTGGCGTCGGAAAGCCCCACCATCGTCCGGCCTTCGGAATGCCATCCTCCGTCGACGGAGATGGTCCAGCTGTCGCGCGTGGTGATCAGGAGGTTCACGTGTGTCGAGTCCGCCGGGTCGGGGAGCACCGTGACGTCGATGTCCGAGATGTAGTCGCGCGAGCGGATCAGCTGTTTGTTGCGCACGATGAGCTGCGGGTCGAGTTTGTCCCCGGGGCGGAACAGCAGGTCGCGCCGGACGACGCGGTCGCGGGTGAGCATGTGGGTTTTGTTGGCCGTGCGTTCGAGCCAGTTGCCGCCGGGATCGAAAACCTGTTGGCGTTCGATGGTGATGTCGCCGATTGTTTTTCCGGCATAGGGTTCCAGCAGGCGGCTTTCATCGGTCACGCGGCCGCTCATCGTGGTGTCGAGCACGGGTTTTACGAAGAGCATCCGGTAAAGCATGCGCGGCACGGCGCGCCGGCTGGTTTTCGACTGGATGCTGTCGTAGAGACGCTGGTTGCGCGCCGATGCGTCGGGATTCGCCACGCGGGCGCTGTCGGGCGTGAACCGGTCGGGGGTGTGCATGGCAGGCCCCGCGGCACGGACCGAAAAGACCGTTGCCGCTCCGATCAGGATCAGGGAAAATATGCAGAACCGGGCGAACATTGTGTCAAAGATAACGGATTTTTTCGGCAAAAAGTGCGGCCCAGGGGCTTAAATTGAGGATTCGACGCCCATGAATCCCGATTATTCCGTCTCGGCGGCGGGTGCGGCTCCCCGAATGGCTTATAATCGCTGTTTTCCGCCCGCTTCTCTTCTTCTCTTTGCTGCCATGTCCCCCCCCCTGCGGAGAAGACAAAAAAGACGGCCCGAAGGTCGTCTTTTTTCATATGCCGTTCGGCGCGGAACGCCCCGCCTTACCTGCGGCCCTCTTTGGCCTCGATGCATTCCGTTGCGTGGGGCACTTTCATCAGCCGCTCCTTGGGGATGAGCTTTCCGGTCGTTTTGCAGATGCCGTAGGTCTTGTTCTCGATGCGTACGAGCGCCATTTCGAGATTGCGGATAAATTTCATCTGATGGGCAGCCAAACGACCGCTTTCCTCTTTGGAAAGGGTTGCGGCGCCCTCCTCCAGCACCTTGAACGTCGGCGATGTGTCTTCCGTATCGTTGTCGGCGGTATGGGTGATCGTGGCGCGCAGCAGCTCGTAGTCCGCACGCGCGTTCTCAAGCTTTTTCAGGATAAGCTGCCGGAACTCTTCGAGTTCGGCGTCGCTGTATCTGGTTCTTTCGTCTGCCATAATAGTCTCCTCTCTTTTAAGGTTTAATGTAAAATTAAGCAATATTTCCGATATTACCAAATTTTACCAAAATATATAAGGGGCTATATCCGCGTCACGGCGATGCGCAGCGGCTCGTCGTCCACGTCGGTTTCGACGACCGTTTCGCCTGCCGGTTCCGCTGCCGTGCGAACCTCCACGGCGAGGGTCTGCGAAGCGATGTAACCGGCGAATCGGGCGATTCCGTCGGCCACCAGGGGCTTCTGCTCGATCTCTACGCGGATCTTGTCCGTGACTTCGAATCCGGAGTCCTTGCGGATATTCTGGATGCGGTTTATCAACTCGCGTGCCACACCTTCGGCTTTCAGCTCCTCGGTGACGGTAATGTCCAGCGCCACGGTGAGTTTCCCTTCCGAGGCGACGAGCCATCCGGGCATGTCCTCCGAGGTGATCTCGAAGTCGGCGGGCGTCACGGTGATCCGCTCCGCCCCGAGGTCGAGCACCGTTTCCGGCGCGGCTTCCACTTCGGCGATGCGTTCCTGCGAGAACTCCGCCGTGAGGGCGGCGATCTGCTTCATCCACTTGCCGTAGCGCGGCCCGAGCGTCTTGAAGTTGGGCTTGATGCGCTTGGTAATCAGTCCCGTGGTCTTCTCGATCAGCTCCACCTCCTTGACGTTCACTTCGCCCATGATGAGGTTCTTCACCGCGGCGATATGCTCCGCCATGGCGGGGTCGAGTACCGGGATCAGGATTTTGGTCAGCGGCTGGCGCACCTTGATCGACACCTTGCGGCGCAGGGCCAGCACCATCGACGAGACTTTCTGGGCCAGCGACATCATCTCTTCGAGGCGGGCGTCGATCAGCCGTTCGTCGGCTTTCGGGAAGGCCGCGAGATGCACCGACTCGTCCGTGTGGCGGCCGCTCACGGCGTTGAGGTCCGTGAAGATGCGGTCGGAGATGAACGGTGCGAACGGCGCTGCGAGCATCGTGACGGTCTCAAGACAGGTGTACAACGTCTGGTAGGCCGCCAGTTTGTCCTCCGACATGCCGCCTCCCCAGAACCGTTTGCGGTTGAGCCGCACGTACCAGTTCGAGAGGTTTTCGCCCACGAACTCCTGGATGGCGCGGGCGGCCGGGGTCGGGTCGTAGTTTTCGAGGGATTCGGTAACGTTCTTAACCAGTGTATTTAAAAGCGAGATGATCCAGCGGTCGATTTCGGGACGCTGCTCCATCGGAATCTCCCCTTCGCGGCCCGTGAAGCCGTCCACGTTGGCGTAGAGGGCGAAGAACGAGTAGGTGTTGTAGAGCGTTCCGAAGAACTTGCGGCGCACTTCGTCGACGCCGTCCCTGTCGAACTTGAGGTTGTCCCACGGCTGCGAGTTGGAGATCATGTACCAGCGCGTCGCGTCGGCTCCGTAGGTGTCGAGCACTTCGAACGGATCGACGGCGTTGCCCAGGCGTTTCGACATCTTGTTGCCGTTCTTGTCGAGCACCAGACCGTTCGAAATGATGTTTCGGAAGGCCACCGAGTCGAACAGCATCGAAGCGATGGCGTGCAGCGTGAAGAACCAGCCGCGCGTCTGGTCGACGCCCTCGGCGATGAAATCCGCGGGGTAGACCTCGCTGAAGCCCTCCTTGTTCTCGAACGGGTAGTGCACCTGCGCATAGGGCATGGCGCCCGAGTCGAACCATACGTCGATCAGGTCCGATTCGCGCTTCATCGGCTCGCCCTTCGACGAGACGAGCACGATCGAATCGACATAGGGGCGGTGTAGGTCGATGTTCGCCGTCGAGTAGTTCTCCTTCGACATGTCGCCGACCCTGAAATTCTTGTACGGGTTTTCCTGCATGACGCCCGCCGCTATCGAACGCTCTATTTCGCCCATCAGCTCTTCGACCGATCCGATGCACTTCACCTCGGAGTAGTCCTCCGTGGCCCATACGGGCAGCGGGGTTCCCCAGAAGCGCGAACGCGAGAGGTTCCAGTCCACCAGTCCCTCCAGCCACTTGCCGAAGCGGCCCGTGCCGGTCGATTCGGGCTTCCAGCGGATCGTCTTGTTCAGCTCGATCATTTTGTCGCGCAGCGCCGTGGTGCGCACGAACCACGAGTCGAGCGGGTAGTAGAGCACCGGTTTGTCCGTGCGCCAGCAGTGGGGGTAGGAGTGGGTGTGCTTTTCGATCTTGAAGGCCTTGTTCTCGGTTTTCAGCATCACTGCGATGTCGATGTCCAGCGTCGGGTCGGTGTCGCACAGCCGCTCGTCGTAGGCGTTCTTCACATAGCGGCCCGCATACTCCCCGTATTTCGCGGCGTCGACGTGCGTCTTCACGAACTCCGGGTCGAGGTCTTCGATCAAAAAGAATTTGCCCTGCCTGTCGACCATCGGCTGGTTCTTGCCCGCGCGGTCGACCATGAAGAGCGGCGGGATGCCGGCGACTTTCGCCACACGGTCGTCGTCGGCGCCGAACGTCGGGGCGATGTGCACGATGCCCGTACCGTCCGAAGTGGTCACATAGTCGCCGACGATCACGCGGAACGCGTCGCCCTCCGGCTTCACCCACGGGATCAGCTGCTCGTAGCGGATGCCCTCCAGTTCGGGGCCCATCCATGTCTTTTCCGCGATCTCGTACGTGCCTTCCATCTTCTTGGTGAAGTAGGAACCCAGCAGGTCCTTGGCCAGGATGACCGTCTGCGGCTGGTCGGTGTAGGGGTTGCGGCACTTGACCTTCACGTATTCGATCGCCGGGCCTACGGCCAGCGCGGTGTTCGAAGGCAGCGTCCACGGCGTGGTGGTCCAGGCCAGGAAGTAAAGGTCGCCCTCGACGCCATCGAAGAGTTTCTCGCTCTTCGCGTCGCGGATCACGCGGAACTGCGACGTGCAGGTCGTGTCCTTCACGTCGCGGTAACAGCCCGGCTGGTTCAGTTCGTGGGTCGAGAGTCCCGTTCCGGCGGCGGGCGAGTAGGGCTGGATGGTGTAGCCCTTGTAGAGCAGGCCTTTGTCGAAGAGCTGCTTGAGGAGCCACCACAGCGTCTCGATGTACTTGTTGTCGTAGGTGATGTACGGATCGTCCATGTTGACCCAGTAGCCCATCTTGCGCGTGAGGTTCTCCCACTTGCCCGTGAACTCCATCACCGCCTCGCGGCACGTGCGGTTGTACTCCTCGATGGAGATCTTCTTGCCGATGTCCTCCTTGGTGATGCCGAGTTTCTTCTCGACGCCCAGCTCCACGGGCAGTCCGTGGGTGTCCCATCCGGCCTTGCGGTGCACGAGGTATCCCTGCTGCGTCTTGTAGCGGCAGATGATGTCCTTGATCGTGCGGGCCATGACGTGGTGGATGCCGGGCATGCCGTTTGCCGAGGGGGGACCCTCGTAGAATACGAACGTGGGATGGCCCTCACGGGTCGTGATGCTTTTGTGGAACGTGTCGCGTGCGTCCCATTCGCCGAGCACGTCGGCGGCTACGCCTGCCAGGTCGAGGCCTTTATACTCCTTGAACTTCATATCGGTAAGAAATTTCTTCGCTAATTTTCTGACAATTGGCAAAGATATAAAAAAAGATTTGAAAAACGGACTTGAAGCGTTCGATTTATGGATGTCCGTTTCGGGAAGCGGTGGTTTGCGGGCGGGTGTTCGCCGATCCCTTTCCTGCGTCCGGTTCTTCTCGCCGCCCGGCTCCTCCCCGCGTCGGGGCCGTTCCTGTCCGGCTTCGGGGCGGCAAGCGGTCCGGCCGTTTCCCGTCCGGTTCTGCGCCCGGGGCGGGCGCGGTTTTCCGGGGTTACTCCCCCGAGGGGATGTCGATCCGGAAGCAGGAGCCTTCGCCTGTCACGGAATCGACGCCGACCGAGCCGCCCAGCTGTTCGGCGATCGACTTGCAGATCGAAAGCCCGAGTCCGGTCCCCTGGGTGAAGGTGTCGAGTTTGACGAAACGTTCGAAGATGCGTTCCCGGTCTTCGGGCGCGATGCCGATGCCCGTGTCGCGGACGTAGAAGCGAATGTGGCCGGGAATCCGTCGGAATCCGATCGTCACCGATCCTTTTCCGGTAAATTTCAGCGCGTTGCGCGTAAAGTTGTTCAACACCTGGGCAAGCCCCTGCCGGTACTCCGTGATAAAGAGTTCCGGCAGCCCTTCCTCGACGCGCAGTTCCACGCCCGGCCGGCGCTGGAGGCGGAGCGAGTCGGCGATCTCCCGGCATAGATCCCGGGCGTCGAACTGCGTGCGCTCGATGTCCATGCGTCCCGACTCGATGCGCGCCAGGTCCAGCACGTCGGAGATGATTTGCAGCAACAGGGTGTTGTTGCGCAGGATGATGTCGGTGTACTCCCGGCGGGTTTCGTCCCTGTTTTCGTTTGCCAGCAACTCCGAGAAGCCGACGATGGCGTTCAGCGGGGTGCGGATTTCGTGACTCATGTTGGCCAGGAACGCCGACTTGAGTTTGTTGGACTCTTCGGCGCGCTCCTTCGCTTCGCGCAGCTCCTCCTCGGTGCGTTTGAGTTTGGTGATGTCGTAATTGACGCACGCCAGGTCGATCACGCCCTCCTCCGGACGGTAGTCGCGGCAGATGACGTGCGTCATGAGCCAGCGCATCGGTTCGTCCGGGCGGATGACGCGCACTTCGTCGGCGCAGGAGGTTATTTCTCCGCGTTCGAGGCGTGCGAGCAGTTGTTTCATCCTGTCCCGGTCGTCGGGATGTACGTATTGCCAGGTCCCGATGATCTGCGAGACGGGCGTATCTTCCCTCTCTCCGTAGTTCTGTACCCAGGGACCTTTGGTGTAACCCTCTCCCGTAAGGAGGTTGTAGTTGACGCAGCCCACGTGTGCGAAGTCCGAAACCAGGCTGAAGAGGTTCTCGAAATCGTCCAGCTGTTCGCGGCTGCGTGTGGCGTCGGTGATGTCCTCGAGCAGGATGACCAGTTCGTCGTCGTCGCCCGGCGTGTTATAGATCAGGCAGCGGTAGGAGCGTTTGCCGTCCGGGCTTTTCCCGGTCTGCTCCCAGAAGGAACGGGAGGGGATGTGCTCGAATGTAGGGATGTGTTTCAGGGGGTCTATTCCCACTTCGCGGGCCGTTTTCCCGGCATGGTCCTGCGTGCGGATGCCCAATATGCTGCCGGCCTGCTGGTTGATGTATGAAAGCAGGTAATCGACCGCTTCGCCCGATTTGTCGCGCAGGATGTTGACACGCAGGTAGCCGATCGGCAGGTGCTCGATCAGTTGTGCGAGGTGGCTGTAATTGCGTTGCGTCGCCTTGTAACTTTGATTGATGGAGGCCAGGTCGGCATTTTCGGGAGTGCCTTCCGTGATGCGGCGTACGGTCCCGAAAACCGTTCGGACGCCCGTCCGCGGATCGTTGCCGGCCTCCACGGCTCTGACTTGCAGACATCTGCCGCCGTTGGCCGTGACGAACGTTTCGTCGAGCGTGTCGGAGACCTTGAGCGCGGCGCAGCGGGTGTAAATGCGTGCCCGGTGCTCCTCGCCGGGCAGCAGGTAGACTTCCTCGAACGAAATGCGGGTGCGGTCTGCGCCGAAAAGTTCCGCCGCCAGCTGCGAACAGGTCATCTCGCGCTGTCCGAAGTCGAGCTGCCACCATCCGATACCGGAGGCGTCGAGTGATTTTTGCAGCAGGTCGGGGGCGGCTTGTTCGGAGTGCATGGCGGAAATACCCTTATTCGATGATTCTGCAAAAATAGAAAATTTCGGAAGAAAACGAACTGTTGTCCGGATGATTTTTTGCGTATCGGCGGACTATTCGGTTTCGCCTGGCCGCGGCAGCGTGCGGATCACGCGCGCCGGGTTTCCGACAGCTACCGAATCGGCCGGGATGTCGCGCGTCACGACGGCTCCGGCGCCGATGACCGAGCGGTCGCCGATCTCGACCCCCGGGCAGACGATCACCCCTCCGCCCAGCCAGCAGTCGTCGCCGACGGTGATCGGGCGGCCCGCCTCGAGCCCTGCGCGGCGCTGTGCCGCGTCGAACGGGTGCAGGGCGGTGAGCAGCTGCACTTTGGGCCCGATGAGCGTGTGGCGGCCGATGCGGATCGGCGCCAGGTCGAGGAACACGCAGTCGAAATTGACGAACGACCCTTCGCCGACCGAAATGTTGAGTCCGTAATCGCAGCGGAACGGTTCGCGGATGAATCCTTCGCAACCGGGGCACAACTCGTGCAGCGCGGCGCGGTAGGCGTCGCCGTGGCCGCAGAGTTCGACGTTGAGGCGGTGCATCAGGCGCGTGGCGTTGTCCCGGATGGCGGTGAGTTCCGCATCCCGGGGATCGAACCACTCGCCGCCGAGCATCTTTTCCCGTTCCGTCATTTTAGTCGAAGGATTGCATCTCGATCAGTTTGGCGTAGATGCCGTTGCGTGCCATCAGTTCGTTGTGCGTGCCCCGTTCGGCGATGCGTCCGTGGTCGACGACAACGATCAGGTCGGCGTTATGGATGGTCGAGAGGCGGTGGGCGATGACCACCGACGTACGGCCTTTGAGCAGGTTGTTGAGGGCGTCCTGCACGAGTTTTTCGCTCTCGGTGTCGAGTGCCGAGGTGGCTTCGTCGAGGACCAGGATGTCGGGATTCTTGAGCACCGCGCGGGCGATCGAGAGCCGCTGGCGCTGGCCGCCGGAGAGTTTCACGCCCCGGTCGCCGATGTTGGTCCCGTAGCCGTCGGTGCATTCGCGGATGAAGCAGTCGGCGTTGGCGACCTTCGCCGCCTCGACCACCTCCTCGTGCGCGGCGCCGCGCTTGCCCATGCCGATATTGTTTTCGATGGTGTCGTTGAAGAGCACGGTGTCCTGCGCCACGACGCTCATGTGGGCGCGCACACTCTCCTGCGTGTAGTCGCGCAGCGAGACGCCGTCGATCAGTATCTCGCCCGCCGTGGGGTCGTAGAAGCGGGGCAGCAGTTCGCTCAGCGTCGACTTGCCGCCTCCCGAGGGACCTACCAGCGCCACGGTCTGCCCGCGGCGTATCTCGAACGAAATGCCGTCGATCACTTCGCGCTCCCCGTCGTAGGAGAAGTGCACGTCGCGGAATTCGATCTTCTCTTTCAGCCCCGTGAGTTCCCGGGCGTCGGGTTTGTCCTGTATTTCGGGTTTCGTGTCGATGATCGAGAAGATGCGTTCGCCGGCGGCAATTCCCTGGTTGATGTTGGCGAACTGGTCGATGAAGGTGCGCACGGGGCGCGTGATCTGCGAGAAGATGGCGATGAAGGCGATGAATCCGCCGGGGTCGAGCGCGCCCTTGGCCACGAGCGAACCGCCGAAGACGAGGATCACGCCCACGGCCGTGATGCCGAGGAACTCGCTCATCGGCGATGCCAGCTGCTGGCGGCGGGCCATCGAGAGGGTCAGGCGAGCCAGGTCGGCGCTGATGGCGTAGTATTTCTGCTTGATGTATTCCGTGGCGTTGTAGCTTTTGATGACCTTGATGCCCGAGAGCGACTCGTCGAGCGTCGAGACCATTTCGCCCATGCGCTGCTGATTGGTGCGGGCCGGGTGGCGGAGTTTCTTCACGATGCTGCCGATCAGCAGGGCCACCACCGGGAGGAACAGCACCGAGAAGATGGCCAGTTCCCACGAAATGGCGATCATCATCGCGATATAGCCGATGATGAGGAACGGTTCGCGGAACGAGACCTGGAGGGTGTTGGTGATGCAGAACTGCACCACGCCCACGTCGGAGGTGATCTTCGAAATGATGTCGCCCTTGCGCTGGTCCGAAAAGTAGCCCACGTTCATGTCCATCACGCGCGAGAACATCTCGTTGCGCATGCGTTGCAGGGTCCGCGTGCGCATGTTCTCCATGGTCCACGCGCCGAGGTAACGGAACAGGTTGCTCATCAGGCTGATGCAGATGGCCACCACGGCCAGCAACATCAGTACGTTCTGGCGGTCGTATTGTTCGAAGATGTGCGAGTAGGCGAAATTGAAGAGTGTCGCGAGGTAGTCCTGGTTGAACTCCACGGGAGGCAGTTTTTCGACGTATTCGAAGGCGTAGTTCGCGTCGAACATGGTGTTCAGGATCGGGATGATCAGCATGAACGTCAGCGAGTTGAACAACGCGTAGAAAAGCGAGTAGAAGAAGTAGGGGATCGCGTATTTCTTGATCGGCCGGGCAAAACCCAACAGCCGCATGTATGTTTTGAACATTCGGAGCGTATGTTTGTTGGTTACGCAATTAGCGGCGTAAAGATAGGAATAATAACCCGAAAAGCGAAAAATGTACGATAATTCGATGAATTCTGATGAACTTCAGACCGAAAAAACGGAGCGGCGGTACAGCCGTCTACCGCTCCGCGGAATCGTAGCCCGTGTCTTCGAGCCAGTGCGCCCTGTCGTTGGCCGCCGCCACGGCCAGCACGTCGCAGCGGTTGTTCTCCACCGTTTCGGCGTGGCCTTTGACCCAGACGAAACGGACGTTGTGGCGGTTGTACACGCTGAGGAAGCGCATCCAGAGGTCGGGGTTTTTCTTGCCCGCGAATCCCTTGCGTACCCAGCCGAAGACCCAGCCTTTCGTGACGGCGTCGACGACGTATTTCGAGTCGGAGTAGATGACCACGTCCGACCCCTCGAACTTGAGGGTTTCGAGCGCCACGCACACGGCCATCAGCTCCATGCGGTTGTTGGTCGTGAGACGGAATCCCTGCGACAGTTCCTTGCGGTGGTGTCCCGAGAGGAGCACTGCGCCGTAGCCTCCCGGGCCGGGATTCCCGAGAGCCGAACCGTCGGTGTAGATTGTAATTTGTGCCAAATTCGAGGTGAAAGATTTAGAGAAAAAAGTGAAAAGTGCAAGGTTAACAGGCTATGTCATTGCGAGGAGCGCAGCGACGCGGCAATCTGCGCCGGAGCGGCGGCGTTGCGGCATTCGGTCGGATTGCCGCGCTCACTTTTGCTCGCTCGCAATGACGGAAAACTGAATTTTCCGTTTTCAACTTTTTACTTATTTCAGTGCGGAAAGTTGTGCTTTCAGCGCCGTGATCTTGGCTTCGGCGTCGGCCTGCTTGGCGCGCTCGTTGGCGACGACCTTTTCGGGGGCCGATGCGACGAACCGCTCGTTCGAGAGCTTCTTCATCACCGAGGCGAGGAATCCTTCATAATAGGCCAGGTCGTCCGTGAGTTTCCTGCGTTCGGCCTCGGCGTCGATTTTTCCGGCCATCGGCACGAAATACTGCGTGGTCTTGACGATGAACGCCGCGGCCGCCGGGTCCTTCTCCGCCACGGTCTCGATGGCCGCGAGATTGGCCATCTTCTCCAGCACGGGGGCGAACTCCGCAGGATAGTTCTCGTCCACGATGACCTTGAGTGTCAGCGCCTCCTTCTGCGGCAGGTTCTTCTGGTTGCGGACGTTGCGCACCGAGGTGATGATCTCCTTCGCCAGTTCGAAACGCGCCAGCATCGCGGCGTCTTCGGCCACGGGCTCGGGCATCTGCGCCACGCAGATCGAGGCTCCTTCGGCTCGGGGCGCGAGGGCCTGCCAGATCTCCTCCGTGACGAACGGCATGAAGGGGTGCAGCACACGCATCAGGGCGTCGAACCAGCCTTTCGTCGCCTCCATCGTCGGAGCGTCGATGGGCTGTCCGTAGGCCGGCTTCACCATTTCGAGGTACAGGCCGCTGAAATCGTCCCAGAAGAGGCGGTAAGCCTCCTTGAAGGCCTCCGAGATGCGGTACGACTTGAAATCCTCGGCGATCTGGCGCAGCGAACGGCCCAAAGCCTGCTCGAACCACTTGACGGCCATCCGGTTGTTCTCGCCCTGCACCGCCGCGGTGTCCACCTGCCAGCCGTTGACGAGGCGGTAGGCGTTCCATATCTTGTTGCCGAAGTTGCGGCCCTGCTCGCACAGCGCCTCGTCGAACATCACGTCGTTGCCTGCCGACGA
>ENA-OYYI01000561-OYYI01000561.1-human-gut-metagenome-genome-assembly--contig:-NODE-561-length-13591-cov-5.009900_pt1 | contig 13591 bp, 7 predicted proteins | sample MGYA00244063_ERZ653448 | MGnify/ENA primary metagenome ERZ653448 (study PRJEB26926, sample SAMN06165192) | human gut metagenome | biome: ENVO:00009003; feature: ENVO:2100002; material: ENVO:00002003...
CGTAAGATCGTCGGCAGCGTCAGATGTGTATAAGAGACAGTATATATACAGAACTAAGCCAATGTGTACGTTCAAAGTACAGGAAAATTTGCTTTCCTTTCCATTCTTTCGGAATATCAATTTCACGTTGATACCAGGCAGGCCCCATATACTCGTACTTTCGGGTCAGACGGTCAATGTGCCGGTAGGGGCACTTCCATCCTATTTGGTAATCGTCCGTGATACCCGGAAGTTCTATTTTGTCTTGCAGGCGGTGCAGATAACGATAGTCCAGCGAAGCAACTTTTGTACGGAAGTCCATAAAGTCCGCTTGGAATCCCCAGGTTCCGGAGAGATCCATTTCTTCTGTTTGGGCTGAAGCATTAAATGACATAGCCATGCCAAATACTACGAGCAACGAACGTTTTAAAAAAGGAATCATAATAATAATCAATTAGGTTAGTTAACAATTTAAATTTCGCCATTTCCTGTGCTATATCTGTATGACACAGAAACGAACGTTATCCCTTATCCCTACCCCTGTTTTTTTATAATTTCTCACATTTGCATGGTTGAAGTAGATACTCAACATCACATAATCAATACAGCGAAATCTCTCCCAATCCGGCACGTCCTTCGGAAACACCTTCAATGGTGAGGCGCAGATATTTGACATAACGGTCCACGGTCATCGGCTTAAATTCCCAACCGGTACACTCCCGTTCGTACAAAGTCACCCATTCTTTTCCATCCTTGGAAGTCTCCACCTTGTGTTTATACGAGGAGCTGTCTTTCTGAAATACGATACGGCTTGCCGTTACCCACGTCGTTTTCTCCAATTCCACCACGATGATGTGAGGCAGATGTCCGTCGCCCGCAATCCACCAGGAGCGGTCGTCATTGTCCGTGATGTTCGATACGGGATAACCTTCCTGAGTGCTTTCCGTCTTGACAGATGCAATCTTCAAGCGTGGTTTCTTCAGCACGCGTTGCTGCCAGGACGAGGGTTTCACCACCACGTCGTCCTCTTCCTTGCCCAGGAAAGGAGCGTGTTCACCATCCCTCAGGCTGTTGCCTTCAAAGGCTTTGGTCTGCACTTCCGCCTTTCCAGCCATCAGCCCGTCTGCCGTGGCTTCCACCACAATCTTGCCCGCCTTACCGGTAGTGCGCACAAAGGCAAAGCCCACACCACCTTCCACCTCCTGCGGATTGATGCCGATGCGGCGGATGGTATCGCCTACCAACACTCCCTCACCGGAAACGCGGATGGCGACCTTCTGACGTGAGTTGGAGACCAGCGTACCGTTCTTGTCACACACCTTGAAGTAAACAGGAATCATGTCCGAACCGTCTGCCACCGGCACAATGCCATCCGTCTTGATATCCACCACCAAACGGTCGGCAGCTTCGGGAGTACGCACACTGTGCGTGGCCACTACCTTGCCATCAATCAAAGCTTCTGCCTTCAACGTGCCTTTCTCATATCCTCCGGCATCGAAGATGAAAAGCGGACTGCCGCCTTTCTCCACGATAGAGCGATAAAGCAGCGTCCGTTCCTCACGGGTCTGCGTGCCTATCAGCTTGTCATTGCGGTAGAGGCGTACTTCGTCGCAATTAGAAAAGACGGTTATCTGATTCGTCGAAGAAAAGAACTCTTCCGCCATATTATAAGAGGCAACGAACACCATCGGTCCCTCATACAGTCCCGACTGGGAAATAGACTTGTCACGCATACTCTGCAACATATAATAACTGAACTTGGGGTAGCGATTCATATCCACCACGCCACAATACATTGTTTCGTCCTCGCTGCCGCGGGCATAGTCGTTGTAGCTCCACAAGAAGTGGCCGCCCATATTAGGATTGGCATCCAACATACACCAGTCGAAGTAACCATTGCCATTTAACTGCTCGATGCGACTGAAGCATTGACGCAGTTGTTCCTGTTCGTTCTCTTTGAGACTGACACGGGGTTTAGGACCGGCACCGTCGCCCCACTCGCGGGTAAACACCGGCTTGATGGCAATAAAGTCTTCGCGGAAGTTACTCATCACGTCACCATTCTTGGGATAGCCCTTCACCTGTTTGTAGAAGACATCATAGCAGTGTTCCATATCGGCATGTCCCAAATAGTCGCCAGCTGTGTACATCTGGTCACCGGGCATTTCGGCATGCGCCATCTTCTGCAAATCTTCGGCCAAAGAGACGGGATAGCGCGACTCGTTCAAAGCCGTCTCCCACAACACCACAGAGGGATGGTTGCGGTCGCGGCGAATCATTTTCCTGCCCACATCGAAAAGGCGGTTTACAAAAGTGGTATCAGGATTGAAGAATTGCCAGCCCGGTATGCACTCCACCACCAAGAGGCCATAACGGTCACATGCATCCAGGAAAGCCGGATCCGACGGATAGTGGGCTGCACGCACGGCGTTATACCCTCCACGCTTCAAGTTGAGCACATCGCGCACCTGCATGGAGTTGGAGGCAGCATCGCCCACGTTGGGGAAAGCTTGATGGCGGTTGGCACCGCGCATATAGAGGTGCTTGCCGTTGATGAAGAATCCCTCTTCGGCGGTATAGCGGATGGTGCGGATGCCCACTTGCTTCGTAGTCTCATCTACGACTTGAGTGCCTTTCAGCACCTGCGTGCGCAAGGTGTAGAGGGAGGGATGATAGGGATGCCAAAGAGCTGGAGACGCTACTGCGAAATCCTGTTCCGCAGTCTGTCCCCTCTGTGCTTTCACGGCAAGTGGGGTCGTTGCCTCCGCTACCACCTTGCCGGTAGAATCGCACAATTGAGACAGCAGTTGAAGCTCCGCATCCTCTTCTGTCAAGTTGCGCACATGGGTAGCCACGTGCACCGTTGCCTTTTCTTCGGAAACTTCCGGGAAAGTAACAAACTGTCCTCCACCAGCTACAATATCTTCCTGCAACGGGTCTGTGATATAGATTTTATCGGTAATCACCATCCGCACATCGCGATAGATGCCGCTGTAGTAGTAGAAGTCCATCCGTTCCTGCGGTTTCCCCGGAGGAGTCAGCTTATCATATTCTGCCGACACTCGGACAGCAAGGACATTGGTACCTTTACGGTCGATACGATCGGTAATATCTGCTACAAATCCCATGTAGCCTCCATGGTGTTCGGTTATCTTCTCACCGTTGAGATAAACCTCACAATTAGTCATTACACCTTCAAACTCCACCACCACGCGCTTGTCTCTTGCCTGCGCGGGCATCTTGAAGTAGCGGCGATACCAGCCCACCCCATCATAAATGGAGTTTCCACCACAATGCTTGGTTTCCAACTGCATGATATGGGGCAGGCTGACAGGCATCCAAGCTGTAACATCGGCATCAGCCGCCGCACCATTTTCCACATCTCCCCGGAAGAATGCCCATTTGGTGTTCATGTCAATCACTTGGCGAGTGTCCTTATCTGTGGTGCAAGCTGTGCAACACAAGCAGACTAAAACAAATACAAATAACAATAATTTTGAGTGATTCATACTAATATAACAGGTTAATTGTTTTTAGAAAAGCGCGCAAACTCCCGTGCGTCCAAATCCACCTCCTCTACAATAAATTCCGGTAGATTGTACGAAAACGGCAAATCATCATAGAAATTCGGAGTGCGTTGTGGCAGCACAAACGGTTTCGACGGTCTGCCTTCCGCATCCACATAAACCAGATAAAGACGTGTATAAAGCCCATCCATACGTCGACTGCTGAATACCGTCCATCGTCCGTTATCACTCCATGAATGGTAACTTTCCACGTCATCACTATTTACCGGCTGCATATCGATAAACTCGCCCTTGTGCAAATCAAACATCTGCAAGTCGGCATCTTTATGCCAGATAGAGAAGTTGCCATAAGAAGAAGTGGTGAACATCAAGAAGCGACCATCCGGCGAAACGCGTGGAAAAGAGACACTACTACCCATGGATCGACTGTGATAGATAGTGTCCACACGAGTGCCGAAACTGAGCGTCTCTATATCGAAGTCGATAGCACACAAGTTGTACTTCACCGACTTAAAATCTTCTGGCATACGCTCTACGGCATGAGCGGAACAAAAATAGAGCCGCTTACCGTCGGGCGAGAAGTGCGGAAAAGTCTCGAATGCCGACGAAGAGAACAACACAGAGTCTACCAGTACCTTTTTCTGAAGAACATCATACAACACTATGTCCGACTCGCTGTCATACACCTCTACCCGATTAGGGTTGTTACGATGAAACTCCTGGCGGGTCTTATTCACAGAAAAAGCCACCACGCGACCGGACGGATGCCACGAAGGATAAACCAGCGACTTTACGTGTGGGTCATCTCCTAATTTCACCTTTTCCGGTATGCCATTGTCTATCAGGTAAGTTCCTCCGAGGTCTGCCCTCATGTGGAACAACATCTTCTGCGGCTTGCGATTCAAGAAAGTATGGCAGTTCATACAGTTATGCTGGGTAAGGTCGTTTTCGATGATGCTTTTCTGCTGATAAGTAGTGATATCCCCCGCTGATAAATGCCCATTTTGTTCCACAACACATATCCAGGTTCTATCAACCGGTAAGCCAGATAGCGGTCAGCCGGTTCTACAGCCACCTGCCAATGGAAAGGAGCATAGCACTGCCACAAGCCTTCTACTTTCCGATAGACCAGAACTTCTATTTGTTTGCCTGTCGCCGTGTCAAGCAGTTCTTTCCAGTCCTCTTCGTCAAAGAGGAAGTTGCCTTTGCGGTCTGCACGGGTCACCATATTTTTCTCTCCACACTTCAACACGGCCAATGCTTCGACACCCGGCTCATAGTCTGCCAACTGAAAACGTAGAGGAGCTATTTGCGGAGGAATGGTCACATCTACATAATCTGGAGTAATGGTTGGCAAAGCATCCAACGGCTGCGCCTCCCGAGGTTCTTTACTGCCGGAGCAAGCAGCAAGTACAAATAATAAAACGGATAAAAGAACAATACGCATCTTATTTCTTATTTATGACAATGATACAAACAGGTAGTAATACCAAAATGTATTTCCAAACTCAGCCCGGAGTGTAGCCGATGAAGCCTTGTTCTCTTTCAGCCGCTCCATTTGATGTTTGAAAGCTTTAAACTGCCCGGCTACAGCCTGCGATACAAGATTTTGCGACGAACATACTTGCGGATTCGTCTCTTGTATCAACACAATGGCCTGTTGCAACAACAACGGTACGGGAGTCAGCCCCGGACCACCGCCATACGTCTCGCCCAGGTAGGCTAAGGTATTCAAGTCTTTGGAAAGCAGTGCATAGCCCAATAAGTATTGGAAAGAGGTGGGATAATCGGGGTTAGACTCCACAATGTCCAATAAGTTCCTTACCGGATGAACACTGCATAACCCATCAAGCGCTGCCACACAACGGTATCGGGGACCCAATTCAGCATCGGCACGCACCGCTTCATCATTGCCAACCAATCGCTTCAGCCTCTCCGCTTCCGCACGATAGCCGTAGCTCTGCAACAACGGACGCAGATACTTGGCAGCCACCCGGTGATGTCCCAATATCAAATTGGTCTTGACCAAACGCAACAATAGGCGAGGATTGACCGCCCATTCCGAAGCAACCATTCCCTCGAACGCCATCCGTTGTGCCTGCGCCACATTGCCCATTGCCCAATACACATCACTAAGCAATGACGAAGTATCTATAGTGCGGTTCCAATCCATGCAAAGACCTTTACTGCCTGGCTGTTTACTATCGAAAAGGTAATCGCCCAGTAGTTTCTTTTCTGCCAAAGCTAAGTTCTTGTAACCGGCATGCAGTGGATATCTGCCCGTATTGAGCGGAGTTGCTACAATCTTGCCCCAAGCACCGTCTCGGCTGTATGTATTTACTTGTTCTGTGATGTATTGTGCATAGGTGATGCCGGTTCTGAACCCGACATAGAGCACACCGAACGCCAATGCTGTTTGCAGCAGCACACTGACTGTTTGCAAGCGGTGTGACATATTTTTTTTTAAATAACCCGACAAGGTTGTTATCAATACTACCGTCGGTAAAGCTGCCCACACATAGTAGGAAACAGCTTGCGCCTGCAATCGCGACGAATAGTAGGCATCGGGCGTGAAAAGCACTCTTGCCTCGCCTCCCTTGCCGGCCCAATAATAGAGTATGGCGGGCAACAGGCTTACCGGGAGTAGCAGGTAGTATTTCCGTAAGGATGAACGGGCGACACACTCGTAAACCAGCGCCGACAAAACGGTCATCTCATACATGGGACCTGCCAAATAGAAACCCAGCCAGCTCACCGCCAACAAGTAAACTACCCTTACCACACTACGCGGCAGGCAGAGATAGAGATAAAAAGAGTAAATGGAAAGCAGAAACGCCAACGTTTCTTCCAAATGATGATTGGAGTCAAGCTCGGCAACCAACGGCAACATACCGACAACCAACCAAAGAAGAGGGAAACTGCGCCGGGGAGCCAAATGACGGCATATCCCCCGAAGCCCCATACAAGCAAGCAGTGCCAACAGAGCTGAAATCAATGCCCCCGCATGCGGATGTATATAATACTGTATGAGGAAAGAAGCCGCATAGAAAGCCGGACCACCGGGATAAGAGAAATGTTCTTGAGCGTATTCAGCACTGAAGCGGAACAACCGGAATTGCTCTATAAAGCGAAAATGATACGCAAAGACCGAATCTAAAAACAAAAACAGCCCCACACCGATGCAAAGCCATATCACGGATAGGCATAACCGAGGACTCTCCTGTAAATAGTTTTTCTTCATACTCGATTTAATAGTAGTGGAATAAAAAAGGCAAGGGTATATAAAGTGATATATTCAATTCCACTCCACACACTCCTCACCTTATTCTTTTTGATTGGAGAATCCCCATTCAAAGAATTCTCCAATTTTAATCATTAATAACCCGGATTCTGTTCCAGCTTATCGTTCACATCTCTATACTTCTGCGGAATAGGCAAATATCTGTTATGGGGCGCAAAGCCGCGTGGCTCAATCAGTTCCTTTTTATTGCTAATCACAGCACGTTTATAAGGATCGTTCTCAGCATAGTCTATTTTACCAGCAGGACGCTCCATAGCAACATTCAACAACGTCTCGGCCAGCATCTTGCCGGAGGCATCTTTCCAACGGAGGATGTCAGCGCGACGGAACCCCTCACCAGCCAGCTCTATCGAACGCTCGCGGCGAATCAGATTGCGAAGTGTCTCACGGCTGCCGTATTTGCTCTCGTCAACAGAAGGCATACCCACACGCTTACGGATAAGGTTCAGCTTATCATAGACATCCGAAGAGGGACCGTTCAATTCATTCTCGGCCTCGGCATAGCTCAACAGAACCTCGGCATAACGGAAAAGAATCGTATTGGTGTTGGTATCCCACATGTTATTATACTGGGTCATGGGGAAAAGGTACTTGCCCCACGTCAGACCGGTCTTGGAAGAGTTGTTAGCGGCGGTAGGATAGTTCTTGTTCTTGTCATTTTCGTCAATCTTTCCGTCTTTGTTCACGTCCCAAGGAAGAACCTCGTCAAGAGTGTTGAGAATTTCCGTATCACCATTGTCCTTTACCCAGTCCATACCCGGGAAAGCGATGCTCATGGCAAGACGAGGGTCACGGTTGGCAAACGGATGGGAAGGATCGTAATACGCGCCAGCCTCTTCTTTGGTCAAACCGTTATCCATCTCATAGGCATCCACCAGATTCCATGAAGGGACCATGGATGACCAGCCGCCATCAGCATTGTTGTACATGGTACCTATCCAGCCGTTACCGTAATAATTTTCAATATGCTGAACGGACGCGATAATCTCTTTGGAGTCTCTACCCTCCAACTTGAACAGGCGCGCATAATCTTCTTCCAAGTCAAACTTATCCATGGAGATAATAGCCTGCGCAGCCTCTTTTGCACGCTCGTAATTGCCGTAATAAAGAGCATGACGCATCTTTACGGCCAAGGCCGTGGCACGGTCGATGTAGCCAGAGGTGCTTGCCTTGTCTTCCAAAAACATGGGAATAGCAGCATCCAGCTCGTCTTCGATAAATTTATTGACTTCTGCTTCCGTATTACGCGGAACAATAGCCTCCTCACGCGAAGTATAAGAATCGATGATAGGCACTCCACCATATTGCCAGTTCTTATTAAAATAGTCGTAAGCACGAATCACTTTTACCTGAGCCATCATGTCTTTCTTTTTTGCTTCATCAGCAAACTGTACATCTTCAATATTGATCAAAAAGTCATTACAGCTACGGATCTTTCCAAAGTTATAATAATCGGCTACCTCCTTCAAACCGGCAGCCATCGTACCGTTACCGATGCTCTGGTAATTGTCCCACAAAAAGTTACTATAACCGAAGTCGGAGGCACAATCCCAATAGAAGATACCTTTTTCGTCAATCCAGCCATCGTAACAGCCTGTCAGGAACTTCGCTGCATCATCTTCCGTCTTCCAAGTGTTGGAAGGAGCCAATGCGTCATAGGGTACGGTATCTAAAAAATCCGAACAGGAGGAAGTGGCAAGCAAGGAAACACCTGCCATCATGTATGTAATTATTCGTTTCATATTTTTCTATGCTTATTTAAGTTCAACATTTTAGAATGTAATGTTCACACCGATGGCATGAGTCTGGTTTATCGGGAAACTATAGAGGCTGCCAAGTTCGGGGTCGGCATCAATCATCATTTTATGGAACGTCAGGAGATTCTCGCCCGAATAATAGACACGGATGTTTTCAATACCCCATGACTTCACTGTATTCTTGGGAAGTGTATAGCCGAACTGAACATTCTTCAAACGTACATAACTGCCGTCCTGCAACCAAAAATCGGAATTCTCAAGATTGTTTGAAGTTTTACTCACGGCAATGCGAGGCATCTTGGCGTTCTTGTTATCCGGAGTCCAAGCATCCAACCAGATATTGTTGGGATGAACATCGTCACCGCTCCATTCCCCGCCAAATCCGTTCGTATCAATCATACGCTTGACACCGGCTACTCCCGTGAACATCATAGAAAGGTCAAAATTCTTATAGCCTGCATTCAAGTTCAGTCCGAACGTATAGGAAGGGTCGGAAGAACCGCACAATACACGGTCGTCGGTATTAAACAAGCCGTCACCGTTTGCATCGGAATAAATCAAGTCGCCTGCCTTGAAGTTCTTTTTGAAAGGATAACCAGGATCATTTTTATGCTTATCCTGCCATGCTTTAGCTTCCGCATCGGACTGGAAGAAACCCTCCGTCTTATACAGACGATACGTATTGAAGGCCTCGCCTACCTGACGTATTTTCAAGTCACCGTCCACCAACGAAGATACACCGTCCAAATCCAGAATCTTATTCTTATTGTAAGCCAGGTTGGCAGTAGCGCCAAATGACCAGTCGCCCCATTTATCATTATAGCTTACGGTCAATTCCATACCACGGTTCACCATAGAGCCCACATTGTCCTTGTAAGCACCTAAACCGAATTCGGGGGGAACCGGCACGTCCATAATGATACCCGTAGTCTTGCGGTCGTAGTAATCGAAAGCCACAGTCACTTTCTCCAAAAGAGTAGCATCGAAACCTACTCCCCATGTGCGGGCCTTTTCCCAAGAAATAGTAGCAATCTTATAATTCTTTTGATAATAGCCTGGCTGCAAACTTCCACCGAACGGATACTTAGCGGACAAGTCATAATTGTTCATCCAGGGGTAGTAATCGTTCAAGGCCGACTGATTACCCAAGTTACCATAAGAAGCACGGAGCTTCAAGTTGGTCAACCACTCTCTTGCATCTTTCATAAACTCTTCTTCGCTGATACGCCATGCACCGGAGAAAGAGGGGAAATAGCCCCAACGATGGCCTTCGGCAAAACGGGAAGAGGCATCGGCACGAATATTTGCCTCAAACAGATACTTGCCTGCATAGTCGTAATTGATACGACCAAACCAGGAAATCATGGCCAATTCGCGAGAAAGCCCACTGTTCTTTTGCGTGGAGGCATCACCGGCATTCATATCCGTAAGGTCATTGTTCGGGAAATTCTTACGTTCAGCCTTTGTTTCATTATAGGTATATTTCTCCGTATGCCAACCTGCCATCGCCTTCAAACCATGAAGTCCGAATTGTTTGTCATAGTTCAGCAAAGCGTCGAAAGTGGCGCGATGCCAGCCATAGTAGTCTTCATTCAGCTTGTTAGGGTCACTCTTCTTATTGGCGTTGTATTGGATGAACTTTTGGAAAGCCTTGTAGTGTTGTTGGTTGTTGACATAAGAACCGGTCAGTGTGGCTACCAATCCATCTACAATCTTGTAGTCAGCCGACAGCGTACCCGAGAAGTTCTGATTTTCACGTCTCACCGTTTGGTCCACATCCAACCAAGCCAACGGGCTACCGTCCGAGAACGTGCCCCAAGTGCCATCTTCGTAACGACCCACAATCCAGGGAGCCATCTTGCCCAGACGCATCACAATCTGTCCGGAACCACTGCCACCGTATGAAGAATTCGGTTCAGAATAATCATTGTTGATATAAGCCATGTTGACACGTACATTCAGACGGGAATTCAACTTCACATCCAGATTCATACGTCCATTGAACTGTTGGCGTTCAGCGTTGGGCAACGTACCATCCTGATGCAAATAGCCCACAGAGGCCATGTATTTCAGGTTATCCGTACCTCCACTCACATTCACGTTATGATTGTGCTGGAATCCGGTGCGGTAAGCCAAGTCATACCAATCTGTATTGGGATAGTTATAAGGATCCGATCCGTCTCTAAACTTCTCATAAATCTTTCCGTCACCCACTTTGTCAAAACGAGGTTCCAAACCATACTCCACACGGGCCTTGTCATACAGGCGAGCATAATCGTATGAACTCATCAGGTCTTGCAACATAGTTGGATTCTGTATGCTGACATAACCGTTATAGTTGATACGCGGCTTACCGCTCTTACCACGTTTGGTCGTAATCAAGATTACACCATTAGATGCTTTTGAACCGTAAATGGCAGCCGAAGCGGCATCTTTCAACACAGAGATACTCTCAATATCGTTAGGGTCCACGGAGTTCAATGTACCGGTTTCCAAACCATCTACCAGGATATAAGGGTCGGCAGAGTTCAGCGTACCCACACCACGCACACGGATGGTACCTCCATCTTGTCCGGGCAGACCGCTACCAGCCACTACCGTAACCCCCGGCATCAAGCCTTGAATGCCGGTAGAAAGATTCTGTATCGGGCGACTTTCCAACATTTTGCTATCCACTTGTGCCACCGAACCGGTCATATTGACTTTCTTCTGTGTGCCATAGCCCACTACTACAACTTCTTCCAATAATTGTGTATCTTCCTGCAGTTTCACAGTTAGCGAAGGCTGTCCGGTATACTTAATTTCCTGTGTTGCATATCCTATAAAAGAAATCTGAAGAATGTCACCCTCATTTACATTCAAGGTGAAATTACCATCCAAATCCGTTACGACACCGTTTGTTGTACCTTTTACTACTACCGACACACCTACCAATGGGCCAAATGCATCATTAACGGTTCCTTTCAAAGTTTTTTGTTGCTGAGAGGTTGCGGTCACAGAAGTTACTGCATTGTCTGCCGCATACACCGTTCCACCGGAACAAAGAGCTGCTGTCAATAGCAAGGAACTGACCGTTCTTACGATTTTAAACATACTTATTAGATTTTAATTAATTAAAGATTTAAGGCCGTGCAACCCCGTTTAAAAGGATGCACAAAACCTTGTTTCAACTATATGACACAAAAAAGAGGAGTAACCCTTACTCTACACTGAAAAATATTTTATTCATATTCATTGGCGGAATGAAATTCAGACTTTATTACTCAATTCCGCCACCGGGTAAAAGAAGATGCAGATGGGGAAAGAAAGAGCGGAAAAAAAATACCCAACAAGATGGGAAAGAATTCCCTCCTTATTGGGAAAAAGTTCCCATTACGATGGGAAAAAAGTCCCACCATAGTAGGAACAGGTGGGACTCCTTATACACTATCAATCAGGCTATTGAGAATCGGTTTACTATTTCCCATGAAAACGGAACCAATTGAAGTCGGCAAATCCTCCCTCGCCCTCGGCACTTGTGGAGAAGTTGAACAGTGCAAAGCGATTTGCCGTCCAGTACAAGCCCAAATTCATCTTCAGCACATCGCCGATGGGACGGAAAGTGACACCGTCCAAGCTATAATAGAAGCGGGCGGTGAAATCCTTGTCGGTGACACGTGCCTTTATCCACACTTTGTCTTGCTTGAGGTTCTCAATGGCAGTTTCTATAATCTTACCGTCGTTGCACATCACCAGTTTGCGATTGCCGCTTTCCTGCTGCACGGCTACGTAGGCGTATGGGAACTGAAATACACCGAAGCCCGCCACGTTTCCGTCTTTCAGTCCGGCAAGTTCCATCTCTACCACTCCTTCGGAGCTGGGGCCCTGGACGCGTTGTGTCAGTGTGTTGCGCGCACTCTTGAGGTCGGTTGCCAGCGAAGCTTTCAGACGCATGTAGCCCGGACGCTCGGTCAACGACCACTTGGCGTTGTCCGGGTTGTGGTTCCACTGCCATTGCAAACCCAAACGTTTGGCGCTGAACTCATCCGTAGTGGCAGGCGACTGTATCTTGTATGTCTTTCCCACTTCCGGTTTCTTGTAAGTGATGGCGTCTTTGCCATCGACACCCAGCATGGGCCAACCATCTTTCCACGTCACCGGCACTAAGTAAGGAACACGTCCTATCGCTCCTCTGTCTTGCATGATGATGAACCACCAGTCACCGTTTTTCAGCTGCACCATTCCTCCCTGGTGCAAGCCATTGGGCGGGTAGGAGCTGTCGTCCTGCATGATGACCTTATGCTCGTAAGGCCCGTAGATGTTCTTGGAACGAAGGCAAACCTGCCATCCTTCAGTGCCACCTGCCGGACAAGTGATATAGTACATACCGTTTATCTTATAGACATGCGAACCCTCCATGCCGGCGCTTTTACCCGAACCATGGCTATCGTCCACTCCTTTGTTCCAGATTTCAACAGCCTCTTTCTTTACAGAGCGAGCATCGGCATTCAGTTCGGTCACGTACAATTTGCGCTGTCCGTGCACTACATATACCTTGCCATCATCATCGAAAAACAATCCCGGGTCGTAAAGATATTCCGGAAAGATGGTCCGCTTCCACGGTCCTTCCGGTTTCTCGGCTTCGCAGACGGAGAAGTGTCCGGTCTCCCTGCCCCAACCGTAAGGGGTGCAGAAAGCCACATAGAACTTCCCGTTATGATAGCGCAGGGAATTTGCCCACGAACCGTTCAAGTAGAGATTTCCTCCCTGCATGTCATAGCGCGGGTCTTCATCATAACGGTCCACGGCATAGCCCACAATTTCCCAATTCACCAGATCCTTCGATTTAGCTACCGGAGAACCCGGCACATAGTGCATACTGGTGGATACTAAATAAAAATCATCGCCCACGCGGATTACATCCGGGTCGGGCCAGTCGCCCCACATCAGGGGATTGGTAAATGTACCGTCACCGTTGTCCGGTGTCCATACTTGTTGTGCTTCCAGCGGAAGCATTGATATGCCGCAAAGGCACATAGCCAACAGGG
>ENA-OYYI01000563-OYYI01000563.1-human-gut-metagenome-genome-assembly--contig:-NODE-563-length-13532-cov-5.499963_pt1 | contig 13532 bp, 10 predicted proteins | sample MGYA00244063_ERZ653448 | MGnify/ENA primary metagenome ERZ653448 (study PRJEB26926, sample SAMN06165192) | human gut metagenome | biome: ENVO:00009003; feature: ENVO:2100002; material: ENVO:00002003...
ATCGTCGGCAGCGTCAGATGTGTATAAGAGACAGGAGGCCAGGGCCTTGAGTTTCTGCGTGGCATCCACGGAGTTGGAGATCAGCTCACGCAGGAAGATTTCGTGGTCCGAATAGAGGAACTTTTTGATAACGGGGAAGATATTCTCGGTGGTAACCCCGATTTTTCCGTTTTTCATCGTATCATGGTATTTTTTTAATTGAATTATTTATCGTTTTTTTGATACAGCGGACTTTGGTTGCCGCTGCCGAAGAGAGCCATTCTCTCGCATGGATTCAACAAACGGTGTGCCACCTCCTCCGATATGACATTCTGTCATACGCTTCCTGACAAAATAGAGGCGGCAGGGAATCCTCCCCGCCGCCGTACGTGTTTCGTCGGCTCGTCTGCCGAAAGTATTAGAGCAATTTTTCGAGTTTCTTTACCAGGTCGGCTTTCGTGCAGGCACCCACCTGTTTGTCCACGACCTGTCCGCCCTTGATGAACACGATCGTCGGAATGTTGCGGACCATGAACTTGCCCACGATGTCGTCGTTGTTGTCCACGTCGCATTTGCCGATGACCGCACGGCCTTCGTATTCGCCGGCCAACTCGTCGATGATCGGGCTGATCATGCGGCAGGGACCGCACCATTCCGCCCAAAAGTCGATGACTACCGGAAGCTGGGATGCGGAGATCTCCTCGAAATTGTCTTTTGTGATTGCTAATGCCATAATTTTTTAGATGTTTTGATTATAAGTATTAAACGATAGTATATTTGATTTCATTGTCCTCGAGGAACGAAACGAGATTCGACGTGAGGCTCACCTTGTGTCGTTTGGAGAACATATTCACACTCACCTGCGCATCCCGGTCATAGACATTCACCCGCAGCGTGGTCGATCCTTCGGACTCTTTGATGCGGTGCATCAGCTCCTCGATCATTTCGCGCGTGATGTCTTCGATCGCCAATTGGATATACATCTCCTTAATCATCGTGTCGCGCATTTCGGAGAGCTGTACCATCGAAGTAATCTTGAATTCCAGCTCCTTGTCGTTGTAGGGCTTGGGTTGGACCTTGCCCCGGATGAAGAGGAAATAGTCGTTGAACAGGTATTTGCGGAAATTTTCGTAGTCCTTGCTGAAAAGCGCGAATTCGTGCGTGCCGTTGTAGTCTTCGAGCGTGAATTTTCCCCAGGGTTTGCCCGTCTTGGTAACGAGGTTCTGCGTGGCGATCACCATCCCCGCCACGGCGATCTCCTGTCCGCGCAGGGATTCCAGGTTGTCAAGATCCGAAAGCTGCGTCTTGCACATGTTGCGGATAATCACCGCGTAATCGTCCAGCGGGTGCGCCGAGAGGTAGAGTCCGATCATCTCACGCTCCTTGCCCAGCGTTTCGAGCGTGCTCCAGTCCTGACAGGCCGGAATCACGGGATGCTGAATATCCACGACTCCTTCACCGCCTCCGAAAAGGCTTTGCTGGGCATTGTCTTTCTCGCTTTGGAACCGCTGCCCGTAGCGTACCAGCTGCTCGATGAAGGTCGTCGAACTGGAGTCGCGCAGATCGGTGCCGAAGAATTTGCAGCGGTGGAACCCGGAGATCGAGTCGAAGCCGCCCGCATAGGCGATGTTTTCGAGGCATTTGCGGTTTACGGCCGTATAATTCACCCGTTCGAAGAAATCGTATATATCCTTGAATTTGCCGTTCTTGTTCCGCTCCGCGACGATGCTCTCCACAGCCGCCTCGCCGACGCCTTTCACCGCAGCCAGGCCGAACCGCACGTCGCCCTCCTTGTTCGAGGAGAAGTTGTTGAGCGATTCGTTGATATCGGGCCCGAGCACCCGGATACCCATGCGCTTGCACTCGTTCATGTAGAGCGTAATCTGCTTGATGTCCGAAAGGTTGCGGCTGAGCAGCGCGGCCATGAATTCGGAAGGGTAGTGCGCCTTCAGATAGCCCGTCTGATAGGCGATGTAAGCGTAGCAGGTCGAGTGCGACTTGTTGAAAGCATACGATGCGAACGCTTCCCAGTCGCCCCAGATCTTTTCGCAAATTTTGGCGTCGTGCCCCCGCTTGCTGCATCCTTCGATGAACTTGGGCTTCATCTTGTCCAGCACCGCACGTTGTTTCTTACCCATCGCTTTGCGGAGCGTATCGGCTTCGCCGCCGGTAAACCCGGCAAGCTTCTGCGAGAGCAGCATGACCTGTTCCTGATAAACCGTAATGCCGTAGGTGTCGCTCAGATATTCCTCCATATCGGCGATGTCGTACGTCACCGGCTCCAGTCCGTGCTTACGGGCGATGAAGTTGGGAATGTACTCCATCGGTCCCGGGCGGTAGAGGGCGTTCATGGCGATCAGGTCCTCGAAACGGTTGGGTTTCAGATTGCGCAGATGTTTTTTCATACCGGGGGACTCGAACTGGAACAGGCCGGTCGTATCGCCACGGCTGAAAACCTCGTAGGTCGGGGCGTCGTCCAGCGGAATGTTGTCGATATCTACATCGATGCCGTGCACGTTTTTGACGTTGGTTACGGCATCCTTGATGATCGAGAGGGTGCGCAGTCCCAGGAAGTCCATTTTGATCAGGCCGACGCTCTCGACCTCTTTGCCCTCGAACTCCACGACGTTCAGATCGGCGTCCTTGGCGATAGCCATCGGAGCGAAATTCTCCAGGTCGTCCTGCCCGATGATTACGCCGCAGGCATGCACACCGGTCTGCCGAATCGAGCCTTCGAGCTTTTCGGCGTATTTGAGCGTATTGCGGATCAACTGGTTCGGGGATTCCCGTTCGGCGGCCAGTTCCGGCGACTCCTTGTAGCAGAAGTCGAAAGGCGTTTCTCCGGCCTTCTTGTCGGGCGTAACCTTGTCGGGTACCAGTTTAGCCAGCCGGTCGCTCTCCGAGAGGGCCAGCTTCTGCACGCGGGCCACGTCGCGGATCGCCAGCTTGGGCGCCATCGTACCGAACGTCACGATCTGGGCCACGCGTTTCTGCCCGTACTTGTGCACGCAGTAATGCAGCACGTCGTCGCGGCCGTCCTCGTCGAAATCGACATCGACATCCGGCAGGGAGATACGCTCGGGATTCAGGAAACGCTCGAACAGCAGGTCGTATTTCAGCGGATCTATGTTGGTAATTTTCAGACAGTAGGCCACGACCGATCCGGCTGCCGAACCACGGCCCGGTCCGACCGACACGCCCATTTCGCGAGCCGCGCGGATATAGTCCCATACGATGAGGAAGTAACCCGGGAATCCCATCCATTCGATCGTACTCAATTCGTACCGGATGCGTTTCTCGACCTCTTCGCTCAATTCGGCGCCATAGCGCAGGTGGGCTCCTTTGTAGGTCAGGTCTTTCAGGTAGCAGAACTGTTTGGCCGTCATCAGCTTTTCGCTGCGCTCCTTGCTCTCCTCCGCCCAGGCATCGAGTTCTTCGACGCTGTGGCAGGCATCGATTCGCGCCAGCTCTTCCTGATCTTCGATCTTCTTGACGAGCGATTCGCGCAACTCCTCGAAAGGCATGTGGAACTCCGGCGGCGGAGGGAAGTTGGGCATCAGAGGCGCATGGGTGAGTTTGTACTCCTCGACCTTGTCGGCGATCTCGAGCGTGGTGGCGAGTGCTTCGGGATGGTCGGGGAAGAGCTGCGCCATCTCTTCGGGCGATTTCAGATACTCCTGGAACGTATAGCGCATCCGATTGGGATCGTCCAGGTCGCGGCCGGTATTGAGGCAGATCAGATGATCGTGCGCCACGGCGTCTTCGGCCAGAATGAAATGCACGTCGTTCGAGCAGATGTATTTGACTCCGCATTTGGCCGACAGCTCCAGCAGGGCCTTATTGACCAGTAACTGATTCTCGTACACGTCGGCGTCCTTGCGCGGATCGCCCGACGGATGGAGCTGCAACTCCAGGTAATAGTCGTCCCCGAAGACGCTTTTGAACCAGCGCACGACCTGTTCAGCCTCCTCCATGTCGTTGCGCATGATGGCCTGGGGAACTTCGCCGCCCAGACATGCCGAGCAGCAGATCAATCCCTCGTGGTATTGTTCCAGCAGTTTCTTGTCGATACGGGGCTTGTAATAGAATCCTTCGGTAAAGGAGTAGGATACGATCTTGCAGAGATTGTGGTAACCCGTTAGGTTTTTGGCCAGCAGAATCAGGTGATCGCCCGCCTTCTCGTCCTTGTCCTTTTCGAAGCGGTTGCGCACGACGTAGGTTTCACACCCCAAAATAGGTTTGATGCCCGCATCGGTGGCGACGTCGTGGAAGTTCTTGACGCCGTACATATTGCCGTGGTCGGTGATGGCCAGAGCCTTCATACCGAGGGCTTTGGCTCGTTTGATGAGCGGCGATATGGCCGCTGCGCCGTCCAAGATGGAATATTGCGTATGTACGTGTAAATGGACGAAATCCGGCATAATTCGAAAATTTATGGTTTTGGGCCATCCTTTGCGAAGGTACGAAAAAGTCGCGGGCAGAAGCAAATTTATCTGCGTCTTGCCGATGCTTAAGGCGAAGTCAAAGGTAATGAAAAAATATGAAAGAATTTCCGTATTTCCAAGTAAAAATTGCCCGAACGATTCTACGTTGTTGAAAATGACGGGATAGGAAATATGTGGCAAAAATCTTGCAGCATTCCGAAAAAAAACGTATCTTGTTGATAGCCGGATTTATCCGGTCCTGCATCGCCCGTTTTCGCCGGGTACGAACGGAGTTCGGAACCGGGAGCACGGAAGTTCGAAGAACCGAAAAACGACGGGATGCAAAGATTTAATAAAAAATGTGGACCTCGTTGGAAATACGGTACTCCGAGTACCCGCATTTTAGGAAAGGTCTGAATTTTAATGCGGCCAGAGGATGCGAATAAATGTCCTTCGGATTCGATGCTGCGATTGTCAAACTGTTACATCGAAAGATATAATGGCCGAATAAATATATCACCTAAACAGCGATGATTATGAAAGATGAAAAATTAGTCGTGTTGAGAGAGTGGAACTCTGTCACCGAAGCCGAAATGGCCAAATCGATTCTGGACGGAGCCGGAATTTTTTCGACGATCCGCAACGAATATATGTCGGCGATCTATCCCATCGGCACGATGCCGGCACAGCTCGTGGTCAAGGAGGAAGATGCGAAGCGGGCTGCCGAATTGCTCGACAAAATGCCGTAATTTATTATTTTGCAGCTATTCAAGGAGTTCGGGAAGCTCTTAAAGAAGCCCCCGAATTCCTTATGAACGGCTCGGAACAACCTCTGTTGCTTGCGACTTTCGAACGGTTCGGAGAAGGGGCGAAACTGCGTACCGAAAACGTCGATTCATAGCTTCAGGTCCGGAGAACGAAGTCGTCGGAAATGAAACCGGCTTCGATAAGATCGGTCGAGCCGTGTCGGAGGATCCCTTATCGGTTCCATATGGCCCAGGCAGCTTCCGCCTGCCCTACGAGCATGTCGAGTCCGTTGCACGTGTGTGCTCCCCGTTGCGCTCCGTATTGCAGAAACAGCGTTTCGGCCGGGTTGTAGATCAGGTCGAAAAGATAGTGGGAGGGCGTGACGAAAGCGTACGGAATGCGGGGCGCCTCTTCGACATTCGGATGCATCCCGACTGGGGAGGCATTGATAATGAGCCGATGCGAACCGATTACTTCATCCGATACTTCGTCGTACGTATAATTTCCCGTTGCCGGATTCCGCGATACTAGATCGAACGGAATTTCCATCTGTGCCAATACATATTGCACGGCTTGCGACGCCCCGCCCGTGCCCAGTACCAATGCCCGTTCGGGACGCTCCCCGCCGAGAAATGTTTCGAGGGAGGCGCGAAGTCCCGTCACATCCGTATTATAACCCGTCAGACGTCTGCCTTCACAGCGCACGCAATTGACGGCCCCGATCATCCGGGTTTCCGGCGAAAGATCGTCCAGATAGGGTATGATCTGTTGTTTATAGGGAATCGTGACATTGAATCCCCGCAGTTCGGGCTGCGCTTCCAGCAAAGCGGGCAACTCCTCGATCGTTTTCAATTCGTAAAGGTCGTACCGGCAATCCGCAATGCCTTCGCGTGCGAATTTATCGGCGAAATACCGGGCTGAAAACGAGTGTCCCAGCGGGTAGCCTATCAGACCGTAGCGTTTCATAAGGTTTTAGTTTTGGGGAGCGGAGATTTTTTGAGCGACCCGCTTGCCGATGAATTCGATGACATAGATCAGAAGAAATCCTGCCAGCGCCAGTGCTACGGCCTGCCACAAGTGGGCATCGGTCTGACCGATCGCCTCGAAATGTCCCGGTGTAATGTTTTGTTCCACCAACGGGTGAACGGCACCCTGGGCATCCGTATAAGTTTCCACGACCTCTTTCCAGGGCCAGACTTTATTGAGCGATCCGACCATGAAACCCATGAGCAGGGAGATCGTCAGGTCGTGATGCTTGCGCAGCAACCACGAAAGCAGGTGCGAAAAACTGATGATACCGGCGACGGCTCCGACTGCGAAAAGCAGCAGGACACCCAGCCGGAATTCGCTGACAGCCTGTAAAATGTATTGGTATTTTCCCAGCAGCAGCAGGATGAAGGCGCCTGAAATTCCCGGAAGAATCATCGCGCAGATGGCAACAGCTCCCGAAAGCATGATAAACCACCAGTCGTTGGGCGTTTGCGTCGGGGAGGCGATCGTGATCCAGAATGCCAGCGCGGTGCCGACAAGCAGTCCCAGTAGCGAAGTGAGGTTCCACTTCCGAATATCCCGGGCGACGAAAGCCGCCGAAGCGACGATCAGTCCGAAAAAGAAGGACCAGATTTCGATCGGGTGATGCGCCAGCAGGTAAGTCATCAACCGTGCCAGCGAAAAGATGGCGATACCGATACCCAGCAGTACGGAGAAGAGGAAACTGCCGTTGATGTGGCGCCAGAATTTCCTGAATTCGAACCGGCCGAGCAATTTCAACGCAGTCGGATTGAAACTTTTGATCGACTCGATCAGTTCGCTGTAAATTCCCGAAATAAAGGCGATCGTTCCGCCCGATACTCCCGGGACAACATCCGCCATTCCCATTGCGCAGCCTTTCAGCGCCAACAGCACGTATCTGAACATAATCCGCTCTAATAAAAAGTTAGGCAATTCATCTTTCAATGTACCTTTTGACAATTCCGAGAGGTGTCTGTTCGCTGTTCCCGGTTGTATTAGTAATGCTCCTGCCCATAAATCTCTTCCCGGAAGGGACTTAAGGCGCTTTACTCCCAAAGAGGTACACTAAAGTATATAATCACGAAAAGTTATCTCGTTCGTCGAAAACACGACGTTTCGCAAAAACGGCATTATAATAACACCGCATGGGTATTGCCGTTTCCGGCGATGTTTTGCTTGTGCAAAGATAGTATATGCGGGAAACATCGCAAGATTTTTTCGGGATAAAACCCTGAAAAAATCCATCCCGAACGAAGATTTAATAATTCGTTAATAATACCGTTCGAGGATTCCGCCTCCGACGACCCGTTCCCCTCGGTACAAAACGACGGGCTGCCCGGCGGCCGGGGCCCACGCGGGATCCTCCAGTTCGATCCGAATCCCCGAAGCGGCAGGGAAGACCGCTGCGTATCCCTCGGGGTTGCGGCCGATGCCCCGGATCACCGCACGGATATCGCGGGCACCGAATACCTCGTCGCTCTCTATCAGGCGACATTCCCCGACTTCCAGCGTACGATGCAACAACAGCTTCTCTTCTCCGGCTACGATCCGGTTTGCCGCCGTGTCGATAGCGACCACCGCCCAGCCCGGCGGCAGGTCGAGGCCCTTTTTCTGGCCGATGGTGTAGAGGGCCGCCCCGTCGTGCGTGCCGAGCCGATGTCCGGCAGAGTCGATGATGGGGCCGGGCCGGAGCGCTTCCGTTTTATCCCGGCTTCGCAGGAAGTCGCGGCACGGGCGTCCCTCGAGAAAACAGACGCCCATACTCTCCCGACGGTCGGCGAGTTCTTCGACGATATTTCGTTTGATGACCGTTCCCATCGGAGTCAGCACCCGATCGAGGATCTCCTGCGGCAAGTCCCACAGGTAGTAGGACTGGTCCTTGCGGTTGTCGGCCGCACGGGTGACGTATCGTTTGCCGCCTGCGGAGGTAATGCGGAAATAGTGTCCCGTAGCGATGTGGCGAATCCCCAGTGCGTCGGCCTCTGCCGCAAGGCAGGGCCATTTGATCCGACTGTTGCAGCGCGTGCACGGAGCCGGGGTACACCCCCGGAAGTAACTGTCGGTAAAATAGTCCACCACCTCCCGTTCGAACCGCTCCCGCACCGACCGCATTCGCCAAGGAATACCGAGTGCTCCGGCACGCAGACGCGCCTTTTCCAACAATGCGGAATCGCCTCTCATGTCGAGCGTCAGAGCCGTTACATGATATCCGGCCGCCTGCAACAATCCGACGGCGGCGAAGCTGTCTATTCCGCCGCTGAAACCCAACAATACCCGATTATCCTTCATAAACTCCTGTCTTCATGAGAACCGGCTGCCGAAATTTCGGCAGCCGGTTCTGTCAAGCATATTCTTCCGGCTTCGGGTGTTCTTCTTCGAAGAATTCCGGTTTTTCCCGTTTAATGAACCCGATCACCTCTTCCAAGCCTTCGAGGAATTTGGAAAAATCCTCTTTGTAAAGGAATATTTTATGCCGGTCGTAACTGACCGTTCCATCCGGCGCCGTTTTCTTCCGGCTCTCCGTAATGGTAAGAAAATAATCGTTCGCACGCGTAGCGCGCACGTCCAGAAAATAGGTCCGCCGGCCGGCTTTTACGACTTTCGACAGGATCTGTTCGCCGAAATCTTCTCCGTCCGTGCGGAAGGTATTCAGAGCAGCCATACAAGGTAATATTTTGAGGGTTATTCGTTTGTTCCATACGTAAATATAAAACAAATTTCGTTTTCCTGCAAATTCTTGTCCGTGATTATATACTCTTTGGGCGTGCAGCGATTCAAACCCCTTCCGGGAAGGGAATTTCGGGGCAGGCCGAATTATAAACTCAATTACGAGTCGTGAATACGCGACTCTCGGAAATAACGTGATGCAACCGCTTATTGCCGCTCATGCTGCGCTTCCAGGAGCGGCAGCCCCTCTGCCTCCCAGTTTTTCAGCAAATTGAGCGCCCGGATGAAGTCGGCATCATCCCTTGCGTGCAATATCCGCAGCAGAGCTTCCCGGTCGAAAAGCCGCTCTGCCAGCAATGCTTTGAGCAGGCGCCTGGTCCCCGCTTCGACATCGGAATCTTCCGCCGGAGGTGTTACGCCCTGTTCCAGTCCCAGTCCGATCAACTCCTCATACATTTCATCGGGAACTTCGAACCGCTCCTCGAACGATGCGAACTCCGGATAATCCCGTTCCAGGGCTGTCCGGTTGCGGTCCAGGTAGCGCTGCATAAATTCAGGAAAGATATTTTTCCGCAGCAGGGCGTTCAGATAAGATGCCTGCACCGTATCCTGTATTACGCACACGTCGGGCGCTATGCCTCCGCCGCCGTAAACTGTCCGGCCCGTGCGGAGTGTCCGGTAGGCCGGCGACGGAATCGTGTCGGGCAGCGGATGAGTTCGGTAAGCCGTGCGATCCCCGCCTTTGACGTAAGGACGTTGAATTTCCCGGCCCGAAGGCGTATGATAGCGGGCGACGACCAGACGCAGGGCCGACCCGTCCGGAAGCAGATATTGGCGCTGCACCAACCCTTTTCCGAAGCTGCGGCGCCCGACGATTACCGCGCGGTCCCAGTCCTGCAGCGCTCCGCTCACGATTTCACTGGCCGACGCCGACCGTTCGTCGATCAGGACGATGAGCCGCCCTTCGGCCGGAAATACCGGATTCCGGCGGGCGGAATGGACTACGGACGGTACGCTGCGGCCTTCGGTCGAAACGATCCGCGAGCCTTTGGGCAGGAAAAAGCCGGACAAAGCGATCGCCTGATCCAACAGTCCTCCGCCATTGCCCCGAAGATCGAGAATCAACTCCTTCGGACGGTCCAGCTCTTCGTAAGCCCGCTGCACCTCCCGCATGGTGGTCTGACCGAAACGGATCAGTTTGATGTATCCCACCGCAGAATCGACGCGGTAGGCCAGCTCGACGGAGGGGAGAGGTATTTCCCGTCGGACGATTTCGTACAGAATCGGTTGGCAGACTCCTCGTCGAATCACTAGGATTTTTACTTTCGATCCGGCATCTCCCCGCATGACGGAGATGAGCTCGGAGGCCGGGATCTCCTTCACGGTGCGTCCGTCCACCCGGACGATCCGGTCGTCGGGACGGATGCCTGCTTCTTCGGCGGCCCCTCCCGACAGGAGGGAGGTTACGACCAGCGAATCACGGATCCATTGGGTCTGAATGCCTATTCCTCCGAACTTACCCCGATAGAGGCTCCAGAATTCAGCCATCTCCGCAGCCGAGGCATATTCGGTATGGGGATCGAGTTGCTGTACCATGCTGCGGATCGCCTCCTCGACCAGCGGCGCCATATCGACCGAATCGACATACATCTTGCGGATATATTCGTAAGACCGCTCCAGCTTGGCGAGCGACCGTCGCTGTGCCCGGTCGGGCCGGGAAACGGCGATATCGGCCGTCCGGAACGATGATAATCCCGCCACGGCCAGCAACAGCCCGAAAAACCACATGCTCCGCTTCATATCGAATTACATGATTGCATATTTTTCCGTCCGGCGTCCTCCCAAGCAGGTACCGCGAAACACCGGGAAATGATTTCCGACTGCGAGCAGGGAGGAAAGGCGTGAACCCCGTCTTCTTTCCGGCGATTCGGTAGAGCCATAGATACCGCCTCGGATGCACCCACATTCGGAACGGGGCGTATCCGCCGATAACTCTGCTCTCTCAACTACCGCCGGGGCGGCTATTCCGCGTCCGCTCGGACAGGCGCTTCGGATTATCTATAACTAATTATCTAACGGAGTGCTTCGGCCAGTCGGGTGAACGGCACCTGGGTCTGTTCGCCGGAGGTCATATCCTTGATCGTCGCCACCCGTTCTTCCAGTTCCCGGCTGCCGACGATTACCACGCAGGGGATTCCCCGGCGATTGGCATACTCCATCTGTTTTTTCATCTTTCCGTTTTCGGGATATATCTCCGCCGGAATACCTGCGGCACGCACCTCCTGCAACAGTTTCAGCGAGGCATGCTCTTCCGCTTCGCCCAGATTGGCGAACATCACCCGGGCCGCACAGCCCAGATCGGCCGGGAAGAGTCCGAGGCCGGTCATCACGTCGTAGATGCGGTCCGCACCGAACGAAATGCCGACACCCGACATGTTCGGCATTCCGAAGATGCCCGTCAGGTCGTCGTAGCGTCCGCCGCCGCAGATCGACCCGATGGCGAAATCGAGCGCCTTGACTTCGAAAATCGCTCCCGTATAATAATTGAGCCCCCGGGCCAGCGAGAAGTCGAGCTCGATCGGCAGCTCCACCCCCAGCCGGTTCACGTACCCGAAGATCGTTTCCATCTCGGAAATGCCTTCCAGTCCGACAGCCGAGGCGCCAATGACATCTCGCAACACAGCCAGTTTCCGTTCATTATCGCCTGTCAATTCGAGTATCGGTTGCAGCTTTTCGATCGCATCGGAGCCGATGCCGCGTTCCGTCAATTCAGCCTTGACAGCCTCCAATCCGATCTTTTCCAGCTTGTCGATGGCGACCGTAATGTCGATCATCTTGTCCGCATGTCCGATGGTTTCAGCAATGCCGTACAGAATCTTGCGGTTGTTTACCTTCAGCGATACGTTAATTCCGAGCGTCCGGAAAACCCGTTCCACGATCTGTATGAGTTCCACTTCGCACAGCAGCGATCGGGTGCCGATGACATCCACGTCGCACTGGTAAAACTCCCGGTAGCGGCCTTTCTGCGGACGGTCGGCCCGCCAGACCGGTTGTATCTGGTAGCGTTTGAACGGGAAGGCGATTTCGCTCTGGTGCTGCACCACATAACGGGCAAAAGGCACCGTCAGGTCGTAACGCAATCCCTTTTCGCAAATTCGGGAGGCCGTGCGCAACTCTTCGTCATTCAGGCCGGCGGCGTAATCCCCCGAATTGAGGATTTTGAAAAGCAGTTTGTCGCCTTCGTCGCCGTATTTGCCCAGCAGGGTGGAGAGGTTCTCCATCGCAGGCGTTTCGAGCGGGCCGAAGCCGAAGGTGCGGAAAACGTCCCGGATTTTGTCGAAAATATATTGGCGGCGCATCATCTCCAGCGGGGAGAAGTCGCGTGTGCCCTTGGGTATGGAGGGTTTTTGTGCCATTTTATTCCACCAGTTTTCTGTATTTTACACGATGGGGCTGCGTATCGCCGCCCTGCGCTTTCTTCCACTCCTCGTATTCGCTGTACGAACCTTCGTAGAAGACCACTTTCGAATCGCCTTCGAAGGAGAGGATGTGCGTGGCGATACGATCGAGGAACCAGCGGTCGTGGGAGATCACGACGGCGCAGCCGGCGAAATTCTCCAGACCCTCCTCCAGCGCACGCAACGTATTGACGTCGATGTCGTTGGTCGGCTCGTCCAGAAGCAGCACATTACCTTCCTCCTTGAGTGCGAGGGCCAGGTGCAGGCGGTTGCGCTCGCCGCCCGACAGCATGCCGCACTTCTTCTCCTGATCGGCGCCCGTGAAATTGAACCGGGCCACGTAAGCGCGGGCATTGACCTGGCGGTTGCCCAGCATAATCAGGTCGGTACCCTGCGAAATCACCTCGTAAACGGTTTTTTCCGGGTCGATGGACTTGTGCTGCTGATCCACGTAGGCCAGTTTGACCGTCTGACCGACAGTGAAAGTTCCCGAAGTAGGCTGTTCGAGTCCCATGATCATCCGGAAGAGGGTAGTCTTGCCCGTACCGTTGGGGCCGATCACACCGACGATACCGGCAGGCGGCAGCGAGAAGTTCAGTCCCTCGTACAGCACCCGGTCGCCGAAGGCTTTCGATACGTCGTGCGCCTCGATCACCACATCGCCCAGACGCGGGCCGTTCGGGATGAATATTTCGAGCTTTTCCTCCTTCTGTTTGGTATCTTCGTTCATCAGCTTGTCATAGGCCGACAGACGGGCTTTCGACTTGGCGTGACGTCCGGAGGGGGACATACGCACCCACTCCAACTCGCGTTCGAGGGTCTTGCGACGCTTCGATTCCTGCTTCTCCTCCATAGCCATACGGGTCGTCTTCTGCTCCAGCCAGCCCGAATAGTTACCTTTCCAGGGAATACCTTCGCCGCGGTCGAGTTCCAGAATCCAGCCGGCCACGTTATCCAGGAAATAGCGGTCGTGCGTCACGGCGATCACCGTGCCCTTATATTGTTGCAGGTGCTGCTCCAGCCAGTCGATCGACTCGGCGTCGAGGTGGTTGGTCGGCTCGTCCAGCAGCAGCACGTCGGGCTGCTGCAACAGCAGGCGGCACAAAGCCACGCGGCGGCGTTCGCCGCCCGACAGCACCTTCACCGACTGGTCGGGATCGGGACACCGCAGGGCGTCCATCGCGCGCTCCAGCACGCTGTCCAGCTCCCAGCCGTTCACCTGATCTGTCTCTTATACACATCTGAC
>ENA-OYYI01000564-OYYI01000564.1-human-gut-metagenome-genome-assembly--contig:-NODE-564-length-13514-cov-5.381306_pt1 | contig 13514 bp, 10 predicted proteins | sample MGYA00244063_ERZ653448 | MGnify/ENA primary metagenome ERZ653448 (study PRJEB26926, sample SAMN06165192) | human gut metagenome | biome: ENVO:00009003; feature: ENVO:2100002; material: ENVO:00002003...
GTAAGATCGTCGGCAGCGTCAGATGTGTATAAGAGACAGTGAAAACGCCGCAGTCGCCGCTTTTGAAAAGGACGACGCCGAGCAGACGGAAGAAAGGGAGCAATCCCAAGCCGAGTCGGCAACGGAAGAAACGGACGAATCCGAAACGGAGGAGACGGCGGACTGACCGCCCGACACTAAAAACAGACAAAAATCCGACGCGGCGCGCGTCGGATTTTTTAAAACAAATTTCCGTACAAAACAAAACAGACCTGCCGACTCATCGGCAGGTCTGTTTTCGTTGCTCGCCCGAAAACTCTCGGGCAATAAAAGGAGTAGTATTATTGCGCTTTTTGCACCGTGTACCACACAACGCCGTTTTCGATTTCCTGCTCTGCTATCTCGTATCCCTCGGGGACGGTTGCCAATTCTCCCGTGTTTGTGGTTCCCGGCTTGTAGCCCTTGAAGGTACCGCCGCACACCACATAACCGCCTTTGAAGCCGTCCTGCACGTTGAGCACAAAATATGTGCCGTTGTAAGCCGCCTCCGTCTCGAACACGCCGCCGTTGATTGTAACCGTGCTTTCATTCGACGAAGTGCTGTATATCAGGATTACCGAATTGCCGTTTCCCGCCGAGTCCGCCGACGTGTAGAACGTGCCGCCGTTGATAATCAGATTTGCTTCGCGTCCTACTCTGACCGCGTAGTTATTGTCCTTGGAGGACAGATTTGTTCCGCCTGTCGTGTCGGTGTTTTCCACTCTGCCCGACTTGTCTTCGCTGCTGTCGTTGATTATCAGAGTGGCGTTTGCCACATACAGCGTGCTGCAATTGTTTCTTTTGACTCCCTCTCCGTAATGCAACGAAAGAGTAAAGCCGTTTAGGTCAAGCATCAGGTCAACGCCGTTGATATACAGTTCTTCTTTCAAATCCACATCGGCAGTCAGTCTGACAACCGAGAAGCCTTGCGCAGCCGCTATCGCTCCTCTCAAAGCCTCCTCGCTGCCCGCTTCATACACTTTGCCCACCGTGTACTCCGCGAGCGAGTCGTCCGTAGCCTCCTTGCTCACAAACGCTTCGTAGCCCTTCGCCACAAAGCTGCCGCCGAGAGCGTCGTCGCCGTCCGCGGGGTTTTGTCCGACAAAGGTTCCGCCGTAGACCTTGATAAATCCGCTTGCTCCCGTCGTCTGCTGCACGTTGAGCACGAAATATTTGCCTTGATAGTCTTTTTCGCTTGCAAACCTGCCGCCGTAAATATTGACAGTGGAGTTTGTCCTGATTGCCACTGTGGAGTTGCCCTTGCCTTGCGCGTCGCCTCCGACGTTGTAATTGCCGCCGTAAATATCAAGCGTGGCTCCGCTTTCGACGCGCAGCGCCTGATTGTCTCCTCCGCTGCCGCCGTAAATGCCGCCCGTCTGTTCTTCCGACGAGTCAATCAAAGTGACTTTCGCGTCGGAGCCGCTGACAACAACGGCGTAACCCGTGCCGACGTTTGAAACGGTAAAGCCGTTGAAGTCTACGGTAAGCGTGCCTGAAACGACAAGTCCCGTCGCGGCGCTACCCGCCTCGCCTACCTCGACGTCTTTAAGCAGAACAACCGTTTTGCCGTTTGCTTCGGCGTTTTTGACGGCGTTTTCAAAGGTATCGAACCATGCGTTTGAAACGCGCGCCTCGTATGCGCCGTAAGCGGCAGTTTCGTCCGCCGCCGCGCCGTCAACCGTGACAGACGCGCCTTCCGCCGTTGTGAAAACGAAATAGAATCCGTTTTCTTCGGCGTCGGTTGAGGACGGCTTGCCGTTGTAGAACTTGCAGCCCGACACAACAACCGTGCCCGTCGTCTTGTCGGTGTCGCCGTTGCCCGTCACGGCAAAGGCAAAGCCTTCGGTGCAGCTTCCGTTGCCGTTTTTCACTGATAACTGTTCGGCCGTGCCAATCAGCGTGCAGCCCGTGATTGTTGCGTCGGTGTGCTTTACTTCAATCGCGGTCGTGCCTGTCACCGTGCTGTCTGTGATTGTCAGCTTTTGTCTGTTTCCGGTGGCTACCGAATTGGAAACGTATATACCGACGTCCTTAGAGACGATTGTCGAATTGTTGATTGTGATTTCCGCAGGGGAGGTGCTGCCGTTCATGTAAACCGCACTGTAAACGCCCTCGATATGGCATTCGTCAAGGGTAAGGTAAATCTTGCCGCCCGCCGAAACGGCGCTCATGAACAGAGGAGAGTCCTCACTCTTTACGGTTACCTTGCTCATGGCAAGGCTGCCCGTGCCGTGCACTCTTATGCCCCAATAAACCGAGCCGACTGCTTCGTCGTTCACCATGTTGACCGTTCCGTTTTTGAGGACGAGCTTGCCCGCGCTCACGGAAATCGCTTCTCCGTTCTGCGGATTGCTTCCCGTGCCGCTGCCCGTATACAAAAGCGTTTTTCCGTTGAGGTCAACCGTGACGGTTTTGCTTTCGTCGTCAAGCGTAATGAAATACTCCGCGCCCGAAGCCGACAAATCCTTGACGACGACGACCGTTTCGTCGTCCTCGGCGGCGTCCACCGCCTGTTGCAGCGTCATGTAGTAACGCGTGCTTTGGTCGTCCTCGATTGTCGCCTCCGCGCTGTCGACAATGATTTCTCCGTCATAAACAGCGCTCTTGCCCAAGGTAATTGAAATCTTTTCAAGCGCCTCTTTGCCGTTGTTTTGCAAATTTGCCTGATAGAAAGCTCTTGCTCCCTGCAACGTGCCGCCGTTGATTTCCACGCTCAAATCAAGCTTGGTTGTGTGCTGCACTGCCGCGACCGCCGCGCCCAGCGTGGTCGCGCCGTTGCCGTTGGGGTCAGACTCGAACGGGTCGCCGTTGCCTATCATTGTGCCGCTGTTGACAACCAGCTTGCCCGCGCGCATTTCGATTGCCGTTGCGCCTTCAATTTCACCGCCGTTGACGGTCATCTCGCCGTACTGCGGATGATATATCGCCGTGAGCTCTCCGCTGATTTTGCCGCCGTTGATTGTTATGGAAGTGCCGTGACTATTTCCGTTGCCCTGTATAGCAGCATAATTGCATTTTGAAGTGATGTCCGCTTTCGTCACAAGAACCGCATTCAAAACGTTGTTGTCCGTTTTGCTTTGAGGTACAAGGAAAACAGGCGCATATGTGTGGGAAATCACCGCAAGCCCGCTTCCGAGTTTAAGCGTCGCGACTTTGTCCTGAGACAAAGGCTCTATTTTAAAAGCGAATCCCTGACTCGTCGCATTGACGTCAATAAGACCGTTTTCCACCGTCAGGCTTCCCTCGTTAAGCCAGAAAACCTTTTGTGCGGAGCTGTAAATGCTATGACCGTTCATGTCAAGCGTCACAACCGCGTCGCGCTCCAAAGTCAGACTCATCTCCGACCTTGCTTCCTCGGTTCCGAAATCGGCGCCGAGTATGATTGTCAGGTTGGTCAGAGCCTCGTTGGCAAACAACGCCTTGAGCTGCTCCGCCTCGGTAACATTTCCGTAAACCCACTCGCCGTTGCCCTCGATGCTTGTTTGCTCGGCAAGCTCGCCGTAAACCTCGACTCTGCCGTTGTTTACGATTTTGCCTTCCACTACCGCGCCTTTTACCACCAAAGTCGCGCCGGCTTCAATCACAAGCGTATTGCCGTCGTTGAGCCAGAACGCTACGTCGCTTTCGACGGTCAGCGTAGCCCCCGCTTTAATCGTAAGCGTGCCTTCGGCTTTGACGTAAAAATCTTGGTCTACAATCGCCGTCAGGTCGCTTTCGACAGAGTAATTCTCGGTCGTGCTGTTTATGTCGTACCATCTTTCGTCCTGCACTGCATAGGTGCCCTCCAACGGCTCGCCGAAGTCCACCGTCAAAGTATCTATGCCGTCTCTGAGGACGAAAGGAGTTTCAAAGCTCTCGTCGATTTCCCAATTAGAAATACTGAACTCGTTGGCTTTGTCTTGGGGGTCGGCTTCCGTTTGCGCGAAATACGTATTGTACAAACTTACCAAAGCCATACCCATGAGATTTCTCTCGGTTATGTTACTGCTTTCGATATAACCTCCGCTGACGGAGATTTTGTTGCCGTACGAGCGGACGACAATACCGCCCTGCCACGCGCCGGTTTTGCCATCCTCGACGGTTGTCAGCATTGTGCAGTCGGAAAAAGTCAATTCCGCTCCGTTGTAATCCTGCTGCACAACGACAATGCCGTATCCCTCGTCGGAAATGGACCTGCCCACAAGCTCGGCGTCCTGCGCGTTCACAACCGCACCCTTGTTGCTCTTGATTCGGTCGACCGTCCAGCCGTTGGCGGTGAACATAATCGCCGCCCAGCCCTGAACCGTGCCGCCGTTGACAGACAGCTCTACGCCGCTTGCGCCGACAGTCACGCCGTAATAACGGGCTACGATTTCACTGCTGTTTATGACAACCGATGCGTTGTCGGCAGCAATCGAAACGCCTCTCTTGACGTTCGATATGCCTGTGTTGTCCAACGTGAGCTTTGCGCCTGTCGCGGCGGAATCAAAGTAAATTCCGTTGTAATCGATTTTGCCTGCAAGAGCAATGTTTTTGAACGAAACCTCTATGTTTGCGCCTTTTATCGTAACAAAATGCGCGTCCGCATTTACCGTGAGGGTTACGTCCGCCGCCGTGCCGACAACGGAAACGGAGCTTGTGATTTCAAAGGGAGCGACTTCAAACGACGCGCCGATTCTCCACTCGTCGCCGTCCTTTTGCTCTGCGACGGCTTGACCGAATTGCTCCGCGGTAGCAATCGTCTTTGCCTTTGCAATCTCCGCCATTTTCGCCTGCGCCGCGCTTACCTTGCCCTCGATTTGCGAGACGTCGGTCACGGTTGCAAGCTTGGTTTCAAGCGCGTCCAGAATGTCAAGGATTGCCTGCCAGTTTGCCGCGGAATAATCTTCCTCCGCATAATCCGCAAGACAGTTTTCCACTATGTTGACTACCGCGCTGTCGACAAAATCGAACCAGGCGATTTTGCCGTACTGCGAGTCTATACCGAGTGTGACGCTTTGCGTCGTCGTATTCCAGAGATAAATCGAGAAATACGTTCCGTCCTCGATTGCGCTCACAAACGTGCCGCCCGTCACAACGGCATTGAAGTCGTTGTTGCCGTCGCCCGTAGGTCTGCTTGTCGTATTGTCGTTGACGTACATTTCCACGTTGAACAGCACCACGCTGCCGTCGTATACCGCAACGCCGCCGGGCTTTTTGGTAAGCGCTTTAAACTCTGTCGCAGTGGACTCCAACGTGCCGCCGGAAATTTCGATTTCGCCCATGCGCGCGTCGATTGCCGCAAGTCCCTTGATGTGTCCGCCGGACACGGTCAGGCTGCCCTGACTCGGCATATAAATCGCAACGTCCTCCGTGCTCGTCGCGGAACCGCTCTTGACGGTAATATCTGCCGCGGGAGCAAGGTTGTTGCCCGAAATTGCAAACCAGGTGGCGGTGATTTCGCCGCCGTCCAAGGTAAACGCACTGTTGTAATAAACCACAACACCGTAGGTGTCGGACTTGATTTTGCCTGCGTGTACGGTCGCGGAGCTGCCGTTTCTCAGGTTGATGCCGAACACGGAGTCGTCCTCTGTCACGTACTGACCTTTGGCTATGATTTCGCCGCCCCACATTTCTACTTCCGCATTGTCGGCGTAAACGGCGTAACCCACATTGCTTGCGCCGTTGCTCCAATAAGCGGAGTTGTCAACCTCGATTGTGCCGCCGTTTATTTCTACAACGGCTTTGTCGGCGTCAGAGCCAATGGCTATTATGCCGGCGTAGTCGGACTTGATTTTGCCCGATTTGGCTGCGCTGCCGTCGCAAAGAGTGAAGCTCGCGCCTCCGTTGACCTTGACCGCCGCGTGGGTTCTGTCCTCAAGGACAAGACCGAAACCGTTGAGGTCGAGCGTCAGGTCGTAATTTACCTCTATGTATGCGCCGGAAATATTTGCCGTGAGGATAATCTTAGAATATTGCGCCTCGACAGCCGCTTTCAGCGAATCGGCGTCGTTGACCTCCGTTACGTCTGCTTTGACGTTGTCGAGCGCGGTTTTCGCGTTTGCAAGCGCAGTCGCAACGTCCGCAACGGACTGGCGGTGGTGACCGTCAAGCGCGACGCCTGCGGGGGCTGCTTCAACCGCATCCCGCCCCAGCGTCAGGTGGACATCCGCCAGGGCAAGAAGATCATCATCTGCGAATACTGCGGACGCATCCTCGTCGCCGATCCCGACGAAGCGCAGGAATAGAGACGATACGAACAGCGAAAAGGCTCCCGGATTTTCCGGGAGCCTTTTCGCTGTTTTTAAATATTTTCGTAAATGCGGAAATGTTAATTTATTAACATTGAAAATCTTTCCGACTTTTGCAAATAATCCTTAACTTTGCAAAGTCGTAATTTCCGGACTTAAATTACTCGCATGAAAATAGCCATAGCTCAGCTGAATTACACGATCGGAGACGTGGACGGCAATGCCTCGAAGATCATCGACTCCATTCACAAAGCGAAATCGCAGTGCGCCGATCTGGTGATTTTTGCCGAGCAGGCCGTGAGCGGAACCCCTGCCTTCGACCTGCTGCGTAAGACGACCTTCCTCGAACTCTGCGAGGACGCCCTGGTCGAAATCGCCTCCTGCTGCGACGGCATCGCCGCCATCGTCGGTCTTCCGATCCTCACGGCGGACGGCACGATCAGCGCCGCGGCGCTGATCCAGGACCGCAAGGTGCTGCGCTACATCGGCAAGAAATACATCACGGCGCGTCGTGAAATGGGTTTCCTGGTCCCGTCGAAAGGCTATGAATACGCCACGATCAAGGGCCACAAATGCGCGATCATCGTGGGCGACGATTTGAGCCGCGAGCGTGACTTCGACCAGTCGGTCGAGACGGTCATTTCGATCAACGCCCGCAAATACGGCAAGGGAACCATGACCTACCGTTACGAGATGATGCGCAACCTGGCTTTCGTCGAGAGCAAGAACCTCGTGCTGGTCAATCAGGTGGGCGGTTCGACCGATATCGTCTACGACGGCACGTCGGGCGCGCTGAACAGCCGCGGAGAACTGGTGCTGATGATGAAGAATTTCGAGGAGGATTTCCGGATTTTCGACACCGACGCCGAAGCGGTGCCGATCACGATCCCCTCGACCTACAACGACCGCACGCGCCTGGTCTACGAGGCGGCCCGCTGCGGACTGCGGGATTTCTTCCGCAAGAACGGCTACCGGAAGGCCTCGATCGGCCTTTCGGGCGGCATCGACTCGGCCGTGGTGGCCTCGATCGCCGCCGATGCGCTGGGGGCGGAGAATGTCCGCGCGCTGCTGATGCCCTCGCCCTTCTCGTCCCACGAGTCGGTGGAGGACGCCAAGGAGCTGGCGCGCAACCTCGGCATCGAATACAACGTCATTCCGATCTCGGAAATCTATACCAGCGTGGTGAACACCCTCAAGCCGGTCATCGGCGGCACGGAGTTCGACGCCACGGAGGAGAATATCCAGACGCGCATCCGCACGGTGCTGCTGATGGCCCTCCAGAACAAGACGGACTACATCCTGCTGAACTCCTCGAACAAGAGCGAGAACGCGCTGGGTCTCTGCACCCTGTACGGCGACACGGCGGGCGCTTTCAGCCCCACGGGCGACCTCTACAAGAGCGAAATGTACGACGTGGCACGCTATATCAACCGGACGCAGGGCAACCCGATTCCCGAAAGCATCCTGACCAAGGAACCTTCGTCGGAACTGCATCCCGGGCAGAAGGACAGCGACATTCTGCCGCCCTACGAGGTGGTGGACGCCATCCTGTTCCGCATGATCGAGGAGGGGCAGCACCGCGAGGAGATCGTCAATGCGGGCTTCGACTCGGAGGTGGTGGAGAAGATCCACGCCATGATCATGCGCAACGAGAAGAAACGTTACCAGTTCCCGCCCGTGCTGCGGCTCTCGTCGTGCACGTTCGGACACGAGCGGCTGATGCCCCTCACCAATAAATACGGAGATTAGGGCGTGGCGGACTTGATCGAACACAGCGGCGTGGTGGAACGTACGGAGCGCGACACGGTCTATGTGCGGATCACCTCCCGGAGCGCCTGCGGAACCTGCAAGGCCCGCCAGGCGTGCGGCCTGGCCGAGGCGCAGGACAAGATCGTCGCCGTGGCGACCCCCGAGGCCGGGCAGTATGCCGTCGGCGGGGAGGTGATGGTCGGCGTGCGGCGGAGTGCCGGCGTACGCGCCGTCGTGCTGGCGTATGTCGGTGCGCTGGCCGTCCTGCTGGCCGTTCTGGCCGGGACGATCGCCGTCGCCGGGTGGAGCGAAGGTGCGGGCGCCCTCGCCGCTATTGCGGGCGTGGGCGTTTATTATTTCGTGCTGTGGCTCTTCCGGCGGAAAATCGAACACACAATTCAATTTACAATAACAAAAATCTGATGGAAGTATTACTTTACACGATCCTGACGCTGTGTGCGCTGGGAGTGCTCTCGGCGGTAATCCTCTATTTCGTGGCGCAGAAGTTCCGCGTCGAGGAGGACCCGCGGATCGACGAGGTGGAGAAGATGCTCCCCGGGGCCAACTGCGGCGGCTGCGGATTCGCCGGATGCCGGGGACTGGCCGATGCGCTCGTGAAGCGTGACGACATCTCGGCGCTCTTCTGCCCCGTGGGCGGCGGCGAGACGATGAAGTCCGTGGCCGCGTACCTCGGAAAAGCCGCTGCCGAAAAGCAGCCCGAGGTGGCGACCGTCCGCTGCGGCGGCACGTGCGAGAAGCGTCCCCGCACCAACGAGTACAACGGGGCCAAGTCGTGTGCCGTGGCTGCGTCGCTCTATGTGGGCGAGACGGGCTGCGCGTTCGGCTGTCTCGGCTTCGGCGACTGCGTTGCGGTCTGCGCCTTCGACGCCATTCACATCAACCCGGAAACGGGGCTTCCGGAGGTCGACGCCGACAAGTGCACGGCCTGCGGCGCCTGCGTGAAGGCGTGTCCGAAAATGATCATCGAATTGCGGAAGAAATGGCCCAAGAACCGCGCGGTCTACGTGTCGTGCGTGTCGAAGGATAAGGGAGCCGTGGTGATGAAGGCCTGCAAGGCAGGGTGTATCGGCTGCGGCAAGTGTGTGAAAGTATGCGCTTTCGACGCCATCACCGTGGAGAACAACCTCGCCTACATCGACCCGCAGAAGTGCAAACTCTGCCGCAAGTGTGTGAACGAATGTCCCACGGGAGCCATCCGGCTCGTCGGCATGGATCCGCTGCCCAAAGCCCCGAAGGCCGCTCCGGCAGCCCCCGCCGCTCCGAAGGCCGAAGCGGCTCCGAAAACTGAATCCGCACCCGCCGCTCCGAAGGCCGAATCCGTTCCGGCTCCCGCTGCGCCGAAGGCCGAAACGGCTCCCAAGGCCGAAGCCACGCCTGCTGCTAACAAAGAATCGTAAAAAAGGAATTCCAACTATGAAGACATTTCCAATGGGCGGAGTCCATCCGTCGGAAAATAAGCTGAGCTGCGCCAAGCCGATCGAGGTACTGCCGCTGCCCGACGTGGTGACGATTCCCCTCGCACAGCACATCGGTGCCCCGGCAGTAGCCAAGGTCGCCAAAGGCGACAAGGTGCTCACGGGCCAGCTCATCGCCGAAGCCGGCAGTTTCATGTCGGCCAACATTCACTCCCCGGTGTCGGGTACGGTGACGGCTGTCGATATGGCCGTCAACGGCCAGGGTCTGCGCCAGATGATGATCACCATCAAGCGCGAGGGCGACGACTGGGTCGAGGGCATCGACCGTTCGGACGCGCTGGTGAAGGTCTGCCCCTTCTCGGCGCAGGAGATCATTGCCAAGATCAAGGACGCCGGCATCGTCGGCATGGGCGGCGCGACGTTCCCCACGCACGTGAAACTCTCGGTGCCTCCCGGAAAGAAGGCCGAAGTCGTCATCATCAACGGTGTGGAGTGCGAGCCGTACCTCACTTCCGACCACCGCACAATGCTGGAGCACGGCGAGGAGTTGGTGATGGGCGTTACGATCCTGATGAAGGCCGTGGGCGTCGGGAAGGCGTGCATCGGTATCGAGAACAACAAGCCCGACGCCATTGCGCACCTTCGGCGGATCGTGGCCGGGTATTCGGGCATCGAGGTCGTGCCTCTGAAGGTGATGTATCCGCAGGGCGGTGAGAAACAGCTGATCGCGGCCGTCACGGGACGTCAGGTCCCGCCTCCGCCCGCACTGCCGATCGACGTGGGAGCCGTGGTGTGCAACGCCTCGACGGCACTGGCAGTCTACCAGGCCGTGCTGAAGAACAAACCGCTGATCGAGCGCGTGGTGACCGTCACCGGCAAGAGCGTGAAGGAGCCGAAGAACCTGCTGACCCGTATGGGGACGCCTGTCTCGGCGCTGCTGGAGGCCGCTGGAGGCCTTCCCGAGGATGCCGGCAAGGTGATCAACGGCGGTCCGATGATGGGCCGGGCGATGGTCAACCTCGACTCGCCCGTGACGAAGGGCTGCTCGGGAATCACCGTCATGTCGGGCCGCGACGCACAGCGCCGCGAGGCGACGCAGTGCATCAAGTGCGCCAAGTGCGTCGCCGCCTGCCCGATGGGACTGGAACCCTATTACCTCTCGAAGATGACCCAGAAGAAGGGCTGGGACGAACTGGAAACGCTGATGATCACCTCGTGCATCGAGTGCGGCTGCTGCCAGTCGACGTGTCCGGCCTATCTGCCGCTGCTGGACTGGGTGCGCCTCGGCAAGCAGACCGTGATGGGCCTGATCCGCGCACGAGCCGCCGCAGCACCTAAAAAGTAAATGAAAAAACAGTATAGATATGGCTAATAAACTCATTGTGGCTCCCGCACCCCATGTGCAGACGGCCCAGTCGACGACCCGGATCATGCGCGATGTCGTGATCGCGCTGATGCCCGCGCTGGTCGTGTCGACGGTGGTCTTCGGACTGGACGTGCTGCGCGTTACGGCCCTTTCCGTGGTGTCGTGCGTGGTGATCGAGTACCTGATTCAGAAATTCATGGTTCGCGGCGCGACCACCGTCGGCAACTGGTCGGCCGTGGTGACCGGCGTGCTGCTCGCCTTCAACCTCCCGGCGTCGATTCCCTGGTGGATCGTCGTGATGGGCGCTTTCGTGGCCATCGCCGTCGCCAAGATGACCTTCGGCGGCCTGGGCAAGAACCCCTTCAACCCCGCGCTGGTGGGACGCGTGTTCCTGCTGATCGCCTATCCGGTGCAGATGACTACCTGGCCTCTGCCCGTGAACGGCTCGTTCGACGCCCTTTCGGGCGCCACGCCGCTGGCGGCCGTGAAAAACGGCGCGTGTCCCAATGTGCTCGACGTGCAGGATTTGGTGCTGGGCAACATTCCCGGTTCGCTGGGCGAGGTGGCCGCTGCGGCCTTGCTGTGCGGATTCGTCTACCTGCTGTGGCGGCGCGTCATTACGTGGCACATTCCCGTGACGGTGCTCGTGACGATGGCCGTGTTCGCCTTGGTCGTCGCGCTGGCGGGCGGCAAGACCGGAGCCTGGCTGTGGTCGGCTCCGCTGTTCCACGTGCTGGCGGGCGGTGCGATGCTCGGCGCGATCTTCATGGCCACGGACTATTCGACCTCGCCGATGACCGTCCGGGGCGGCGTGATCTTCGCCGTGGGAATCGGACTGATCACCATGTGCATCCGTCTGTGGGGCGCTTATCCCGAGGGCATGTCGTTTGCGATCCTGATCATGAATGCCTGCGTGCCCCTGATCAACAAATATGTCAAACCCAAGCGCTTCGGCGTGAAATAGAGGAGGTGACAGCATGAAAAGTACACTTTTGAACATGACGGCCGTCCTCTTCGGCATCACACTCGTAGCTTCGGCCGGAGTGGGCTTCGTCAATATGATTACCGTGGAGCCGATCGCGGCGGCCAAGGAGGCCGCGACGCTGGCAGCCCTGAACGAGGTGCTTCCCGCGTTCGACGCCACGACGACCGAGGAACTGACCATCGACGACATGCCGATCACGGTCTACACGGCGACGGCCGGGGGCAGCGTGAGCGGCTATGCCGTGCAGTCGATGACCAAGCAGGGCTTCGGCGGCGTGGTGCGCCTGATGGTGGGCTTCACGCCCGAGGGCGAAGTCGTGAACGTCAACGTGTTGGAGCAGACCGAGACCCCGGGTCTCGGCACCAAGATGGCCGACGAAGGCAACGTCCTGCTCGGCAGCGTCAAGGGGCAGAAGCTCGAAGAGAAGAAACTTGTGGACGGCCGGTTGGCCGTGAAGAAGGACGGCGGCGACGTCGACGCGCTGACCGCCGCGACGATTTCGTCGCGCGCCTATGTCGACGCGATCAACCGTGCATGGATGGCTTACAAGAGCGTGGCGACAGGCGAAGCCCCGACGGACGTGGCATCCGGAGCGACGACGGCCGCCGCCGAACAAACCAACGAGCCTGCGGCTCAGGAAGGAGGTCAAAATGAATAAACTGCAAATTATATCGAGCGGTATCGTCAGGAACAACCCGACGTTCGTGCTGGTGCTGGGCATGTGCCCCACGCTGGGTACGACGACTTCGGCCGAAAACGGCATGGGCATGGGGCTGGCGACGATGGCCGTGCTGATCATGTCGAACCTCGTGATTTCGCTGATCAAGAACATCATTCCCGACAAGGTCCGCATCCCGGCGTTCATCGTCGTGATCGCCTCGTTCGTGACCATTATCCAGATGCTGATGCAGGCCTATGTGCCGGCGCTGTACGGCGCGCTGGGCGTCTTCATCCCGCTGATCGTGGTGAACTGCATCATCCTCGGCCGTGCCGAGGCCTTCGCGTCGAAGAACTCCCCGCTGGATTCGATCCTCGACGGCGTGGGCATCGGCCTGGGCTTCACGCTGGCGCTGACTGTGATCGGTGCCGTGCGCGAGATCCTGGGCAGCGGCGCCATCTTCGGCGTCAGTCTCGGCTTTGCGGACGTCGCGCCGCTGATCTTCGTGCTGGCCCCGGGAGCGTTCCTGGTGCTGGGCTATCTGATGGTATTGTTTAACAAATTAGCCAAGAAATAGTTATGGAGCTTTCCTATTTTGCAATCATCATCGGCGCCATCTTCGTCAACAACGTCGTGCTGGCGCAGTTCCTCGGCATCTGTCCCTTCCTGGGTGTGTCGTCGAAAGTCGAGACTTCGCTGGGCATGGGAGCCGCCGTAACCTTCGTGATGGCCATTGCGGCCGTCGTGGCATGGCTGATTCAGACTTACGTGCTCGTGCCGCTGGACATCGTCTACATGCAGACGATCGTCTTTATTCTCGTGATCGCGGCCCTCGTGCAGATGGTAGAGATCATGCTCAAGAAACTCTCGCCGTCGCTCTATCAGGCGCTGGGTATTTTCCTGCCCCTGATCACCACCAACTGCGCCGTGCTGGGCGTCGCGATCCTGATGATCCAGAAGGAGTTCAACCTGTTGCAGAGCGTCACTTACTCGGTGGCCACGGCCCTCGGTTTCGCCCTCGCGCTGGTGCTCTTCGCGGGTATCCGCGAGCGTCTCGATTTCGAGGACGTTCCCAAAGCCTTCAAGGGGGTGC
>ENA-OYYI01000568-OYYI01000568.1-human-gut-metagenome-genome-assembly--contig:-NODE-568-length-13432-cov-6.619421_pt1 | contig 13432 bp, 17 predicted proteins | sample MGYA00244063_ERZ653448 | MGnify/ENA primary metagenome ERZ653448 (study PRJEB26926, sample SAMN06165192) | human gut metagenome | biome: ENVO:00009003; feature: ENVO:2100002; material: ENVO:00002003...
GGAGATGTGTATAAGAGACAGTATGTAGATTCACAATAAAATAGGAATATACCTTATTATATATTTTGAGTTACCAAAACAACGGGAATATCCTATATGAATGATAATGACTTTGCCACAAATCTGGGAAACCGTATCCGCGAACTTAGAAAGAATAAGGGCGTAAGCCAGCTCGAACTGGCTTATGACATGGATATGTCCATGAATACCATCTCGGGTATCGAACTCGGCAAAATCTCCCCGAAAATTGACACGCTCAAAAAAATCGCCCAGAAACTCGACATTGACATATCCGAACTATTCGACTTCAGCGAACACGCCCCCAAAGACAAGGTCATCCGCAAAAAAGTCGAGGAAATTACCCGCAAACTGCTGCCGCAGGACAAGGAGTTTCTGGACCTCGTCTCCAGCAATATCGACATTCTCATAAAAATCCGCGAATTAAACTAAGCAGCCCCTTCGCCTTGCACTTCTCTCCGCTTCTTTTACACACCCCGGGCTTGTTTTTTCTCCCGCCGTGTTCGTACTTTCTCTTCCGCCTGTCATTGCCGGTTCGCCTCTTCTTATTGTCATTCCCCGCTTTTTTTTCTTTTTCGTCATTCCCCGGCTTGACCGGGGAATCTGTAAGGGAGATGTCCGGCTCAAGGCCGAACATGACAGAAAGAAAAAGAGGCCGAACATGACAAAGAAAATACAAGGCACGGCCTCACGATATGCACACAGAAAGCATCGCGCTTCAACAAAGGTTCCCGCCGCAGCCAGCGAGCGCTCAAGGGCGTCCCCTTGTCAAGCTGGCTACAGCTTGCGTTATACGAGGTTTTTCAAAAACCTCGGAGAACGAGGAAAATAATAAGGATTTAGGGAAAATAAAGCGGAGCGTACACAGAAGTACGTGAGCATTTATTTTACCCGCTAATCCTGTATTAGTTCCCCGTTATACGAGGTTTTTACTTTATGGAAGCGTCCAACGGATTAAACCGCAACAACATCGTGTTCCAGAGATCGTATTTTTCGGGATATTTCTCGGCAAAAATGGAATACGGAGCGCAAATATAAACCGCACGCCGCGCGGAATCGGCAACTGAACGGAAATAGCGGTCGCTGTTGTAACGTCCGGTATCCAAAATCTTAACCTCGCGCACCGAACCGTCCCGATTCAGATAAGCCCTGATTTCAATAATCATGTCCTGAATGCCCATGGCGCCCGGATCCAAGTTCCAACAGGCACGCAGACGCCCGGCAATCGCGTCGGTTTCGGAAATCGACAGCTCGCTGAAATAAGAACCGCCGGTACCGCCCTCAATGCCCATGTTGTTAACCTCGGCGTCTTCCTTAATCGTTGCCGTCTGGTCTTTTTCGCCCTCTTTTTCCAGAGCGTCCACGGAGGCCAGCAGGCTCTTCAGCGGATTGGCCAGTTTGGGTTCTTCCTTCTTGGGCTGAGATTTCGGCTTTTCGGGCACGGCCGGTTTCTTAACCGGTTTCGGCACCGGTTTGGGAGCCGGTTTCTTAACCGGCGCTTTCGGCTTTTTGGGCTGCGGCGCAACCAGAAAATCCTGCTTCGGCTTTTCAACGCGTTCCTGCTTGGCCGGCGGCGTTTCTTCCGCGTCTTTCTGCGGCTCGCTCTTCACTTCCGGCCGTTTGTCAGGCTCGTCTTTGGTATAGTTCTTTTCAATCTTGCGCTTGATTTTGCTTGCCTGTTTTTCTTCCGGGCCGCGCTTGGCTTTCGGCGGCAGATTGGTCATTTCCGAAATTTTCACGTTGTTCAAATCCACGATAATCGGCACCTGTTCAATCGTCATGTTCCGGCGCCAAAAAACCGGAACGTCGACCAGAAACAGTATCAGGACAACCAGATGCAGAGCTACGGATTTGTACAGGGCGTTTTTCATCAGCGGTTATTTCTTTTTCCCCAGAGGTTTGGCTTCGGTTTTCAGGCCGACCTTGTCAAAGCCGGCTTCTTTCAGCAGCGCCATCAGGCCGATAACCCGGCCGTATTCGGCACCCGCATCGCCGGAAATGGTTACCGAAAGCTCGGTATTGGTATCGCGGATAGCCCTAAGCTTGCCGACGATTTCCTCCGCCGGAACTTCCGTCTGGCCGATGTAATAATAACCGTCCTTGTCAACGCTGATGTTAACCGAAGTTTCTTCGCCATTCAGCGCCTTGCCGCCGACTTTCGGTAAATCGAGCGCAATGCCCGAAGTCATCAGCGGCGCCGCGACCATAAACACCACCAGCAACACCATCATCACGTCCATCAGGTTGGTCATGTTGATATCGGCGTTGCGGCGGTAAACCCTCGGCGAACGGCGCGTCTGCTGCGGCATGATAAACATAACTATTCTCCCGCCATGTCGGCCTTGATGGCCGTGTCGTCAATCTCACGCGACAAAATGCTCGAAAATTCGGCCTGGAAATTTTCCAGCCGTTTTGCATAGCGGTCAATGTCCGACGAAATTTTATTATAGGCAACAACGGCCGGAATAGCCGCAATCAGACCAAACGCCGTCGTAAACAGCGCCTCGGCGATGCCCGGCGCCATTGCCGACAGCGAATTGCTCTGCGTGGCGGCAATAGCGTTAAAGCTGTTGATAATGCCCCAAACCGTGCCAAACAGGCCGACCAGCGGCGCCACCGAACCGGTTGACGCCAAAAATCCCATTCTGGTATCCAGCTCGTCTAATTCCTTATCCATTGATACCATCATCGCCTTTTCAATACGCTGTTGCAGCGAAACCCCGCGCAGGCCGCGGTCGGTTTTCGACTTCATGATGTTGGTGCGTTTCCACTCTTTCATCGCCGCCACAAACATCGCCGACATCGGGTCGCGCGGACGGTTGCCGATGGAATCGTACAGACGGTCGAGCGAACCGCCGGACCAGAAAGTTTCTTCAAATTTTTTGGAAAGCTGCTTGACCTGGCGCAGCGTGCCGAATTTTTCGATGATAATCGCCCAGGACCAGACCGACGCGGCAATCAGGCCGATCATCACCACCTTGGTAACCATATCCGAAGCCCAAACCAAGTCCCACATTGACATCTGGCTGGCCGTATTTACAACATCCGTTAAAGTTTGCGTTTCCATTTATCTTATCCATAATTAAAAAGTTGCCTGATTCTTGCAGGCAACTTAACACAAAATATTAAAAATTCAATTAACTAAATCGGCTTTTTCAGAGTTTTTCAATCGCCGCAGCCAGCTCCTGCGGAATGCGCACCGGCCGCTTTTTGTTCAGGCTCAGATAAACCACTTTAACCTCAAGTTCGGTCAGCAGTTTTTCGCCGCGCCAGATCTGCTGGAACATCACTGCCGAAGCGCCGCCAAACTCCTTTACCTCGCAGGTAACGGTCAAAGCATCGTCCAAAACCGCGGGCGCCTTATAGTCGACGTCAATATGCCGCACCGCAAAGCCAAACTTGTCTTCGTTTTCCAGCGCGTCCTGCTGGCTGCAGCCCAGCGCCCGGATATATTCCGTCCGCGCCCGCTCGGCAAAACGCAGATAGTTTGCATAATAAACGATTCCGCCGGCATCGGTGTCTTCATAATAAACCCGCACCGGAAAAGCGAAAACCGGCCCGTAAAATTTGCCCTGAGGCGGCAGTACTTCGTCAAACATCAGTCCTTATCTCCCAAATCGTCAAACAGGTCGTTCTGCGCAAAGCGCATGTTTTTTCTGAGCTTGGCAATGCCCAGATATTCGCAGCCCAAGTCCGAAATCACGCGGCCGCGCGGCGTGCGCTGCAAAAAGCCGAGTTTAAGCAGAAACGGTTCCACCACTTCCTCAATCGTATCGCGTTCTTCGGACAGCGCCGCAGCCAGCGTATCAGCGCCGACCGGGCCGCCGCCGTAATTCGTCACGATACATTGCAGGTAACGGCGGTCGAAAGCGTCCAGCCCGTAATTGTCAACGTCCAGCCGGCGCAGCGCCTTATCGGCCATCTTGTTGTCAACCTCCCCAGCCTCGGCAACCGCACCGAAATCGCGCACGCGGCGCAGCAGGCGCCCGGCCACGCGCGGCGTGCCGCGCGAACGCTTGGCAATCTCCATCGCCCCTTCCTTCGACAACGGCATGCCCAACAGGTTGGCGCCGCGGGTAACGATTTTTTCCAGCTCTTCCGGCGAATAAAAATCCAGCCGCAGCGGAATGCCGAAACGCTCGCGCAGCGGCGTCGAAAGCATACCCGAACGCGTCGTCGCCCCCACCAGCGTAAACGGCTGCAAGTCAATCCGCACCGAACGCGCCGACGGCCCCTCGCCGATAATCAGATCCAGCTGAAAATCTTCCATTGCCGAATACAAAACTTCTTCAATCGCCGGATTCAGGCGGTGAATTTCATCAATAAACAAGACGTCGTTGCGCTCCAGATTGGTCAAAATCGCCGCCAGGTCGCCCGATTTGGAAATCATCGGCGCCGAAGTCGCCCGGAAACCGACCCCGAGCTCTTTCGCCACAATCGACGCCAGCGTCGTTTTGCCCAGCCCCGGAGGACCGAACAGCAGTACATGATCCAGCGCTTCGCCGCGTTTTTTGGCCGCTTCGATAAACACCTTCAGGTTTTCGCAGACCTGCTTCTGCCCGACAAAATCCGCCAGGCTGTTCGGCCGCAGGTTAATCGGCGCGTTCAAACCCTGTTCGTCTTCGGGCTGTTTCTGGGGGCTGACCAGTCTTTCTTCCATAAGCATCAATCCTTAATTTCCGCTAAATTTCCTTATTGGCAAACTCTTTCAACGCCAGCCGGATAAGCGACGACACGTCCTCAGCCTGCCCCTCCGCCATCGCCTTGCTGACGGCACGATAGGCTTCCAGCCTTTGATAACCGAGATTGACCAGCGCCGAAATCGCGTCTTCCATCAGATTCGGGTCTTCGGCGCGCGCTTCCAGCCGGTCTTCGTAAGCAGCCGTTTCTTCATTTGCATCCATGTCCATTCCTTTCGCAAAATCGTTGGTTTCTGCGCTCATCGGAATTGTTACAATCTTGTCTTTAAGCTCGGTGACGATACGCGCCGCCAGTTTCGGCCCCACGCCGTTCGCCCGCGTAAACGAGGTTTTGTCCTGCGCCGCAATCGCCTGCGACAGCTGGCTCGGCGACAGCGCCGACAAAATGCTGAGGCAGACCTTGGCGCCGACGCCCTGAACCTTGGTAAGCGTCGCAAACCATTCTTTTTCCCAGGCGTCGTAGAAACCAAACAGCGAAATGCTGTCTTCGCGCACGACGGTCTCAATCCGAAGCGCAGCCTCCTGCCCGCGCGACAGCCTGCCGAGCGTCTTGGCCGAGGCAAACACCAGATATCCGACCCCGTTCACGTCGACAATACAGAAGTCTTCACCGATTGTATCAATAATTCCGCGCAGTTTCGCAATCATGTTTCCATCCTGAGTTAAAAAATTTACCTCAAGATTATACAAATATATAATTCTCTTCAAGTTTTATTTAAGACATAAGAACAAAAAAAGAACAAAAAAAACGGTCAAATACCATAAAAGGTACTCAACCGTCTTCAATTTCCGTTAGCAAGAACGTTCTTGTTCCTGACAAACTGTTCCTTGGACTTTCTGTTCCGGCATACCATCTTTCAGGCTGTTAACAAACCTAATGGTAAAAACATTTCTGGCTTCATCCATAACCAACATTTCGCCTGCAGGAATATCGCCTTCTTCCTCAACAAACATCTCCAACATGACCATTTTTGACAAGAACTTAAAGCGATAAGTACATTTTCTTCCGGCCTGAAAAAACTTGGTTTTAGCCAATGCTTCGCAATATTGCCGAAAAGAAACATGTTCCTCTTTTAACCCCTTAAAATGTGAATAAACCACCCGCAAAACCATACTTCCGAAATCCACCGCCTCACCATAATTTGTGTTTTGACGCAAATCATCCTGAATTTCTGTAACATACGTGCAATGCCCATAAAGCCATAGCAATCGATACAAAATCCATTCCTGCATTTTGGGTGAAACAGCCAATATCTCAGCAACAGTCATATCTTCAGGAGATTTTGGCATTTTTACATTCATCTCTCTGGCAACAACTTCAGCCAGTCTCAGTTTAAAGCGAAAATTATTTTCACCGATAAACTCTGCTAACTTTTTTTCCATAAAAAACAAAATTATAATTACACAATAGATACTCAAAAACCTTTTATTCAAACCGGCGCAGATATTTTTGCCAATCCTCACACCCCAGCTCTCTGAAAAATTCTTCTAAAAACACAAACATTACCTTATGTCTGATTTCGGCTTCCCTTTTGCCGCTCTCCGTATACATCAGCCCTTTAAGCCGCAGAAGTTTTTCAAACATATGGTTAACCGCCGTCTCTTCGTTTTTGCCCTTGCTCTGATAAGCCTCCCGGCTCAGGTTTTCGCGCGGAAACATCTCCGGATCGAAAAATCTGCCGCTGCCCGCAACCGCATTAAACACGATTGTCCGCACAATGCCGACGGCGCCCATCGCGTCCAGCATGTCGGCATCCTGAACAATATGTCCGTTCTTGTCAAGTTTCTGCATGCCGCTTAAATATTTGCTGTATCCCAGATTTGACACGATTTCCAAAACTGCGGCCGCAGTCTTACCGTCAGCGCCGCTCTCGTCCAGAATCCGGCGGGCATTTGTCAGCTTCGCGGCGTTCTCCGGTCCGAAAACCTTATAGTCGTCGCAGTCATGAAGCAGCGCCGCCAGTGCCACAATGTCTTCATCGCCGTTCTCCGTCCGGCACAAATGCAGTGCCGTCTTGCAAACCCGGACACTGTGTTCCCAGTCGTGCATCGATTTCTCGTTTCCGAGCAGTTCCCGAACTGCCGCAGCAGCCTTTTCCCTGACACTCATTTAAAACCCCTGATGCTGTGCGCTCCGTGAAAACTGTTATGGCAAATGGCCGCCGCCAGCGCGTCGGAAGAGTCGTTGTTTTTCGGCTTACAGCCCGGCAGCAGAATTTTTACCATCGTTTCTACCTGCCCCTTTTCGGCATGGCCCACCCCGACCACCGCCTTTTTAATCTGGTTCGGTTCATATTCGGTCAGCGGAATCCGATAAGTCGCCGGCGCCAGAATAACGACGCCCCGTGCCTGCCCGAGCTTAATCGTCGATACGGCATTCGAATTCAGAAAAACCTGTTCTATGGCTGCCTCGTCCGGTTTGTAAAACTCAATAACGTCGCAGAGCGTCTTATAAATCGTATAAAGCCGCTCGGTCAAATCCGTTTTCGGTTCGGTCTTGATAAACCCGTCGGCCACATAGCGGACACGGTTGTTTTCGACTTCAATAATTCCCCAGCCGGTAGACGACAAACTCGGGTCAAGCCCCAATATCCGCATTTCCTTTTCCTTATTTAAAATAAATAAGGGCACATTCCGCAAAGAACGTGCCCCGAAAAATCAGTCTTCGGAAGCTTCCAAAGCCCTCATAACCTCATCCGAGAACTCGGCATTGTGGTAAACTTTCTGAACATCGTCGTCATCTTCCAAAGCGTCGACAAATTCCAGAAACTTCTGCGCGGTTTCCAAATCGCTGATGTCGGTTTTAACCGTCGCTTTCCAGTCCAGACGCGAGGCCGAAGGCGTGCCGAAAGCTTTTTCCAACGCTTCGGTAACCGCATTCAAATCCTCGGGAACCGTTTCAATCTCATGTGCATCTTCGTCGGAAACCACATCATTGGCTCCGGCTTCCAGCGCCGTTTCAAACATTTTGTCGGCATCGGTCGCATCGGCCGGATATTTGATATAACCGATTCGCTCAAAATTGAAAGCCACCGAGCCGCTCTCACCCATAACGCCGCCGCGTTTTCCGAAAATGGTACGGACATTGCCGGCCGTCCGGTTCTTGTTGTCGGTCATTGCTTCGACGATAACCGCTACCTTGCCGGGGCCAAACCCCTCGTAACGGGCCGAAACATAATCGTTGCCGCCGGCCGTCTGGCTCGCTTTGGCAATGGCGCGTTCAATATTGTCTTTTGGCATGCTCTCGGCACGGGCGGCCTGAATGGCCAGACGCAGGCGCGGGTTTTTGTCGGGTTCCGGCAAACCGCTCTTGGCGGCAATGGTAATATCACGGGCCAGTTTGGCAAATACGCGCGCCTTTTTGGCATCCTGGGCACCTTTACGATACATGATGTTTTTAAACTGGGAATGTCCAGACATACAAAATCTCCTTAAAAATCCAAATTCTTCATTTGATTAAGGCCATATATACGCTAAAGCCGTTTTTTCCGCAACATTTTTTTGCAAAAAATAACACCTTTGGCACTTATTTAAGGATAATGTAATCGAGCTTTTCGTTCGTTGCCTGAATAACCTTGATGCCGACCCCGTTCAGATCAAGAATGCCGCCCGGCTGATACGGATAGGAAACATTACGGAAATAACCGCTGTCGCCGTCTGCCTTGCTGTAATCCAGCAGCGTAAATTTCAAACGTCCCAGATTCAGCCCTTCATATTTAATGTCAAAACCCTTGACCGGTTCGGTCTGCACGCTTTTGGAGGTTGTAATCTGCACCATTTTGAAATTGTCCGGATACGGAACAAAATCCGTTTCCAACAACGCCAGACGCCCGTTGCGGATTTGGCCGATGCGGTTGTAGAAAGTGCCGTCCCGACGAACCAGCGCCACAAAATTTTTCAGTTTGGTGTCAATCAGCACAAAATCCGTACCGTCAATCGTCACTTCGCCGACAGCCCGCACCCGCTCGCCTTTCTGATACGCTACCGGAACCGATCCGCAGTTCAGCACGCCGTCAACGTTGGCGGTCAGATATTCGCTGCGGTAAATGTCCTTACGGTAAATTTTGGTGTCAACCACCGTATAACCGGTATAGGCTGTCAGAATAACATTGTGTTTAAAGTTGTTTTCCTCAACGTAGTCGGAACTGACCAGCTCGTTGTCGTCGCCGTAAAAGGAAATCGAATAGGTGCTGAAGTATTCAATAAACGTGTTCCTGAAACCCAGGACATCGTGGTTTCCCGCGCTGAAGCAGGAACTTAAAGCCAGACACGAAACCAAAACCGCCAATTTTTTCATCGAATAATCTCTATTTTAGTGTTCAATAATTTTAATTAATATACTATAATCCGCCGTTAGTAAACAAATGATTATAACTTATTAGGAACAATTTGATGACGGATAAAAGCGGCAGCTGCCGGGTCGTAACCTTCGCCCCGGTCAAAAGTCTGGACGATTTCACTCAGGAACGGCTGGAAGAATTTTTCGACGTCGTTTCGGTCGATTACACCGACGACGGCTTGGAAATTTACAAAGGCTATAAAAACGCTTCGTTTAAGGAAGAGGAACTGGCGGCATTCATTGCCGCAAACGGTCTCGACCTGCCCGCCTGCACGATTGAACTGCTCGAAAGCGCCAACTGGCTCAAGGACTATGTCATTCAGTTCGCGCCGGTTGAAGTTGAAGACTTTCTCATTTACGGCGTTCACGAAAAGAAAGCGCCGCAGACCGACAAACTGGCCATTCGCATTTATGCCGCCACCGCTTTCGGTTCAGAACACCAGACCACCAAATCCTGCCTCAGGGCACTCAGCGAGCTCAACAGAAAAAACGTGCCGCACACCCGTATTCTCGACGTCGGCACCGGCTCGGGAATATTGTCGCTGGCCGCTGCCAAACTTTGGCGCGAAACCGCGCAGATTACCGCCGTGGACATTGACGAAGAAGCCGTCATCGTTACCCGCGGCAACGCCGAAGACAACGGTCTTGAAAAATTCATCACCGCCGGCGTCAGCAACGGCTATCAGTCCGAACTGGTATCGAAAAACGCCCCCTATGACATTATATTTGCCAACATTCTGGCCCGCCCGCTGATTGAAATGGCGCCCGACCTGTCTCAAAATCTTAAACCCGGCGGTTTTTGCATTCTGTCTGGCTTTGTCGGCGATCAGGAAAACTGGGTCATCAAAGCGCACGAAGAACAGGGGCTTTCTCTGGTAAAAATATATGAAATGGACAACTGGCGCGCCGCACTCATGGAGAAAAAAGCATGACGCTCAAAGAACTGCAGACTGCCGTAAAAAAAAGCAAACTGAACGCCTATATCGTTACCCGTTCCAATATGTTCATCGGGCAGGATCTGCTTGACGACGAAAATCCGCTGCGGGCGCTGACCGGGTTCAGCGGCTCGGCGGGAACCTTGGTCGTCACGCCCGACAAGGCCTTTCTGCTGGTTGACGGCAGATATGAGATTCAGGCGGCCCGACAGACGAACCCGGACGAAGTCAAAATAATCTGCGGCCGAAACAATTTGCTTGCCCAATGCCTGACCGGCCTTTTCGGCGGCAAGCCTGCCAAAGTCGGTTTCAACAGCTTTACCAACGCCGTCCGAGGCATCGAGCGGCTGGCCGAACGTTTTCCGGACATAGCTTTCATCCCCGACACATCGCAAATCTTTGCCAACAACATCTTTGGCCGTCCCTGCCGGGTTTTTGAACACAAAATCGAATTTTGCGGCGTCGGGCGCAACGAAAAAATCGGCAGCATCAGCAGCCGTATCGGTTCCTGCGGCTGCGACGCTTACCTCTTCACGGCCGCCGACAGCGTTTCCTGGCTTTTAAACATCCGTTCCGACGCGCTCCCCGACACGCCGCTGGTCCGTGCCTACGCGCTGTTGGACAAAGACGGACGCATTACCCTGTTCGGCGACAACCTGAACTTTGACTTCGAACCGGCAGACTTCGGGGTCGAACCTCTGGCCAAACTTCCCAGAGCTTTGAAAGCATACAAAAACAAAACCGTCGGCTTTGACGCGGAAACGACGCCGTATTTTTTTCGCCAGCTGTTTGCCAAACGCAAGATTGCCGAGCGTCCGCTGGAAGATTTCTGTCAAACGGCCAAAGCCGAAAAAAACCCGGTCGAAATCAGCGGAATTGAAGCGGCGCATTTGCGCGACGGCGTCGCCATGGTTCGTTTTCTGCACTGGCTGTCCGGCAACTGGCCGGGAAAAACCGAACTTGACGTTGTCAAAAAACTGCATGATTTCCGCGCTCAAGGGGAAAACTACTGGTCAGAAAGTTTCGGCACCATTGCCGCCGCCGGCCCGGACGGCGCCGTCGTCCATTATCAGCCCGCTGCCGAAACCGACCGGAAACTGGAAGAAGGCTCTCTGCTTCTGCTCGACAGCGGTGCGCAGTATTTCGACGGAACAACCGACATTACCCGCACCATCGCCCTCGGCACGCCAAGCCCGGAAATGTGCGACAACTTCACTTTGGTTTTAAAAGCACATATTGCCCTGGCTTCACAAAAGTTTATCGACGGCACCGACGGCATGTCGCTGGACAAGATTGCCCGCAGCCCGATGTGGAACGAGGGCAAAGACTACAAACACGGCACCGGCCACGGCGTCGGCTGTTTTCTCAATGTCCACGAAGGGCCTCAGAATATCGGCATGTACAGCTCTTCATATCCCCTGCGCAAAAACATGATTCTTTCTGTCGAACCGGGATATTACCAAGAAGGCGCCTATGGCATCCGCATCGAAAACCTTGTCCGGGTTGCCGCCTGCGAACAGACTGATTTTGCGAAAGATTTTCTGGAATTTAAAATTTTGACGCTCTGCCCCGTTGATAAACAACCGGTTAATAAATATTTAATGAGCAGCGGAGAGATATCCTGGCTGAACAACTATCACAAACAGGTTTATGAACGGCTCTCGCCGTTCCTGAACGCAAGCGAAAAGAACTGGTTAAAGGATGCCTGCTCTCCGCTGTGAGTTTCAACACGATGCGGAGAAAAAAGATGATAAAACTTCTGTGGGCTTTTATGATTATGGTTGCGCTGGCCATTCCCCTGCATGCCGAACTGACATACGAAGGGGCTTACAACCCGAACCAGAATCTGCAGGAATATTTCGACGAAGCCTATCCGAATTATGACAAGCCGATAATTTACGTCTTTTTCAACAACGATCCCTGCTTCCAGTGCCCGCAGACCATTGAACTGATAGAACAGGTCTACAACCGGAACTATCAGAACAAATACAGCCTGTTTCTGATTAATTACCAAAATGACGACGAATATAACTTCATCGAAACCTACGACTTGAATCAGCCGTTGGAGATTGTTCTGGTCGACGTCGCCGACGGACAGAGCATCGGCTACAAGAAACTGGAGAATCTTCAAAACCAGATTTCCGATCCGGTCAGTTTTTCGGAAAACCTCCAATATCAGATAAACTCCTTTTTCAACGGGGAAGACTGATGTCCGCCGCTCTCCCGGCCGGAGGCTATTTCCTGATAATGACGCAGAAATCCGTCATCTCGTTTGTAATCCGCATTTTTGCCAGCCGGCGCTTTGAAAAACAATCCTTCGCAAAAATAACTTCGGCATTGTACTGCGCTTTCAGCCGGCTGAAAATATCCCTTCCGTAAGCCCGGACATGGTCATGTTGCCCATAGTATTTTTCCCGCTCTTCCGGTGACGTGATTGAATTGTCCTGAAAAGTTTTTTCCAACCCCATATAGACGGGGAAATTAAGCAGAAACAAGCCTCCCGGCTTCAAGACCCGCAGCAGCTCGGTCAAAAACTTGCTCTCGTCCATAATGTGTTCCATAACCTGATTGCTCAAAACGACATCAAACGTATTGTCGGCAAAAGACAAGTTCGTAACATCCTCTTTCCGGCAGCGGCAGAATCTGTAACGCTCGGGCGACAAATCCATCGGCACATAATCAACAAGCGGATAACGCCCTATCAAATCACAGATACACTTTTCCGGAGCCGTATGCAAAACACGTATCGGCTTACGGGTATTCAAAAAATATTTCTTATAAATAAAAAACAGGAACCGGTGCCGTTCCAGCGAACGGCAATAAGGACACTTGACCGCGAACCGGGGCTTACCGACCATATCCATAAACCGGCCGTAGCGATTGCAGACCGGACAAAAATAAACGCCTCCCGTCAGCGGACGAAAATACTTTATTTTTATTCCGAATATCGTAACGACCCGATGATATTTTTCATTTTTTATCGAAAAAAAGAACCGCAGCAGCTTTCGCAACATCACACACTCCACCCGGGCAGACAAACTTGAATCATGAAAATCAGCACATTGAAAACATATACTTTTTCTCTTAACTAAGCCTTAACGTCCGATGTTTTTCCGCCGCCCACGGCAAATCCGTAAAAAAATATTCCGCAGCCTTTGTTTCAGTTCCCAAATACGATAATAAATTTTCGGAGTTCGCGCCTTTCTTATAAAATTCAAATTATCGTTATCCTCACTGCGAAAAAGATTCCATAACGTATAAGGTTTAGCCATTTCAGAAGCGCCGACCGCCTCCAATCCGACCTCGCTGAAAGGAACGCTTCCCAAAAATTCTGCCCATTGCCTGTTTTCGGAATGCAGCAACATACCAAAATATCTCTTAAATATGTTGCTGTCTCTTATACACATCTGACGCTGCCGACGATCTTACGCGTGTAGATC
>ENA-OYYI01000578-OYYI01000578.1-human-gut-metagenome-genome-assembly--contig:-NODE-578-length-13301-cov-5.514797_pt1 | contig 13301 bp, 10 predicted proteins | sample MGYA00244063_ERZ653448 | MGnify/ENA primary metagenome ERZ653448 (study PRJEB26926, sample SAMN06165192) | human gut metagenome | biome: ENVO:00009003; feature: ENVO:2100002; material: ENVO:00002003...
CGCTTCGAGTTGCGGACGATCACCGAGTTGGCCGCGTCGACGATCGTCTGCGTCGAACGGTAGTTCTGCTCCAGTTTGAAGACCATCGCATCGGGATAATCCTTTTTGAAGGAGAGGATGTTCTCGATCTTGGCCCCGCGGAACGAGTAGATCGACTGCGCGTCGTCGCCCACGACGCAGACCTTCGAGTGGGTCTGCGACAACCGGCGGATAATCGTATACTGCGCATAGTTGGTGTCCTGGTACTCGTCGACCAGAATATATCGGAACTGCTCCTGGTAGCGGGCCAGCACGTCGGGGCAGTCCCGCAGCAGGATGTTGGTCTGCAAAAGCAAATCATCGAAGTCCATCGCGCCGTTGCGCTTGCAGCGCTGGCAGTAGATGTTGTAGATGTTGCCGAATTCGGGAATCTGGGCCTGCCGGTCCTCGGCGGCGCAGGTCGAATTGGCCAGATAGGCGCCCGGCGTGACGAGGCAGTTCTTGGCGTAGGAGATCCGCGAAGAGAGCAGGTTGGGCTTGTACTTCTCGTCCGGAAGGTTCAGTTCGCGGACAATGGTCTTTATCAGATTCTTGCAGTCCGAGGGTTCGTAGATCGTGAACGAGTCGGTGAAGCCGATCTTCCCGGCGTTCTCCCGCAGGATGCGCGAAAACACCGAGTGAAACGTACCCATCCGGATATAGCGGCTACGGTTGTCGGGCAGCATCTGCGCGATGCGTTCGCGCATCGACTCGGCGGCCTTGTTCGTAAAGGTCAGGGCCAGAATGTTCCAGGGCTTCACGCCCTGCTCGATCATGTATGCGATGCGCGAGGTCAGCACGCGTGTTTTGCCCGACCCGGCGCCTGCGATGATGAGCGACGGCGAGTCGTAATTGACCACGGCATCCCGCTGGGCGGGGTTCAGACCTTGTAATATCGGAGATTCTTTGGATTCCATGACTGCAAAGTTAATACTTTTTGCACGCCCCTTGGACAAAGTTCCGCCGATTTCGGAAAATTTTACCGACCCGTCGCACCCCGACAGCAACGACACGCTTATTGAAACTCCACGTCGCAACTCGCCTCGAACACCTTTCCGTCATCGGCTGTCAGGCGTACGAAAAGCGTATGTTTTCCGGGCTGCGCCGGCCGGGTGACAAACCGAAAATAAAAACCCCCTCTGGGCAAAAGCGTCATATCATCCGGCGTAAGTTCGGAAATCAATTTATCGACGGGATAATATTCACCGTTCGGTTGTTCATGGTATTTTTGCGTATAGCCGCTCTGGATATAGGGCCAGGGCGTGTTGCTGTAAAAGCGCGCCAGATCGTTGAGCGACGTCTCCGCAGGATGTTCGGCATCCCAGTCCGCGGAACTCCACACCTCCAGATTGACGAAATCCCGGAAACACCGCGGGTTGAGTCCTTGATCATAAAAATAAACCCGAACCCGACGATTATAAGATACATCGTTGTGTTTTTCGCACAATTGATTATAGAAATCCAACTCTCTCTTTCCAGAATCTATTCCCCAATATGTTGTGCCATTTCCTACAAAAATGACATGATATTCCAACGGATTATCCTGCGAGAGGCCGACGGATATCGTATACATACTTTCATATTTCAGCACAAAAGCCCGGGTATAATAATCCTCATACGATTTGACGCAACCGACAGCCGACAAAACGCCTAACAGGAGAATAAGCCTTTTCATAATTGCTACGGTTTATTATAAGTAACGATCCGGAACCACCAGGTATAATTCCGGGTATTCTCACCCCGTGTCAGCGGGAGAACAACGCCATCATCTCCCAAAACACGTCCGTTCACCGCATCAAAAGCTCCACTGGCAAAGTATCCGTTGTGATCTCCGCTCCAACCCCAATTACAATGTAAAAGGAGACATTTATCAACCCTCGTTCTTATCAAATTCGACCCGGAATAGGTGTCTATAATACTTTCATAAGTAGCACAACCGTCTATTACCCAGGCATGACCGTAACAATTATCAGTCATTGCGCCGATAAATACCGGGCAGCCCGCCTTCAGTTTCGATACGATCAAACCCGAATCATAGCCGATTTCCCGCTTCGTTCCATAATACCCGATATTTCTCAAAAAACGTTTTGCATAGATCGGAAGGGCAAAGGACTCTCCTTTTCCCCAATAATTATATGCCATACGGCATCCTCGACCTACTTTCACAGACATTTCAGCCAATTCACTATACACTTCAGTGTCATATTTTTTTGCGTCATATTTTTTCACCAAAGGCCAGTTGCAATAATCTCGGGGGTATTCATGGTAAGCCATAATTTGCGCAACCGCAATCGCCACACATCCTGCGGGATAATTCCCGGGCGTCCGATCACTGAAAGGCGATTGCTGATGCCACTTGGTAGTCAGCATGGGACGAACATAATCTGCAAGATATACTCCGCGCCCTTTATCATAGACCAGACCTCCGTTATTTGGAGCTTCCAGATACAAATCAATAAGTTGCGTTTTGAGAAAAAGCGGACCGGAACCTCCTGTGCCGGCATTAATATCTCCCAGATAATATTCGTCTTCCTCCTCGCAGTAAAGGTTCTCGGTTATCCGCCACGCATCGGGCTCAAATGCATTCAACCGTAAATCCTCTTCCGTGGCGACATACTCGTCATAAACCGCAACAACCGGTTCTAAACGATTGTCCGCAGCGAGAATCGCACTGCCTTCTCCCTCACCGAATTCAACGATATAGGCAAGACGATCGTCCTGCACATCCGAACTGCGGGTCGCACCCCGGCCGGAACCGGACCGAAAAACAGGCGTGACACGCTGCACCGTTCGCTGCTTACCCGAAGCACGGGTTCCGGAACCGTCGATAACCGCCAACGCACTGGCAAGATTCTCCAAAGCCCGAGTTTCGGAAACGGCGTGCGACTCCGAAACGGCCTCGCGACTTCCGTCTGCCACCGAATCCACTTCACAGGCAATGAAACTGAATGCGACACCGCCGCACAGTAAAAGATAGAATTTTCTCATAGAAAATCGGGATTAAGGGTTAACAGATAACAAGATAGAAAAAAACCGATGAAACCGAACTGTTTTACCCGTTTTATTTTATTAAATTTGCAATAATTTCGATGAAAAAACGTTGGAAAAACAAAATTGAAAAAACAAACAGAATAACACGACAAATACAATGAGCGAAGTCATCAACATCAAAGAACTCAACGAGCGCATCGAACGCGAATCCGTTTTCGTCGATACGCTCCGCAACGAAATGGGAAAGGTCATCGTGGGCCAGAGCCACCTGGTGGACACCCTGCTGATCGGCCTGCTGTCCAACGGCCACATCCTTCTGGAAGGCGTTCCGGGACTGGCCAAGACGCTGGCCATCACCACGCTCGCCAAGGCCGTCGACGCCTGTTTCTCGCGCATCCAGTTCACCCCCGACCTGCTGCCCGCCGACCTGATCGGCACGCTGATCTACTCGCAGAAGAACGAGGATTTCGTCGTCCGCAAGGGTCCGATCTTCGCCAATTTCGTACTGGCGGATGAAATCAACCGCTCCCCGGCCAAGGTGCAGTCGGCGCTGCTCGAAGCCATGCAGGAGCGTCAGGTGACCATCGGCGACAACACCTACCCCCTGCCGCAGCCCTTCCTGGTGCTGGCCACGCAGAACCCCCTGGAGCAGGAGGGAACCTACCCGCTGCCCGAGGCGCAGGTCGACCGTTTCATGCTCAAGGCCAAAATCTCCTACCCCAAGAAGCAGGAGGAGCGCGACATCGTGCGCATGAACCTCTCGGGCGCTGGCATGCCTCAGGTCAACAAGGTCATCTCGCCCGAGGACATCATCAAGGCCCGCAAGGTCGTGGAGGACGTCTACATGGACGAGAAGATCGAGAAATACATCATCGACATCATCTTCGCCACGCGCGAGCCGGCGGAATACAACCTGCAGAAACTGCAGAATCTGATCGCATACGGCGGTTCGCCCCGTGCGTCGATCTCGCTGGCCAAGGCCGCACGCTCCTACGCCTTCATCCGCCGCCGCGGCTACGTCATCCCCGAAGACGTGCGCGCCGTCTGCCACGACGTGCTGCGCCACCGCATCGGCCTGACGTACGAGGCCGAGGCCGAGAACATCACCTCGGAGGAGATCATCACCGACATTCTCAACAACGTAATCGTACCCTAACGATGCAGGAAACCGAGAACGATATTCTCAGACGCGTCCGTAAGATCGAGATCAAGACCCGCGGTCTTTCGAACGAGATCTTCGCCGGAAAGTACCATACGGCTTTCCGCGGGCGGGGTATGTCGTTTTCCGAAGTGCGGGAGTACCGTGCGGGCGACGACGTGCGGGACATCGACTGGAACGTCACGGCCCGCTCGCGCAAACCCCACATCAAGGTCTACGAGGAGGAACGCGAACTGACGATGATGCTGCTGGTCGACGTGTCGGCCTCGCGCATGTTCGGTTCGACCGACCGTCTGAAAAAGAACATCATCACCGAGATCGCCGCCGTGCTGGCCTTCTCCGCCGCGCAGAACAACGACAAGGTGGGCTGCATCTTCTTTTCGGACCGGGTCGAGAAGTTCATCCCCCCGAAGAAGGGCCGCAGCCATATTCTGATGATCATCCGCGAACTGATCGGCTTCCGCCCCGAATCCGCGGGCACGAAACTCTCGGAGCCGGTGCGTTTCCTCACGAACGTCAACAAGAAGCGCTGCACGACCTTCATCCTCTCGGACTTCATGGACTCGACCGGCGACAAGTCGGCGCTGGACGACGCGCTGAAGATCGCCGGGAGCAAGCACGACCTGGTGGGCATCCGCGTCTACGATCCCCGCGAGACGGAGCTTCCCGACGTGGGTATCGTCGAGCTGAAGGACGCCGAAAGCGGCCGCAAGGTCTGGGTCGACACCTCGTCGCGGGCCGTGCGCGACCACTACGCCGCCTCGTGGCGGCAGCGCAGCGGCGAAATAGACACGACGCTCAAGCACAACCGCATCGACACGGCGATGATCTCGACCGACGGCGACTACGTGGCCGAATTGATAAAACTGTTCAAACAGCGATGAAACGACTCTTTGCAATAGCGCTTCTTTTCACGGGACTCGCGGCCCGGGCGCAGGAGACGCCCACGGTCACGGCGCGCGTCGAACCCGACAGCATCATGATCGGCGACCGCTTCGATTACGTCATCGACGTGGAGAAGGACCTGGTGCAGGTCGTGGAGTTCCCCGTGTTCGACCCCCGCGACGGCAAGATCGAACTGGTCGAAAACTGCCCGGTCGACACGCTCGAACGCGACGGCCGGCGGCTGAAACTGCGCAAGCGTTACCGGCTGGCCGCCTTCGACGAAGGCAAATACAACCTCGGCGCGGCGCAGGTGCTCTACGCCGACAAGAACATCCTCGACACGCTCCGCAGCACCGATTCGGTCTATCTGGAGGTCGCGACGTTCCAGATCGACTCCACGTCGCAGTCGATCTACGACCTGAAAGCCCAGAAGAACCTGCCGTTCCGCTTCCGCGAGGTGAGCGGCTACGTCAAGTGGGGCATCGTCTTCCTCCTGGCGCTGCTCGTGGCGGGCTATGCGCTCAAGCGTTACCTGGCCAGCCGCGGCAAGGGCTTCGGCGACCTGTTCAAACCCGCCCCGCCGCTGCCGCCGCACGTGGCGGCCATCCAGGCCCTCGAAGCGCTCCACAACCAGAAACTGTGGCAGAACAACAGGCATAAGCAGTACTATTCGGGACTGACGGACATCCTGCGCACCTACATCGCCGCCCGCTGGGGCTTCGGCGCGATGGAGATGACCTCCGACGAGATCATCGAGACGATGCGCCCGGAGGAGCTGCCCGACAAGGCGCGGATGGACCTGACGGCGATCCTGCGCGACGCCGATCTGGTGAAGTTCGCCAAGGCGACGCCCGAGGCCGAGCAGAACGAGGCCGACTACCTCAAGGCGTACTATTTCGTCGAGGAGACGAAACCCGCCGAGGAGGAGACTCCCGCCGAGGAAGAGTCCCCGAAGCAAAACTAAACGCGACAACGATGTACAAGTTACTCTATATCATCCTGTTCCTTTTTACCGCCGCCGGGGCGCAGGCCCAGCAGCTGCCCGAACGCTCGCTGGTGCGCAAAGGCAACCGGCAGTACAACAAAGGCAACTACGAGCAGTCGATCGGCCGCTACGAGCAGGCCCTGCAAGCGGCTCCGGGGCAGTTCGAGGCGATCTACAACCTCGGCAACGCCCTCTACAAGGCCGAACGGTTCGACCGTGCCGAGCAGACCATGCAGCAGGCCGCGGCGGACTCGCTGCGCGCGGACACGGAGCGGGCCGAAGCGTTCTACAACCTCAGCAACGCCCAGTTCAAGCAACAGAAGTACCAGGAGGCGCTCGAAAGCTACAAGCAGTCGCTGCGCCTGAACCCCTCGGACATGGAGGCCAAGTACAACTACGCCTACACCAAGCGGCTGCTCGACCAGAACAAGAACGGTGGCGGCGGTGGCGGCAACGACCAGAAGGACCAGGACAAAGACCAGGACAAAGACCAGAACAAGGATCAGAACCAGAACGGCCAGGGTCAGCAAAACCCCGATCAGAAGGGTGACCAGAAAGACCAGAAAGGCGATCCCAAGGATCAGCAGGACGATCAGAAACAGGACCCGCAGGACGACAAGGGCGACAAGGGGGACAAAGGCGACCAGCAGGGCCAGCCGACGCCTTCGGGCATCTCTCCGCAGGAACAGCAGCAAATGCTCGACGCCATCCAGGCCCAGGAGGACAAGACCCAGGAGAAACTCAAGGAGAAACAGGGCGTGGTGGTCCGCGGAAAGAAAAACTGGTAAAACGTAAACGACTATGCATTTTGCTTCACCATATTATCTCTGGCTGCTGACGCTGCTCATGCCGATGATCGGCTACTACGTCTGGCGCACGCTGCAGGGCGGGGCCGCGATCCAGATTTCGAGCGTCGCCGGCGTCGTGCGCGCACCCCGGACCGTGCGCTACTACCTGCGTCACCTGCCCTTTGCGCTGCGCGCGGCGGCCTTCGCGCTGCTCGTCGTGGCGCTGGCGCGCCCGCAGGACGTCGAGCAGAACGTCCGCACCAACGCCGAGGGTATCGACATCATGCTGGCCATCGACGTCTCCGGTTCGATGCTGGCCCGCGACTTCAAGCCCGACCGCATCACGGCCGCCAAGGAGGTGGCCGGATCGTTCATCGCCGACCGATACGGCGACCGCATCGGACTGGTGGCCTTCGCCGGCGAAGCCTTCACGCAAAGCCCGCTGACCACCGACCAGAGCACGCTGCAAACCCTTTTGGCCCGTATCCGCAGCGGGCTGATCGAGGACGGCACGGCCATCGGCAACGGACTGGCCACGGCGATCAACCGCCTGCGCGAGAGCGATGCCAAATCGAAGGTCATCATCCTGCTGACCGACGGTGTGAACAACCAGGGCCAAATCGCGCCGATGACCGCCGCCGAAATCGCCAAGGCACAGGGCATCCGCGTCTACACGATCGGCGTAGGATCGGAGGGCATGGCCCCCTATCCGGCCATCGACATGTTCGGCAACCTGACGTTCGTCAACCAGAAGGTCGAAATCGACGAAAAGGTGTTGAAAGCGATCTCCGACATGACCGGAGGAAAGTATTTCCGGGCCACGGACAAGGACAAGCTGAAGGCCGTCTACAACGAGATCAACCAGCTCGAAAAGAGCAAGATCGAGGTGACGGAGCACATCTCCTACCACGAACTGTTCCTCACGTGGGTGCTGGCCGCGCTGGGACTGCTGATGGCGGAGTTCCTGCTTTCGAACCTCGTACTGAAACGAATACCCTGACGGAACGGCGATTCCGCTCCCCGGCAAAGTCCTCCCTTTGCCAAAGGGAGGATTTAGGAGGGAATGTCGATATTCAACGGGGCACTGCAAGTGCCCTAATGCAGACCCGGCGGGTTGAATATGGGCAAAAACAGGATACAATCCGCCGGGTCTGCATTAGTTATGTTCAGATTCGCAAATCCGCAATATCTCTGGCTGCTGCTCCTCGTCCCGGCACTCGTCGCGCTCTACTGGCTGGCAGCCCGCAACCGCCGCAGACGGCTCGCTCGCTTCGGCCGCCCGGGCATTCTGGAGGAGCTGATGCCCGAAGTCTCGACCGGGCGCATGGCTTTCCGGTTCATCCTTTTCTGTGCCGCCGTGACGCTGGTCATACTGGCCGCGGCACGCCCGCAGTTCGGATCGAAACTCCGCGAGGAGAAAGCCCAAGGTATCGAAATGATGCTCACGGTCGACGTTTCGAACTCGATGCTGGCCGAGGATTTCGAACCCAACCGCCTCGAACGGACCAAATACGCCATCGGCAAACTCTTCGAGGGGTTGCAGCAGGACCGTGTGGGACTGGTCGTCTTCGCGGGCGAACCCAAGGTCCAGCTGCCGATCACCTCGGACTACCGCATGGCCCGGGCCTTCGCCCGGCGGATCGACCCGTCGCTGGTATCGGTGCAGGGCACGGCCATCGGCAAGGCGCTGGAACAGGCGCTGCTCTCGTTCTCGGGCGATACGGAAGAGAGCCACGGAAGGGTCATCATCCTGATCACCGACGGTGAGAACCACGACGACGACGCCATCGCGGTGGCCGAGCGCGCCGCACAGATGGGTGTGAAGATCTTCACCATCGGCATCGGCACGCCCGAAGGCGCCCCGATTCAGATCGGCGGCGAATTCATCAAGGACGAGACGGGCGAAATGGTCGTCTCGAAGCTCAACGAGGAGATGCTGGCCAAGATCGCCGACATCACGGGCGGCGCCTACGTCCGCTCGTCGAAACAGTCGATCGGTCTCGACGAGATCGTCAGGACGATCAACGAGATGGAGCAGACCGAACTTTCGATGGTCCGCTTCGAGGAGTTCAACGAACAGTATCAATACCTGCTCATCGCCGCGCTGGTGCTGCTGCTGCTGGAATTCGTCGTGCTCGACCGCCGCAACCCGCTGCTGGCGCACCTGAACATCTTCCGCGAGAAATAGCCGCACCGCGGAGTGTGGCAGCGGCTTTGCAAGGTTCCGTCACAACCCCAGATTAACGGCCTATGTCCCTCGAAAACACCCCTGCCGCACGCATTTCGGCCCTCGCGGCGGCCCAGAAAACCTACTTCCGCTCGGGAGCGACGCTTCCCGAAGCGTTTCGCCGCACGATGCTCCGGCGCCTCGACGCGGCCCTCGCCAACTGGGAGAAACGCCTCTGCGACGCCCTGTGGACGGACCTGCACAAATCCCCCGAGGAGGCCTTCCTCACCGAAATCAGCATCGTCCGGGGCGAGATCCGCAGCCACCTCGGCCACCTCGGCAAATGGATGCGCCCCGAACCGCGCCCCACGCCGCTCAAGCTCCTGCCGTCGAAAAGCCGGATCGTCTCCGAACCGCTCGGGCAGGCGCTCATCGTCGCACCGTGGAACTACCCCGTGCAGCTGCTGCTCAACCCGCTGGTCGGGGCGATCTCGGCGGGCTGCACCGCGCTGCTGAAACCTTCGCCCTATACGCCCCACGTCGCGAAGACGATCGAGGGGCTGATCTCGGAGATTTTCGACGAACAGTACGTCGCCGTCGTGCAGGGCGACCGGGAGGTCAACACCCTATTGTTCGGCATGCGCTGGGACGCGATCTTCTTCACGGGAAGCCCCGCGCTGGGACGGATCGTGATGGCCGCCGCGGCGAAAAACCTCACGCCCGTCGTGCTGGAACTGGGCGGCAAAAGCCCCTGCATCGTGGATCGCGGAGCCAACATCGAGGTCGCGGCGCGCCGCATCGCCTGGGGCAAGACCCTCAACGCCGGGCAGACCTGCATCGCACCCGACTATCTGCTGATACACCGATCGCTGCAAGACCGATTCACGGAAGCCTTCGCCCGCGCCCTGCATCGGCTTCACGGCGACGACGCGCAGCAAAGCCCCTGTTACGTACGGCTGGTCAACGACCGGGCTTTCGAGCGCGTAACGAGTTATCTCGCGCAGGGGAAAATCCTTGTCGGCGGCCGCACGGACGCCGCCGACCGCTACATCGAACCGACACTGCTCGCGGAGGTTGACCCCGCGTCGCCCGTGATGCAGGAGGAGATCTTCGGTCCGGTCCTGCCGATGCTCCCCTTCGACGACATCGGCGAAGCCGTGGCGCTGGTCAACGACCGCGAAAAACCGTTGGCGCTCTACTACTTCGGACCCGAAAAGGCGGGCCGCGAGGTCCTGCTGCGCACCTCTTCGGGCGGCGCGTGTCTCAATGACGTGATCATGCAGATCGCCAACGACCGCCTGCCGTTCGGCGGCGTGGGCAACTCGGGCATGGGCCGCTACCACGGCCGTGACAGTTTCGACGCCTTCTCCCACCGCCGCGGCGTGGTCGAGTCCCCGGCGCGGTTCGACCTGCCGTTCCGCTACCCGCCCTACAAAGGGTTCCGGTGGGTAAAGAAAATACTTTGACAACCCTCCGATACGCATTCATCCCGTCCTGCAAATCGCAGGTCCCGTATTCACAGCCAAGGGCCGTGCATGCAAATCGGCCCCTCCCCCAGGTTCCCTCCTTGGAGGGGATTTGAAGTTTCCATCCCTTCCCGGCCGGTTTTACCAATTTATTCCGTATCTTTGTCGCGGCAGGTCCGCTCTGTCGCTGCCGGCCGCAGGCCGGGAGAGGAAAGTCCGGGCAACGCAGAGCGCCACGCAGGCTAACGACCTGACAGCCGTGAGGTTGTGGTAGCGTAACAGAAAACGACCGCCCGCAGGAGTCGGTGAAAGTTCCGGAGATTCTCCCGAATCGCGGATTTTCCTGATGGCTCCGGCGGGTAAGGGTGAAAAGGCGGGGTAAGAGCCCACCGCGGGGGCAGCAATGTCGCCCGGCAGTACGTCCCGTGGGTTGCAAGACCGTGTATACCGGCAATCAAGGGTTGCTCGCCCGATGCCGGGGGGTAGGTTGCTCGAGACGGCAGGAGACTGCCGCCCTAGATAAATGACAGGGACCCGGGGTTCGCCCCGGGGACAGAACCCGGCTTACAGGACCTGCACGTACGGAGGTGCCGCAGCAATGCGGCGCCTCCTCTGTTTTCAACCGTGCCCCGCCGCAGAAGTCCCTGCCGGCGGCATCCGACACTGGCACTTTTTTTGAGCCCGCCACCCCGAATGACGACACTCCGCGAACATATCCGGCAAGGCGGCGGCTACAAATGGTGGATTCTGGGCATGATCATGCTCGGGACCTTCATGGCCGTGCTCGACGTCACGGTGGTCAACGTCGGGCTTCCGGCCATCATGTCGGCCTTCCGCATCGGCATCTCCTCGGCCGAATGGGTCATCACGGCCTACATGATCACCATGACCGTCATGCTCCCTTCGGCCGGGTGGTTCGCCGACCGCTTCGGCAACAAACGCGTCTATATCCTCGGACTGGTGCTGTTCACGCTCGGCTCGTGGCTCTGCGGCAAGGCTTCGAGCGACCCGTTCCTGATCGGGGCGCGGGCCTTGCAGGGCGTAGGAAGCGGCATCATACAAGCGCTGGGACTGGCGATCGTGACGCGCGAGTTCAAGCCCGCGGAGCGCGGTCTGGCGCTGGGTCTGTGGTCGATGGCCGCGGCGGCTTCGATCTCGTTCGGGCCGCTGCTGGGCGGCTATCTGGTCGATGCGTACAGCTGGCACAAGATATTCGACGTGAACGTGCCGGTCGGAGTGCTGGCCGTCCTGCTCGCGGCATTCGTCCAGAAGGAGTGGAAGAACCAGACGCGCAGCCCGTTCGACTGGCAGGGGTTCGCGGCCATCGTGCTCTTCATGCCGCTGGCGATCTATGCGCTGGCGCGGGGCAACTCGCCGACCAACCACGACGGCTGGGCCTCGCCCACGGTGATCGGCTGTTTCGCCGTGGCGGCCGTGGCGCTCGCCTACTTCGTCCGCACGGAGCTGCGCAGCCCGGCGCCGCTGCTGCAGCTGCGCCTGCTCGGGGAGCGCAACTTCGGGGTTTCGATGGCCGTGCTGACGCTCTTCTCGATCGGTATGCTGGGCGGCACCTACCTGCTGCCGCTCTACATGCAGCGCGGGCTGGGCTACACGGCGCTGATGGCCGGGAGCGTATTCCTGCCCGTGGGGCTCATACAAGGAGTGCTGTCGGCCGTATCGGGTTACCTCACGCGCTATGTCAAACCCCTGCTGCTCGCGGCGGCGGGCATCCTGCTGCTGGCGACGAGCTTTTGGCTGGCCAGCCGTTTCACGCTCCACACCACCCACCGGCACATCCTCTTCGTGCTCTACATCCGCGGGCTGGGCATGGGGCTCACGTTCGCCCCGCTGAACTTCTTTTCGCTGCGGAACCTCACGCAGCACGACATGGCCGCTGCGGCGGGTATCTCGAACAGCATCAAACAGTTGGCTGGAAGCGTCGGCATCGCCATCCTGACAGCCGTTTACTCGGCCCGGACGGCTTTCCATGCGGCGCACGAAACGGTATCGGCCTCCCAAACCTATGTCGAGGGGGTGACCGACGCGCTGGGCGTAGTGACATGGCTGACCCTCGCGGCCGGGCTGCCGCTGCTGTGGGTATTCCGCAAAAAACGAAAGAAAACGCCGGCAGGAAACCCGGGAGCAGCCGGGGAGGCCGGGGAAAGTTAAACCGGGAAAGCTGGGACGGCCGAACCGAAGAACCGGGTAAGCCAAGCCAACGCGCCGGGAGCCAAAACGGGAAGCCGGGAGAGGCACAAAGCCGGGAGGAGCAGAACCGGGAAGGCGGGGAAGGCCGGACAGGTGTATGCCGGGGCGCCGGATCGGCAACGGACGGCTACATCAGCCCCATGCGCCTGCGGGCGAAAGGCATGACCCAGGCCGGGGACTGTTGCCGCGCGAGCAGGTCGCGCATGTATTCCATATAGGGTTCGACGTGGCGGAAATAACGTTTCAGCCCCTCGCAGAGTGAATTCTTGGGGCTGCCGTCGGCCCCGCGGGCGAAACGGTGCTTGGGACATTCGCCCCGGCAGGCGAAATAGTAGTTGCACCGCAGACATTCGGCGGGCAGCGTGTTGCGTTTATCCAGCCCGAATTCGCGGCGTTTCTGCGAGCGGTAGAGCTCGGCAAGGGGCGTCTCACGGATATTGCCCAGCCTGTACCCGGGGTAGACGAAATGGTCGCACGGGTAGACGTCGCCGTTGTGCTCGACGACCAGCGCGTCGCCGCACGTCTCGCCCATCGAGCAGACGCCCGGCTGCACGCCGCACCACTGGGCCAGCGAGGCGTCGAACATCTGGACGTAATAGCGGCCCACGTCGCCCACGACCCACTGGTCGAAAAC
>ENA-OYYI01000581-OYYI01000581.1-human-gut-metagenome-genome-assembly--contig:-NODE-581-length-13261-cov-4.564743_pt1 | contig 13261 bp, 19 predicted proteins | sample MGYA00244063_ERZ653448 | MGnify/ENA primary metagenome ERZ653448 (study PRJEB26926, sample SAMN06165192) | human gut metagenome | biome: ENVO:00009003; feature: ENVO:2100002; material: ENVO:00002003...
TACGAGATTCGCCTTAGTCTCGTGGGCTCGGAGATGTGTATAAGAGACAGTTTGGTAACATTGGCAACAAGTCGATAAGGCGCTCCAAATGCCATTGTTTTCCGGCAGCCTCGAAACAGTATTTTGTGTACCACACAGAGCCCATATAATACTCACGTATCGATTTACGGCAAAAACCAGCAGGCAGCGCCTTTTTATCCTTGAATAATACCTTGCAGGCATTCTGTACGTCGTAACCGTGCTTTTCCATCAAGTAACGGATATCGAACAGGACCTGTATAGCTTCTCTGTTCTTTTCCAGAAGGGCAAGCCCTTTTTGTGTGTATTCCCCGCCTTTGTATTGGGGTTGTTGCCGTTTAGGCCGGCTGGCCCGTCGCATTAATTCTTCTCGCATATTACCGGGAAAACTATATGTACACTTGAACCCTTGTTCGTTGATTCGCTCCGACACACATAAATTTTTCGAAAGACGGGCGTTTTCCAGTATATCCTCTATTTCCCTTTTTAATGATACGTTTCTCACCATAATTTTATAGTTAGGGGGTTAAATTCAAAGGGCGGCCGTTCCAAAGCCGCCCCCTCCATTTGATTAGTGATTATGTTAAATCTTCATCGTCATAGTCGTCTGCACTTGCCTCAAAGCCGCCTAACCGCTCGCCATCCTCCATCTTCATAAGGCTATTAAGGAAGAAGCCGAACCCCTTAGTCTTGTTATTGAACGGATAGCAGACGATCACACCACGACAATAACAGCCACTATACACATCGTCCAAATCTATAATATCCTGCTTATCGGAATCAAATACTTTCGGCTGGTTCTTTGATGCGGCTTTAAGGAAGTAGCATCCCTCGTACTCGGCCGCCTCCGGATGTTCTTCCAGCCATTCATCCCCATCTCTCAGAGGGTTCCACAGTTTTGGACTAGTTAGAGGCAGCCCCTTAAACACGCTTTCTTTATTCGACTGATATGCCGATTTAATAGCTGCTTTAATCTTTTCTACATCCGGGTGATCTTTAGGGATTAAGAAAGTAGTGTCGTACTTCTTTTCTCCATCTTCCTCAAAGCTAGACGGTTCTTTAATGTGCACGTAACTTACACGATGCTTGCCTAAAACCACTTTTAAAGGATTCTTTTTGCTTTCTGTTGTTGCCATAATCTTAGTCTTTGTACGGAAGTCTTATTTCTTCGGGATGTGGCGTCCTCCGTACATTACCCGCCGCACTACCCGTATCTGATATGTTTGATATGTTGCGTTTACGCACCCACTTAACCGTATTGACATAGGCACCATACGAGCCAGGTTCTAAGTATCGTACCCGGTAGCTCTTTTCGCTTTCTCCTATAATCTCGACACGAAGGCTATGCGCCGTATATCCGCCTTGAAAGTCAGTTAGTCGATAATTGTAAATCGCTGTTTTCATATCAAATATCATTTTGTTCATTAAACCTTATGTCCGATACCAAGCGGATTTTATAGGGATTATCCGCATTGCCTGTCGGTACGTAATTGCCTTTTGCATCCAGTTCGTAGCAGGCGGCTATGCGGCCGCCCGGATAGAGTTCAATACATTCGTAACTTTTGCCATCCAGCGTAAAGACCTGTAACGGCTCTAAATCTGTTAACTTCATTACGTTTTCTCCTTTTTCTTTGCCGGCATTCCTCGCGCCATAATTAACCTGCCTACCCATATACCCAGGTTAACTAAATCCTGTTTGGTGCGTAACACCATATCAAGAATAAGGCACATATCATCGCCTGTGGCATCAGAAGAAGCGTACGCCCTTCCGCCACTTGGGTCGTCAGGCTGGCGATCAACAACGCCTATAAAGAACTTAACTCCCTCCTCTTTCAGTGCTTCGGCGGCATTGTCGATAATCTGGTTAATCCGGTTTTGTTTTCTTTCGTTCTGACTCATTGTTATTTACGTTAAATCATTTTCATCATCGTACTCGTCAGCCGCAGAAGTCCCCACCGCGGGGCGTGCATCGTCTTCCGGTGCTAACTGTGGGTTACCGGGTAGCGTTACTACTTGATCAGCAAACAACTCTTTAAACTTCTTAGGGCCTACCATCTTTTCGATAGCCGTTAAAGCCTTTAGAGATGAATCAAAAATTGCATCGCTGTCGTAGTTCTCACCTAGCAGGATGTCTACTACATCGTCTTCGTTTTTAAAGGAGCGTTTACTACGCCCGGCCACCAGCTTAAAGCCCGGTACCTTCTTACCGTTTTTTAAATTAGCGAGTGTTTCAGCTTCTATCTTCTTTACCCACGAAGCGACTAACGGGCCATACGTCAATACAGTAGCGGTATCCGCAGGGGTCATGACTCTTTTATCCTTTATCGCCTTCACATCCGCGAAACGGTCGTAGTATGCTTTGCACGAAGTTCGGGCCTTGCAGAACAGGCAGTGATTACCGGGGACAAAATCGCCCATACCAGCTATAGCTACTTTAGCCTTTGGCCCTAACTCGTTTTCGGCCCATAGTAATAGGTCCTTCCGAGATAGCTCCCAATTAGAGGCGCCACCGGCACGAGGCTGGTAGATGTGCATTACTACCGTCTCCGCATTCGACTTACTTTCCAGCAGTGCCCCCAGAGCGTATATCATTAGCTGTTTATTACCGGTAGCCGTAACCCTCTGTCCGGCTCCATACTTAAAGTCTGTTACGTGAATAACTTCGGGTTTTATACCGGTAGCGTCCGCAGTACCATAACCCAGAGGAATATACTTAGTCACGTCGTACTTATGCTCGATAAGGATTTTACCCCCATTATCCATTACATAACTTACATAATCCTCGCAGTGCTGGTACATCTCTTTAAACTCGGTCGGCTTTTCCTGTCCCTGGTAATAGGCATTTACCCGATCTTCCAGACTAGACAGCATCCCGTTAAAAGTCTTTTGCGGACCTTTGAAAAGACCGGCACGCGCACTAAGCAGCAACGCTGCTAATTCATGCGCTAACGTACCCTCTTCTGCGTACGGGCTCTCCTCGTCCGGTATCTGTTCTTCAAACCGGGCGGAAGGCGTACAGACAAGCCACCTGTACGCGGCCGACGGGGATAATATCGCGTGTTCACCTGCCATTAGTCCAGTGCTGGGAAAATGTCGGTAGCGGCTTCACCGGCACCGTAACGGGTAATAGCATCAAAAAACGCATCGTACTGCTCTGTTGACAGTTCAGAAGCACGGCCGGCATCGAAATTCGCAAGCAAAAACTTAATGTCCGCGCTTTTACCTTTCTTTGTATGCTTCGTAACTTCTGCTTTGATCGCTTCTAATTTAGCGTCATCGTCCAAGTCTGAGAACGCAGGCTTTTCAGCGGCTGCGGCCGGCTTTGAAGCGGCGGGACGCTGCGTCCTTGTCGTTGCAGCAGGTGCAGCAGGCTTAGCAGGTACCTCGGGTTTCGCGAGGGACTCCGGTTTAACCTCTTCTACTTTTTCCGTGCTTAGCAACTTCGCACTAGTAGCCATAAAGCCTCTAGTTAAAAAAGCCATAGTTTGTTGTCCTAACTCAATGTTTACATTCACTGTTACTTCCATAATCTTTTATTTTTAATTGGTTATTACTTGCGCATTTTGCGCCCTTATTTAAATGTCTTATCAGATAAACCGCCGCTCCCAGATTAACCAGAACGACGCTGTAATAGGCTAGAGTTGCACCCGCAGAACCTCCGTCAAACTCCGTACAGGACATCATTAACGAAAGAGTAAGGTATCCTCCCAGCAGGAGTCTTTTAGGTTTCATATTGCCCTCCCTTCTAACTCGGCCTCGGCCCGTTTTAAGGCGGCAATCTCCAACCGACTGAAATAGATTGGTGAGTTTTTCGCTATGCCTCTACGGGTGCCTTTTATATTTCCTTTTTTAATGTGGAAATCCAACCATCGCCGCCCAGCAATTTCGCAGGCCTCCCTATAGTTCACGTCGTCAAAAGAAGGGTTCTGTAGCTTTAGGATAGCCAGTGCGCCAAGTTCAGCACCTTTCATTAAATCCCGTTTTAAAAAGAATAGATCGCCCATATTACTCTACTTGTTACGAGTTACTACAATCGACTCAGCCCCCACCGACACCGAAAAGGATTTGCCGGTATCACTCCCCAATGAAGCAGCGGTAGAGCGAACACTACTCGGGATATACTCTCCCTTCGGGAGGGTTAATTCTTCTTTGACCTTTAAAGAGTCTAAGGCCCCGCGTACATTAAGTTTTTCCGTTGTTACCATATTTATTTATATATTTATTTATATATTTGGCTGTTTATTTATTTGTTGATGCAAATATATAGTTTAACTAGATACATCATCATGTTTATCTAGTTAAATAGTATTAATCAATATAGTTAAACTAGATATGTCCTTAAAAGAAAGATTATTAGAGCTTGTTAAATTGGAGGGGCTCAATCCTAATCAGTTCTATATCAAAACCGGTTTAGCGAACGGCTTCTTAAATACAGTCGGCGAAAAGCTCAGAAAACCTAGTATAGAAAAAATAGAGAAGACTTTCCCTAGATGGAATATAGATTATCTAATTAAGGGGGAAGGAGAAAAATATAAGGATACCACCAAAACACCTTATACGCCCAATGCTCACGTTATAGAAAATATAGAGTACGTAAATATCCCATTAGTGCCGGTACGTGCTCGATGCGGGTACTTATCCAGCTTCGGCGATCAACAATACATAGACAGCTTACCTACCATACCCGTTATAATCGACAGGGCCTATCATGGGAGATACATGGTATTTGAAGCAGATGGGGACAGCATGGACGACGGTAGTAGTAGCGCAATACGTGATGGAGATAAACTCCTATGCAGGGAAGTGCAGCGACATCTATGGCTCCCTAAGCTACATTATAATGATTGGTACTTTGTCGTAGTACATAAGACGGAAGGAATTTCTATAAAACAGATTATAGACCAAGACGAACAGGGCAATATCCGATGTCACTCTTTGAACCCATTATTTAACGATTATACGTTAAATCTAGATGACGTATCGGAATTATATAATGTAGTTAAGGTAGTAGAGCGAAGTATGCGATTATAATCATTTTGTAGCATAAAATAATGTTATAAATTAACCACTAAAATAAAAAGAAACGATGAAAAAATTTGTAACCGTAGTTGTTATCATGCTAACGGCAGTAATGTGTTACGCGCAAGAAGCGTCTGCCCTCTTTGAGCAATATACCAAAGAAGGGAGATATACTATTGATAACGGCAATATAGTCGTATCTAAAATTATAGAAGAGATACCCGGCACCAAAGACGACATATATGGTAGAGTAAAGGCATATTTTGCCCGTGCGTATGGTGACAGTAAGTCTGTGATTCAAACGGATGACAAAGAGGGAGGCCTTATCATAGGTAAAGGTATATACCCTTCTCTTACAACTTTTAGCCTCGGAGTTTGGACAATAAAAGCGTATCACATACTCCGTGTTGATATAAAGGATGGAAGGGCCCGTATTATATGCAGCGCCTCTTCTATGATTCCCAATAGTTCCGCCCATCCTGGTAACGAGGGAGAATACTTAATAACAGACTATGCTCCTATAACGAATAAACGCGCAATGTGGACTCCCAAAGGAGCCCAAACAAAAGCCTTTGTTAACTTAGTAGATCGTATGAACAATAGCATAACAGAGCTAGAAAGCGCACTAAAAGGGGGAGGGCTCTTACAGTCAGAGGAAGAAGACTGGTGAAAAGTGCGACTACATATATTTCTTATAAAAACTATTTTTGAGTAGAAGGAACTTTAAAAACTATATCATGGCTCAAAAAACTAAAATCAAAAAGCCAGCAACCACGAAGCCCCCACGTGTAACGCAGCCTCCAAGAGAAACAATAACCGGACTAAGAGCGATATCAAAAACATTAATAGAAGCTAAGCCCAATAAAAAGAAGAAAGTATAAGAGCGCAAGTCAATAGTAAAAACAAAGAGAAGGAGCCAAAAAGAATATAAATCACGATTTTGTATTTGTTAGCTCTTTCTTTATTATGCCGTAACATAAACTCAATGCTTTCTTGTAAGCTCTCTATCTCATATTTTTTGAAATTTTCTTCCTTTCTCACGTTATAGTTTTTTAGAGTCGCTAGCACCAGACGTTCACGAGGTGGCGCCCCCACACCCTTAGTGTCACCTGGTGAGATAAGATTACGGGTAATGTATATAGATACGCATATACATACGATAGCAAATAAGGCTACCAATACCGAATAATAGATTGTTTTTATCTGCGCAGCAGACATTATAATAAACGGGTATACCGCTACTATTATCCCTAATACCGTCTGACTACGGCTTGATATAGTATCCGCAATACTATTTAATTCAGCTAACCGCTTTTCTCCTTGTTCAAAAACATAATTAGTTATGTCGTCATTCATTAACTCCCACATTTCATCGGTAATCCATTTTTCTGACTGTTCCATAATATGACCTTTTATAAGATGAAGTTTATGTATATTAACTTTTCTATTAAAGCAAATACAGTAGTTCTAATTCGGACCAGTCAAACAGGTCCAGAACCTTTTTATTTGCATTCCATATTACAGACCAGTCCCGATCTATATAAATGTCGGTAACCCTCATTTCTTTGTCTACGTGGTTTAACGCTTCGTGTACGGTCGCTTTATCTATGCCTACTGCTGCCGATCGGGCTATAGTTGCCCAGGAATGTCGGGCAGCATAATAAGTCAAGCCCTCTATTCCAATAACCTCGCCTACCCTTTTCAATCCCTCGTTTATCGCTCGGTTAAATGACTTTTCATTAGCGTAAAGCAGATAAAAATTAAACATACGTTTCCCGTAAGGGTCCTTATACTTGTCGAGCAAGAACGCCGCAGGGGATTCTAGACGTACACGCATTTCCGCCCTGTCATCCCTTCGCGTCTCAGTTTTCTTTCGGTTATAGGTAAGAACGTTGCCTTTCGCCGGAGGCGCATTAAACAGATCAGCGCTATTCATCCCAATGAAAATAAAGGAAAGTAAAAAACAGTCCTTAGCTATATTCTCCTTTTTCCGCTTAGACACTTCTTTAACGTAGGGTAAGTTTATTATAGCCTGTATCTTCTCAACCGGAATAGCACGTTTTTTAGTCGTTACCGACGCCTTTACTTTGAAACGGTCAAACGGAGAGTACGGGATATTAATAATCCCCCTGTCTTCGTCATTATATTCGTCCTTTGCCTGGTTATACAGTTTGCGGATACAAGACATGTACAAAGACACAGCCCGGTTTCCTTTTGTACGTTTCGGAGCCTCTTTAACGTCTTTCCGATTACTTCCCCTACGGCTGGGGTCCTTTTCTATAAAGATCTCAAAACCCCGCAAAAATGCTACTGTTATATCCGAGATGTCCAGTGCATTACCTGCATAGCGTCGCAATGTATTAATAGCAGCCTTATAGATTCGGGCGGTACCTTCCGATAAGCCAGGTATCTTCCCTTGTGCGTACTCTATAAAGTCTAATCGGAATGTATCACCACCGGTTAAACGATATTTCAGTTTATCTACCAGCGCATCTATAGGCATCTCCAATATTTCCATACCGAAGCCGTTACAGATAGCACGGCACTTACTTACTATATCCTCACTTATGTCAAGTACTTGGGCATTCTTGATTTTTCCTCGTTTTGTTACTTCATGTTCCGTTACAAATAGGTTCGTAGAAAATCGGCGTACCTCCCTGTTATGGGTAACACGAATGCGCACATTATAGGTACCATCCCGGCGCTTATTTTGTATCTCAGCTTTAAAAGTAGGCATATCACATCAACATTATATCAACTTTGAGCTACAAATGTACACAAAAGTATGATTATTCACCTGAAAAAGTTGACATGAAGAATATATTATCCCCCTCAAATAAAAGCGAAAAATACTCAAAATGGTATTTTTTAGTCATTTTTTGGGCGTTAGTATTGTATATTTCAAGATTAATCGCCATCTTTGCGCCGTACTTAATAAGAGGGGGGTTAGCTCATCTGGCTAGAGCGTAACACTGGCAGTGTTAAGGTGATCGGTTCGAGTCCGATACTCTCCACACCCAATTAATAAAAATAGTAAATATTTCATCATTAAAGTGGGGAAATCCGTGAGGACTTCCCCATTTTGTTTTTTCCAGGATTTACCACAGAGTATACCGGTATACAACACTATATACGAAACAGGACAAAAAACGAAGGAGATAGTGTTAGTTATTAGAGTTAACGAAACATGGAACGGAGTCTATTCCAGAAGCCCTCCGTTTTTTCCTCGTTCGCCTTATATTTTTCGATCATCTCGCTGGTTTCTTTCTTATATCTGTCCAGCGATGCCCCCATTTCGTCTAAGCTCGCTATACCTTCTATTATCATCTCCACTTCGTCTTTGGCCGCCGGCTCAGTTCCGGTTTCGACCTCTTCGTTTTCCAGCTTCCCGGCATCCGGCATTGTCTCCCCGGACATCGCGAACTTCGCCTCCGTCGCCGCCATCATCTCTTTCCACGCCCCGCTTTGAGCATAGTTTTCGTCTACCAGCGCTTTTATCTGGAGCTGCCGTATTTCCTGCGCTTCCTTCCGCGACACCACCTCCACGTCTCTACCAAAATATGTTCGGGCACACCTTTCAAATTCGCTCTCGATTTTCCTCCAAGCGCCCTTTTCGCCCAGTCTGCTTTTGAAGCTGTTTTCCGTGCTATTGTATTTATACATTTCCCTCTCCAGACGGGCGACCCTCGTAATCAATTCCCGGCGCTGAGCCCGCAGTTCCATTTCACGGATATGCAAATTCCCCACCTCGTCCGACAGTTCCTGCAGGCTTTCATCCTCTCCGGTGTTTCCGGCCTCCCCCACGTTTGGGCACTTTTCCCATTTGAGAAGTCGTTTTTTGAGTCTCTCTACGCGCTTCTCGTTCTCCCGGTTTTTCTCTTTCAGCCGTTCGCAGCGTTCAATGTAATATATCTCCTTGTCGCGCAGGTCACTGCACATCCGATTAGCGTCTTCATGGTTCTGCCTTGCTCTCAGCAGCGTATGCTCCATTTCCTTAAAAGAGTCGCGGCTTCGTTCAAGATCGGTTTGGAGACGCTTGATAAGTTCGTCCGAGCTTTCGGGCAGCCTCCTGGTCACCTTCCTGTACGCTATGAGGTAGTCTTTTACAGATTCAAATCCCATTTCCCGAGCTATCCGATACAGAGGGGCGGCTGTGAAGGCACTGTTGAACAGTTTTCGATCTTCGGTGTTCAGCTTGTCAATCATCACGCAGAGTAGTCGGTGCAGAACGGGGAGGAAATCATCCAGAAGACGCATCTTGAGTCCGGCATCTTCATCTGCACGCAGTTCCGCCTCGATGCGCTGCTCAAACTTCGCGCAAAGTTGCTCGTAATTGGTTTTCAGGTGCGCCAACCGTTTTTCTTTCTCTACCAATTCGCACACGCTCCCGTCATCAATCAGCACCACGCTGCCCACAACAGAAGTGGTGATTTGGCTTTCACGTACCCACGCTATCACTCTCTCTACACTGATTCCATATTTATCAGATATACTTTTTACTGACTTCCAATCGGCCATATCGATACAATTTAAGGTTTGCAGAAATCAGATGCAGAGTACGAAGCACTCGCAATTTACATAATAATAGTATTAACGGACGGTTCACCCAATCACCCTTCTGCACCCGCTAAATTAATCATTTATTACATAACAACGAATCATTTGTAAATAAAATAATCGCATAGTCCTATCTTTTAACATTCATACGAGGTCCGTACGGCTCAATGAAGGTATCCCCGACGTTTTCTCCAACGCTGAAAACATTTCATCAGCGCCTCCTAGCTGACTTCGGTGATGCGATAACGACGGACAGGACCGGCATGCAGTTTATGATAGGAACAACTACAGTAACCCGTTATGATAAAAAAGAGATTCACTAGTGAAAGAAAGCACCCTCTTACACAAGAAGATGTACGTTATCATAAAAGACAGACGAGCGATTACAACACCTACTGCATGAGGAAGAGAAAACATCTCTCCACCTCCGATTATCATATACAAATAAAGAAAGAGAAAGCCTAAAGATCGGCAAGAGGCAACCAACCGACACATTTTATTTCTTTCTATCCTCTTTGATTGCAATATTATTGTTACTTTTGCAGCAATTTAACGAAAATCGAATAACAATAAATCGCAAGATATGATAGCTAAGATTAATCAACTTCTTGAAGAGGTGGGGGCCTTGAAAGCCGCCAATGCCGAAGAACTCGAAGTTCTGCGCATCAAATACCTCAGCAAGAAAGGAGCCATCAATGACTTGATGGCAGATTTCCGCAATGTGGCTGCCGAACAGAAAAAAGAAGTCGGCATGAAGCTCAACGAGCTGAAAACAAAAGCACAAGAAAAAATCAACGCACTGAAAGAACAGTTCGACAACCAGGACAACGGACAGGACGATCTCGACCTGACCCGTTCGGCTTATCCCGTGGAGCTGGGCACACGCCATCCGCTTTCCATTGTGCGCAACGAAATCATTGACATCTTTGCCCGTCTGGGATTCAACATTGCCGAAGGTCCGGAAATAGAAGATGACTGGCATGTGTTCTCCGCACTCAACTTTGCCGAAGATCATCCGGCACGAGACATGCAAGACACATTCTTCATCGAATCCCATCCCGACGTACTACTGCGCACACACACCTCATCGGTACAGAGCCGTGTGATGGAGGTTTCGCAACCACCTATCCGTATCATCTGTCCGGGACGCGTTTACCGTAACGAAGCTATCAGCTATCGCGCACACTGTTTCTTCCACCAGGTAGAAGCGCTGTACGTAGACCGCGATGTATCTTTCACCGACCTGAAACAAGTGTTGCTACTCTTCGCCAAAGAGATGTTCGGTGCCGATACAAAGATTCGCCTGCGTCCGTCGTACTTCCCGTTCACAGAACCCAGCGCCGAAATGGATATCAGCTGTAACATCTGCGGCGGAAAAGGCTGCCCCTTCTGCAAACACACCGGCTGGGTGGAAATCTTGGGTTGCGGAATGGTAGACCCGAACGTACTTGATGCCAACGGAATAGACAGCAAAGTGTATAGCGGATATGCTCTGGGTATGGGTATCGAACGCATCACAAACCTGAAATATCAGGTGAAAGACCTCCGCATGTTCTCCGAAAACGATACACGTTTCCTGAAGGAGTTCGAAGCGGCCTATTAAATTTTACTGCCGCAGACATGAACACAGAGTCTCACAGGGTTTTCTTAAAATTAAAAAGAGGCTCTTTGTGAGACTTTGTGTTACTCTGCGGTCCAATCAAAACCACCATACTATGTCCAAAGATAGGCTTGTCACCCCCAGCTATGTTCTGATACTGGCAGCAAACTTCCTTTTATACTTTGCCTTCTATCTGATTCTGCCTGTATTGCCTTTCTATCTGACTGAAATTTTCCAAACCGGAAATGCAGCCGTAGGGGTCATTTTATCCTGCTACACCGTAGCTTCACTCTGTATCCGCCCCTTCTCGGGCTATCTGCTGGACACGCTGGCACGCAAGCCACTCTACCTGATCGCCTACTTCCTGTTCATCACCGTCTTTGCCGGATACATCCTTGCCGGGGTGCTGTCACTGTTCATCATGCTCCGGGTGGTACATGGACTGGCTTTCGGAATGGTGACCGTAGCGGGTAATACCATCGTAATCGACATCACTCCTTCTTCCCGCCGCGGAGAAGCGGTAGGCTACTACGGACTGATGAACAACACGGCCATGAGCTTCGGACCGATGATCGGACTTTTTATGCACGACACCTGTTCGTTCGAGACCATCTTCCTGTGTTCACTCCTCTCCGGTACAGTGGGGTTTGCGGCTGCCTGCCTGGTAAAGACACCTGTTAAGGAACCGGTAAAACGTGAACCGATTTCACTGGACCGGTTCGTATTAATTAAAGGTATACCTGCGGGAGTGGCATTGCTCCTACTCTCCATTCCCTACGGCATGACGAGTACTTATATAGCCATGTATGCCAAGGAGATCGGGATCACACTCAGCTCCGGGCTGTTCTTCACCTTTATGGCAGTGGGCATGGCTGTCTCACGCATGTTTTCCGGACGTCAGGTGGACAAAGGACGTATCACACAAGTCATCACCCTGGGACTCTATCTGGTGTGTGCCTGCTTTTTCACACTGGCAGCCTGCGGCAAATTGATGTCGCTGAGTCCCGAACTGACAGATGTGCTTTTCTTTATGGTGGCTCTGTTGCTGGGAGTCGGATTCGGCACCATGTTTCCGGCCTTCAATACCCTGTTTGTCAACCTGGCCCCTAATAGCCAACGCGGCACGGCCACTTCCACCTACCTGACTTCATGGGATGTAGGCATCGGCATCGGCCTGATACTGGGCGGATATATCGCCCAACTGACTTCGTTCGACATGGCTTACTTCTTCGGAGCTTGCCTGACGGTGGTTTCCACCTTTTATTTCAACCTGAAAGTCGCACCCCATTATCATAAGAACAAACTAAGATGACAAAGAAAGAACGTTATGAAAAAGTAATCGCCTGGTTTCAGGAAAATGTGCCCGTGGCCGAAACGGAACTGCATTACAACAACCCGTACGAACTGCTAATCGCCGTTATCCTCTCCGCACAGTGTACAGACAAGCGGGTGAACATGATCACCCCTAGAATTTATCAGGATTTCCCCACACCGGAAGCACTGGCTGCTACCACACCGGAGGTGATATTCGAGTACATACGCAGCGTATCTTACCCCAATAACAAGTCGAAACATCTGGTGGGCATGGCACGCATGCTGGTGAACGACTTCAACAGCGAAGTACCCGATACTCTTGAAGAACTGATCAAGTTACCCGGTGTAGGGCGCAAAACGGCCAATGTCATTCAGTCCGTCGTGTTCAACAAAGCTGCCATGGCGGTAGACACTCACGTCTTCCGCGTGAGTCACCGCATCGGACTGGTAAGTAATTCCTGCACCACCCCGTTCAGTGTAGAAAAAGAACTGATGAAGAACATCCCCGACGAGCTGATTCCCATCGCTCACCACTGGCTGATCCTGCACGGACGTTACGTCTGTCAGGCCCGCACTCCCAAATGTGAAACCTGTGGTTTACAATTGATGTGTAAATATTACTGTGAGAAGTATAAAGTTAGCAAAGACACACTGAAGAGGAAGAATAAATAACGATTTCATAGCAAAAAAGAGAAATTAATACTAACTTTGCGGTCATCATAAAAGAAACTAACACTTTTAAAGTAAATAAAT
>ENA-OYYI01000585-OYYI01000585.1-human-gut-metagenome-genome-assembly--contig:-NODE-585-length-13216-cov-8.497683_pt1 | contig 13216 bp, 17 predicted proteins | sample MGYA00244063_ERZ653448 | MGnify/ENA primary metagenome ERZ653448 (study PRJEB26926, sample SAMN06165192) | human gut metagenome | biome: ENVO:00009003; feature: ENVO:2100002; material: ENVO:00002003...
CGCAGATATTCTGATCTGCACAAAGTCGGATCTTGTGGTACGGGATATTGATCTGCTGAAGAAGCTTGGACGTGTAACCGTTTCATGGTCGATCAACACACTGGATGAAAATTTCAAGAACGATATGGACTCTGCTTCGAGCATTGAGCGGCGTATCGCTGCTATGAAGCAGGTATATGAAGCAGGTATCCGTACAGTCTGTTTCGTATCCCCGGTATTTCCCGGTATCACGGATTTTGAAGCAATCTTTGAGCGGGTAAAGGATCAGTGCGATCTGTTCTGGCTCGAAAATCTCAATCTTCGAGGCGGTTTCAAAAAGACAATTATGGATTATATCGCCGGAAAATATCCTGATCTTGTACCACTTTACGACGAGATCTATAACAAGCATAACCGCAGCTACTTTGAAGCACTTGAAGTAAAAGCTGCGGAAATGGCTAAGAAGTATGATTGTCCCTTTGTGGATAATGAAATGCCTTATGGCAGAGTCCCGCAGGGGCATCCGGTGATCGTAGATTATTTCTATCATGAGGAAATCCGTGGGACAGAGAATACCGGAAAAAGAAATCGCTAACTTCTAGTTTATCAAATAAGTAAATCATTCCATACCTCTGCGGGCAGCGATGAAACGGCTGCCCGCTCTTTTTGTACCCTGAAACCGAAAGGAGGCTTCAAATGCCAAACAAAACCGAAGAATATCTTGCACTTGCCTGCAAAACGGCAGACAGCTTTTCGCGACGGTGGGAGCACTGGGCAGAATTTCTGATCACAGCGGCACGGCTGTACAAATACAGTTACCCGGATCAGCTGATGATCTATGCCCGAAGATCGTCGCAAATGTATTCCTTCAATGGTAACAATCATGGAGATTAGTGTTTATCTGGAGATTACCAAAGGATAAATACCAGCACGCATTCTACCGCAATGAACTTCAGAAACACGGAATCATTCAATCCATGTCCAGAAAAGGTAACTGCTATGACAACTGTATTATGGAGACCTTCTTTGGTAGATTGAAAAATGAAATGTTCTATGGTTTTGAGAAAGATTATCCTTCCTTTGAAGTGTTCTCCAAAGCTATTGCTGATTATATCGACTATTACAATAACAGCAGGATCCAAGCGAAAACAAAATGGATGCCTCCCTCTAAATTCAGGGAAGCATCCATGATGGAAACTTAATTATTCAATTTTGAACCGGTGTCCAGAAAACCGGGTACATATCATTTGCAAGGCCCCGCTCTTATTCGTAGAGAAAACCACAAGCTATGCTTGTGGAAGAAAAGAGCCGTAGCGTCGAAACGGTAGAAAAAGAACCTCCTTTTGCTATAATTAGAAGCGGGTAACGCCAACCGCATAGGGCCTTTGGTTCGGCCTACTTTTTGGAGCTGGGCCTCTCGTGCCAGCAGCTCGAACAGAATATCTCGGCCCTCTTCACCGACCCCGCGTGCGGCCATGTGCTGCGGGCGAAAGGCTTCGTACAGGACGAGAACGGCTGGGTGGAGCTGAACGCCACCGCCGACGGCCTGACGGCAAACGCTATCCCCAAGGGGCAGGAAGTGCTCATCGTGATCGGGGAGGGGCTGGAGAAAGAACGGATTGAGGTGAGATTAAAGGGGTAAGGCGGATCTCCCGTATATCGTTGTATCTTTCCATAAATAGTTTGTCTCCCGCCCAAAGTAGGCGTATAATAGGGGAAAAGAAACGCTAAAGGAGAATCCCCTATGAAAGGCACCGCATTGCGCAAACCGACTGCCCGGCGGGTGGTGGGCATGGTGGCGGGCATCGTCATCATCGCCCTTGGCATTGCGCTTTTCAAGCAGTCCCACCTCGGCAATGACTCCATCAGCGCCCTGAACATGCGGCTGGCGGAGCTGCTCGGCATCTCGCTGGGCACCCAGAACCTGTGCACGAACATCCTGTTTTTCCTGCTGGAATTCTGGTTCGGGCGCAAGTACATCGGCCTTGGCACCTTCGTCAACGGCATCTGCATCGGGTACATCGTCACGGCGTTCTATGACCCCATTCACGCCCACTTCGGCGACGCGCCGTCGCTGGCGGTGCAGTTGGCGTGGGTCATCGCGGCGGTGCTGGTCACGGCGCTGGGCGCTTCGCTCTACCAGACCGCCGACCTCGGCATTGCGCCCTACGATTACCTTTCCCTCGGTCTGCGGGACTACACACCCTGCCCGTACTTCGGGTGCCGCATCTTCACCGATGCGCTCAGCGCCCTGCTGTGCTGGCTGCTGGGTGGCCTTGTGGGCCTTGGCACCTTGATCTGTGCGTTCTGCCTTGGGCCCTTCATCCAGTTCTTCGATCGGACGTTCTCCCAGAAGGTGCTGCAATACAAACCGAACAATTGAGAAACCCCGCGGCGTCAAATCATACGCTGCGGGGGTCTTTTTTATTGCTGCCGTTAAGCAGAAAATGAAAATGAAGGAGATTTATCTTTCAAAACCGCCTGTGGACTGCTGCGGCGATGGGGAGCCATAACAAACCCATCAGACAGGCTTTGGAAGAAGTAAATTTTTCGAATCTGCTTGTAGAAAACGGCGGTCTATGGTAGCATGAAATCAAGGAAAAACAGGAGGGCTTACACATGGTTTTACTGGTTGTGGATACACAGAAAGGTATCGTGGATGAACGCCTGTATGCGTTTGAAAAGTTTGTCAGCAACATCAGGGAATTGATCCGGACTGCCCGCGAACAGGGAATCGAGGTCGTCTATGTCCAGCATGACGATGGGCCCGGTACAGGCTTTTCCATCGGGGACGATGAATTTGAGGTCTATTCCGGGTTTGCACCGCTGCTGACTGAAAAACGGTTCGTCAAGACTGTATGCAGTGCGTTCAAAAAAGAAAGCGGTCTGCTGGAATATCTGACGGAAAAGGGCGAAAAAGATGTGATGGTCTGCGGCATCATGACCGACTTCTGCATCAATGCAACGGTGGAGGCGGGCTTTGAGCATGGCCTGCACATGATCGTTCCTGCCTATGCAAATTCCACGCAGGACAACGAGTATATGACAGGGGAGCAGAGCTACCACTATTACAATGAATTCCTCTGGCCGGACCGCTATGCCGATTGTGTGCCCATGGACAAGGCGCTGGAGCTGCTCAAAAAGTGAGGTGTTTACAATGATTTCTGAAAAAGTAAAAAATCAGATTCAAGTGGTGCAGGGTGATATTACCAAACTGGACTGTGACTGCATCGTAAATGCGGCCAATCGCAGTCTGCTGGGCGGTGGCGGTGTGGATGGTGCCATCCACCGGGCAGCAGGGCCGGAACTGTTGGCGGAGTGCCGCACGCTGCATGGCTGTCGCACTGGAGAAGCAAAAATCACTAAGGGCTACCGGTTGAAAGCAAAGTATATCATTCATACAGTGGGGCCGATTTATTCCGGCACAGCAGAGGAGGCCGCGCAGCTGGCGGACTGCTACCGCAATTCGCTGGCTCTTGCCAAAGAGCATGACGTCCACAGCATTGCGTTCCCGGCAATTTCGACCGGCGTGTATGGCTACCCGCTGGAAGATGCCACGGAGATTGCAGTCAAAACAGTGGCACAGTGGCTGGAAGATCACGCGGATTACGTCATGCAGGTGATTTTCTGCTGCTTCGATGCCCGGACGGAGCGGGTGTATCAGGCAAGAACTCTGCAACAGTGAAAGCGGCAGGATGGTCGTGGAACTGTATCTTGGTAAACAGGATGGGCATGGCTCCCGAATCCTGTACTGAAAATGGAGTAAAGATTGAAATACAGAGAAATCGCAGACGGCATTTTTGTTGACCGTCCCAACCGCTTTATTGCCCATGTGGAAGTGAATGGAGCAGTGGAAACCGTCCATGTCAAGAACACCGGGCGGTGCAAAGAGCTATTGCTGCCCGGCACGGCGGTTCGGCTGGAAGTGTCGGATAACCCGAAACGCAAAACAAAATACGACCTTGTGACGGTACACAAGCAGGGCCTTGGCTGGGTCAATATGGACAGTCAAGCACCTAACAAGGTAGTAGGAGAGTGGCTGGCAAAACAGGGCTACGACTATATCAAATCGGAATTCACCTATGGCAAGTCCCGCATCGACTTTTATATGGAAAAGGGCGAGCAAAAGTATCTGATGGAAGTCAAGGGCTGCACATTGGAAGTGGGCGGCATTGGTTATTTCCCGGATGCACCCACCGAACGGGGCGTGAAGCACTTGCGCGAGTTAGCGCAGGCGCAGCGGGCAGGGTATCGGTGCGCAGTGGCTTTTGTGATTCAGATGGAAGGCATCACCGAGGTGAGGCCGAATGTTGGCACGCAGCCGGAGTTTGGCACAGCGCTGGCTGAAGCGAAAGCCGCAGGCGTGAGGGTGCTGTTTCTGCTCTGCCGTGTGGGGCGTGACAGCTTGGAAATCGTGGAGCAGAGGGAAGGGTGAAGACGGCAGAAAAACGCTTTGCGTGATTCAGTTACAGAAATCATAACTAGGAAATGTTATCATATAGACACAAGAAACACACCGACAACATTCCGATGGAGGATTTCGATATGAAGGCAAAGTTTTACATCTGCAATCACTGCGGCAACCTCGTCACTACCATCCATAACGCAGGCGTTCCGCCGGTCTGCTGCGGGGAGAAAATGAAAGAGCTGGTTCCCAATACGGTGGAAGCCAGCGGCGAGAAGCATCTGCCGGTGGCAGAGCTTTCCGGCAGTCGTCTCACGGTCACAGTGGGCGCGGTGGAGCACCCCATGGCGGATGTTCACTATATTCAGTGGATTTTTGTGGAGACTGAGAACGGCGGGCAGATCCGCTATCTGAATCCGGGGCAGGCTCCCAGCACTGTTTTTGAACTGGGCAGTGAAAAACCGGTGGCCGTTTACGCATACTGCAATCTGCATGGGCTCTGGATGACGAAACTCTGATACAATCAATGCAAACGGGGAGTGATTTGATGTCACTCCCTGTTTTTTGATGAGAACTTTATGCGGTTCTTTTGGTTCGGAACTGTGTATAAATGGGATGGATAAAATGAGCGGTTTTGTTGCTGAAACAGTATATTTTAGCGCTTTACAGCAATGAAAGTACTTGCTATAATATCGCCATGGCGCAAGTTTCAGTTGCGCAAGAGGGAAAATTGCCTGAAATGCATGAAAGGCTGATAATACTCCGTGAGCTGCTCACAAGAGCAGCTCCATCGAGTCGCGGTCATTGTGCATTTTCAAGCTGAAAACAGGCCGGGACTCGGAAAAGGAGTCTCGGCCTGTTTGTGTTTTCGGCGCAAAGGAAAGGATTGAACAATGCGATTTGATGCAAAAGAATTCGGCGGACGTATCCGCGATTTGCGGAAAAAGAAGGGGATTACACAGGAACAGTTGAGTATAATGCTGAACGTTAGTGCGAACCATCTTGCAAAAGTTGAACGGGAAGCCGCTGCTGCTCTGCAGGATCTTTCGTCCTGCCTGAATGTCAGAACGGACTATCTGCTGAACGGAGATGCACCGCATAACAACCATCTGAGGGAAAGACTGACGTTTCTTGCACAGGAATTAGAAAAGATTACGGCGGACCTCCCGGTATGGGAATAGGAAAAAGCAGAATCCTCTTTTTCAATGCCCAAAAGCGTGGTAGAATAGGGAAAAGATTCAGTATCTGAAAAACGGAGCGCGCAACAATGAAGATTCTGGTCAGCGCCTGCCTGCTGGGCGAAAACTGCAAATACAGCGGCGGAAACAATTACAATCAGGCGGTCTGTGATTTTGCGCGGGGGCATCAGGTGGTTCCGGTCTGCCCGGAGGTTTTGGGCGGCCTGCCCACACCGCGGTGCCCGGCGGAAATCGTGCAGGGCGTTGTCACGAACAAAGAGGGCATCAATGTGGACCGGGAGTTCCGAGCGGGCGCAGCCAAGGCCCTTGCCATCGCAAAAGAAAATGGGGTGGAGCTTGCCATCCTGCAATCCCGCAGTCCCAGTTGCGGCGTGAAGGAAATCTACGACGGAACGTTTTCCGGGACAAAGATTCCCGGACAGGGCGTTTTTGCCAAGATGCTGATGGACGAAGGCATCCGTGTTCTGGATGCCGGGGAATTGCCTAAAATTATCTTGAAAAATGAGGACGGAAAATGTCAATCAGACTGATTTGCAGCGATATTGACGGTACGCTGCTGCAATACGGCAGGAAAGAGCTGGAAGGCGAGATCTTTGAACAGATACGGGAGCTGCATCGGCGCGGTATTTTGTTCTGCCCGGCATCCGGCCGGCAGTATACCAGCCTGCGCAAGCTCTTTGCACCGGTGGCAGACTGCTGTGTGTTTCTCTGCGAAAACGGCGGCGTGATCTATAAGGACGAACAGTGCATCGCCAAGAATCCGATGCCGCGTGCATTGGCCGAAGAAATCGCCAACGACCTGTGGACCCGCAGCGACGGGCAGGGCGAGGTAATGCTTTCCGGTCAGAATACTGCATACCTGATGGAGCGGGGTCTGGGAATGCTCAAGCGTATTCAGTTCATCGGGAACAATTATCAAATCATCCATGACCCTTCCGAGGTGCCGGAGGAGATCACAAAAGTATCGGTGTATCTGCACGAAGGCGTAGAATCTTACACGGAACGGTTTGTCCCACGATGGAAAGAGGCGAACTGCGCTGTGGCAGGGCCGTACTGGATCGACACCACCTTTGCCAACAAGGGCATCGGTGTGCGCAGCATCTGCAAGACTCTGGACATCGCCCTTGCCGATGTGATGGCTTTTGGCGACAATTATAACGATGTGTCGATGCTGGACATTGTGGGTGTGCCCTACATTATGGATGGTGCCGCCGCACCGCTGCGGGAAAAGTACCCGAACCATACACCCCGCCCAGAGGATGTGCTGCGGGAGTTCTTGAAGCAGAACTGAATTTTGCACGCATGTGTGCAAAATTCAAAATGATACCGATATAAGGAAATATTTTGACATGACGAAAGTGCTTTTCATCTGCCATGGCAACATTTGCCGCAGCCCAATGGCCGAGTTTGTGATGAAAGATCTGGTGGACAAAGCCGGACTTTCCGACCAGTTTGAAATCGCATCCGCCGCCACCAGCACCGAGGAGATCGGCAACCCGGTCTATCCGCCCGCCCGGCGGAAGCTGGCCGAGCACGGCATCTCCTGCGAGGGTAAAACCGCCCGGCAGATGACCCGGAGGGACTACGAAACCTACGATTACCTGATCGCCATGGATCACAACAACCTGCGCAATATGGCGCGCTTTGTGGGCGGCGACCCGGAGCATAAAGTGTCTCTGCTGATGGATCATACCCGCCGCCCCGGCGATGTGGCCGACCCGTGGTATACCGGGGACTTTGAGGCTACCTGGCAGGATGTGCTGGAAGGCTGCACGGCCTTGTTGGAAGAACTGCGCTGACAGGAGAATTTTATGACAGAGCGTTATTGTGAGGGTGAACGGTTTGCTGACCTGTCGTTCACCGAGGAGACTTTTGAGGACTGCGACTTTACCGACTGCGTGTTTGTGGATTGCTCCTTTACCAAATGCGAACTGGATCATACCACGCTGAACGAGTGCAAATTCGTGCGGTGTGAGATCACAGGTCTGCGCAGCACTCATTCTTCGGTGCAGTCGCTGGATTTTGAGGACTGCCGCCTGAATGAAATTGAGTGGGCACCGCTGATGTCCAACGGTGCCTTCCCGGACCCTATCCACACGCTGAAAGAGTGCAGTCTGAAATATAACACCTTCACCGAAATGAACTTTAACCGCTTCGACTTTTCGGACGGCAACGAAATTGTCGGCTCCATGTTTGCCAAATGCGAGATGCAGCTGGCGAATTTCAAGGGTGTAGAACTTCACGAAACGGAGTTCTACCAGTGTGATCTGCGCAAGGCGGATTTCCGGGATGCCGCCGGTTATAAGGTGGACATTCTGGGCAGCCGCCTGAAGGATGCGAAATTTTCCCTGCCGGAAGCGGTGAATCTGCTGGCAGATTTGAAGATCAAGCTGTCGTAAGAAGGAGAAAAAATGCGTCAACTCATCATTGCACGAAAAGATCTGCAGATGTCTCCCGGTAAGCTGGCGGCGCAGTGCTGCCACGCTTCGCTGGCATTCCTCACCGACCCCATCGGCATGGGACAGGGCGTGGAACCCATCGAGAAAGACGGAGAAATTACCGGCTATCGGGCAGAAATCATGTTGGAGAAAGCAACCTATGAAGAATGGTTCGATGGCTCTTTTACCAAAACTATCTGCGGGGCAAAGAACCGCAATCAACTGCTGAAAGCAAAGACAATTGCCGAGGAATTGGGCCTTGTGGAAAACAAAGACTTCTTCCTTATCCGGGATGCCTGCCACACCGAGCTGGAACCGGAAGAATTTGATGAAAACGGAGAAGGCATGACCCTGACCTGCATCGGTTTCCGCCCGCTGCCGGATGAAATTGCACATCAGATCAGCCATAAATTTCATTTGTATTGAGTGCTGGTTCGCGGAATAATAAAAATAGTCCCGGCCATTCTCCTGTGACATACAGGAAAATGGTCGGGATATTTTGCTTTTTATTGAAGATTCATCCACGCCGCCAGTGCATCCTCGGCGGCGGGGTCTGCGTGGTAGTAGTCGCTGACGTAAACGCCGAACGCAACATAGACGGCCAGCAAAACAGCCAGCAGGCAGAGGAACACTCTGAGGGGAAACGATTTTTTCTTCTGGTTCTTTATAGAACTCCTTTATTTTATAAGCATTTTCCACAGTCACTGCAGCCGTTGCAGATCAACTTGCTGCCGCAGGTCTCGCAGTTTGCGCGGAAATGGGGCACATAGAGATCTTCCTGCGGGATGGGGTAGCCCCAGTCGTCCACGAGGTCAAAATGAATGGGCCTGCCCTGAAAATTCATGCCGGATTTACAGGCCATTCGGCTTTGCAGCTGCTTGCTGGGCAGGTGGTAGCGTTTACCGTCTTTGATGAACACAGTGCCAGTCTCGATAAAGCAGAATGTTACGTTGGCATCCACGCATTCCTGCCGGAGAGACTTGACCCAATCGAAATTGCAGGGGCGGGCACCATCGTAGTTTTCGCCGCCGCAGATGACCTGCTCGATTTGCCCGGCGGTAAGGTACTGCCGGATACTCACCGGTCCGATGAAGGGCGCGCACATAATGCCCTTGTGCTTGAAGGGCAGGTCAAACAGAATGGGAATGCGCTCATCGGCGCGGCGCTGATTTTCACAGGTGACGTTGAAAAAGATGTTGTCCCAACCGCTGCCCCAGTCCGGCGGCAGGCACTCCCGTACCCGCTGCGGCCGTTTGGTGAGCAGAAAAAACACCACATCGCTGCGCTGGCGCATGATGTCCCACGCCTCAACCCGCCACGGGTCGGCTTCTTCCAAGAAGAAATCCGAGGTCATGCAGACCCGGATCTGCTCACCACTCTGGATTTTGTAGTGTCCGGTGCGGTCTTTCTGGAGCGGGTAGGAAAAGCCGCTTTTCGTTTTGTAGATCTCGGCCCCGTTCTGGTCCCGCATCCGGTCGAGAAAATACATGTAGCAGTTCTGGCAGCCCTCGCTGCACTTGACGCAGCCGTGCCATGGATTCCAGATGTCGTGCAGGAAGCTCACCTTCTTTCGGTACCTATTATTATAATAGCTGCGCGGACAGGAAACAAGAGCACCCCTTGCACCGCCCCGCCGGATGTGATAAGATTAAACAAAATTTAATAACGCTTTGTATGAAAACAACTTTAGATAGAATTCCAGGATGATACAACAGAAAGGAATTTGACTATGGCACGATATAGCGTGAATAATTATACGGTGGATGTGCTTTTGGCGGATATAAAATCCGGTAATATTGCGATTCCGGAAATGCAACGTCCATTTGTATGGGACGCAACGCAAGTGCGTGATTTGATGGATTCGCTCTATAAGGGCTTTCCGGTCGGATATATTATCGTATGGCAAAATCCAAGTGTAAAGTTGAAAGACGGAACAGTTGCAATAGGGAAAAAAGTTCTGATCGACGGGCAACAGCGTATTACTGCTATGGCGGCTGCAATTGTGGGACAGGAGGTTTTAGACAGCCACTATAAATGGAAACGGGTCTGTATTGCGTTTAACCCCATTGACGAAATATTTGAAGTGGCAAATTCCGCAAACCAAAAAAGCAGTAAATGGATTCCGGATATTGCAAAAGTGCTGGATGTGTCCTTTGGTTCTTTTTCTTTTGTGATGGAATATTGCCAGAAAAACGGAATTATGGACAAAGCACAGGAAATCAATGACACAATCAATCGGTTGAGGGCAATACAAAATAATAGCATTGGTGTTATTACGCTGGCAGAAGATTTGGATATTGACAGTGTAACGGAAATTTTTATTCGAATCAATTCTAAGGGTGTGGTTCTGTCGCAAGCAGATTTTGCAATGTCTAAGATTTCTTCGAATGAAATATATAATGGAAATGTGACCCGAAAAACGATTGATTACTTCTGTCATTTGTTGGAGTCTCCGGAGGATTTGAAAGAAATCAAGAAAAATGATGCTGAATTTGCGGCGAGACCGGAATTCGAAGCTATAAAGTGGGCAGCTGCAAAGAATGCACCGATTTATCGCACATGTTATACGGATATTCTTCGTGTTGCATTTACATATAAATTCAAGCGAGGAAAGCTAGCAGATTTGGTTAGCTTGCTTTCAGGTCGAGATTTTGAAACGCGTGAATTTAAGATCGAAATAGAAGAAAGGTCGTTCAATCAATTACATGAGGCAGTTCTGCAAGCGGTGAATCAGACAAATTACGAACGGTATTTGATGATTGTGCGCTCAGCGGGAATTGTGAAAAAATCGCTGATTCGTTCACAAAATGTTTTGAACTTTGGCTATGCGCTTTTTCTTGCACTTCGTGAACGAAAAGTGGATAGTAATCAAATTGAAAAGATTGTACGCAAGTGGCTGGCTTTGTCTATTTTGACGGGAAGATATTCTTCTGGCTCGCCAGAGTCTGCATTTGATTACGACATTAAGAGATTCTTTGCTTATGATGATCCGATGCAGTACCTGAATATCACAGAGGCGGGCGAATTATCTGAGGCGTACTGGAAGGTAAATCTTGTTCAACGGCTGAACACATCGGTTGCGAGCAGTCCATATTTTAATATGTTCCTTGTGGCACAGGTCAAGGCACACGATAAAGGCTTTTTGTCGATGGAAATTGATATTGAGTCCATGTTGGAAAACAGAGGCGATATTCACCATTTGTTCCCGAAAAATTACTTGATAAAAAATGGAATTGTGCAAGCACAATACAATCAAATTGCGAATTATGCTTTTATTCAACAGGAAATCAACATTAAAATTAAAGATAGTTCGCCAGCCCACTATATGACTGAAGTGATAGGGCAATGCAATACGAAAAAGCCTGTTTATGGTGGAATCATAGAACAAGATAGGCTGGCTGAAAATCTTAAACAGAATTGTATTCCAGACGGATTTGAAAGCATGGAGATTGCCGACTATCAGGATTTTCTACAAAGGCGTCGGGAACTGATGGCCGAGAAAATACATCAATACTATGATTCTCTCTGATTTCAAAGGCGAAACTTGATATAAAGGGATGCACTTCGCAATGCGGTCTCTCTGGGCGGCGACAGCGACACCCTTGCCTGCATCACCGGCGGCATTGCCGAAGCTTTTTACGGGATGCCGCAGGAACTGCGGGACGAGACTTTGAAACGTCTGCCGGAGAATATCCGGGAAGGATATGAGCTGTTTCGGTGGAACATCGGCCAGAGATAAGACATTCGGAGAACCAAGGAGCAGATACAACACACTCGTGATGTGAAGTATCTGCTCCTTGGTTTTTAATAAGACTCGATGGAGGGTGTCTTGCATCGGCCTGAAAAATCCGATATACTGAACCCAGAGAGTATATCGAATTTTTTGGGAAAAGGAGAGAACGGTATGGAACATCTTTATGAAAAGGCACTGGAAAATGCGGAATATATCAAGACGCACACGAAAAAGCGCCCGAAGATCGCGGTGGTGCTGGGCTCCGGCCTTGGCAAGCTGACCGCGGACTTTACGGACACGGAAGAACTGTCCTACAAGGATATCCCCAACTTCCCGGTATCCACGGTGGCAGGACACAAAGGTGCATTGTTGGCTGGCAAGCTGGGGGACACGGAAGTCTACGCCATGGAAGGCCGCTTCCATTTCTATGAGGGCTACTCCATGAAGGAAGTCTGCTACCCGTTCTATGTGTTCAAGCTGTTGGGCGTGGAAAAGGTGGTGTTGACCAACGCCTGCGGCGGCATCAACCGGGAGTTTGCGCCGGGCACCCTGATGCTCATTACCGACTTCATCAACATGATGGGCACGAACCCCCTCATTGGCCCCAACGATGAGCGCTTCGGCCCCCGCTTCCCGGACATGACCGAACCTTACAGTCTGGAACTGCGGAACCTTGCCAAGCAGACTGCCGATGAACTGGGCATTGCCTACAAGGAGGGCGTTTACATGGGCTTTATGGGCTCTTGCTATGAAACGGCGGCTGAAATTCGCGCCTTTGCGGGGATGGGAGCCGATGCCGTGGGCATGAGCACCGTGCCGGAAACCATGGTCTGCAACTACATGGGCATGAAGGTGCTGGCCGTCAGCTGCATCACCAACATGGCCACCGGCATCCAGACGGTCAAGCATAGCCACGCCCGCGTGCTGGAGATCGCAAATCAGGCAGGCGATACCCTGTGCCGATGGCTGGGTGCGGTGATTCAGAGAATGGAGTAAAAAAGATATACCATGAAAATCCTTTCGTTTGGTTCCCTCAACTACGATTATGCGCAGAGCATAGATGGCGTTTTGCTGGCGTATGATGTGCCGGAAAGCGCACTTTCCGACTATCTGCGGCCAGACTGGAGCGATGCGTGCATCAATGTCCGCACCGAGGAAGCCTACGAAACGGCCCATGAGGTGCTGCGGGCGGAAGGACTGTTTCTGGGCACATCGGCAGCAGCGGCTTTGCACGCAGCGGTGCAGGTGGGCCGCAGACCGGAGAATCAGGAAAAGAACATCGTGGTCATCGTCCCGGACAACGGCATGAAATATCTGTCTACGCCGATGTACCGGCAGAAAGGATAAAAACACGATGATACGACTGAATTTTGAGAAGATTGCATGGAATTTTATGAAAGTATTATTCTTTTATGAATTTTAGCACTCTATGCTTGACAGTGCTAAAAAAACGTGCTATAAC
>ENA-OYYI01000586-OYYI01000586.1-human-gut-metagenome-genome-assembly--contig:-NODE-586-length-13202-cov-4.821252_pt1 | contig 13202 bp, 8 predicted proteins | sample MGYA00244063_ERZ653448 | MGnify/ENA primary metagenome ERZ653448 (study PRJEB26926, sample SAMN06165192) | human gut metagenome | biome: ENVO:00009003; feature: ENVO:2100002; material: ENVO:00002003...
TGATCTCCCGCAAAAAATACAGCATCTCCTGCGTGCGGCCCACCGCAAAGCTGGGAATGACCACATTGCCGCCCCGGTCAAAGGTGCGCTGCAGGATCCTGCTCAGCTCCCCCACATAGTCCGGGCGGGGACCGTGGCTGCGGTCGCCATACGTAGACTCCATAAACACATAGTCCGCGTCCCGGATCGTTGTCGGGTCCTTGATGATGGGCTGATGCTGGTTGCCGATGTCTCCGGAAAAGACCAGCTTGGTGGTGGTGCCGCTCTCAGTGACCCAGATCTCGATGCTGGAGGAGCCCAGCAAATGGCCCACGTCCACAAAGCGGATCTCCAGCCCGGGGGCCAGCTCCACTTTCGTCTCATAATCCACGCCGATGAACAGCTTCATGGCCGCTTCGGCGTCCTGCACCGTGTACATCGGCTCAACCGGGGCGTCACCGGCACGCTTTGCCTTGCGGTTTTTCCACTCAGCTTCAAATTCCTGAATGTGCGCCGAGTCCCGCAGCATAATGTCGCACAGCTCCGTGGTCGGCTTGGTGGCGTAAATTTTACCCCGGAAGCCGTTGCGCACCAGCAATGGCAGCAGGCCGGTATGGTCGATGTGGGCATGCGTCGCCAGCACACCGTCGATCTCACCTGGGGCCACCGGGATGGGCTGGTTCTCGTAGATGTCCTTGCCCTGTTCCATGCCGCAGTCGATCAGGTAGCGCTGCCCGGCTGCTTCCAGCAGTGTACAGCTGCCTGTTACTTCATGGTTCGCACCCAAAAATGTCAGTTTCATAAACACACCTCCCGGTACGGTTTGGATTCCAGCCCAATTATACCACATTCGTCGGTTGTCTTCTGCCCAAATCGCAGCCTGTTTCTCGGGCAAAACGCCGAAACCTTGAAAAATTTTTTAGACAATCTTGACAAACCACCCTGAATTGCGATAAACTGAAAAATGTATGACGTAACTTCTACACAAGATTCAAAATAGAGAGGTTGTTTTTATGGTTCGTAACGATTTGCGCAACGTTGCCATTATCGCTCACGTTGACCACGGCAAAACCACTCTGGTGGACGCAATGCTGCATCAGAGCGGTGCATTCCGTGATAACCAGGTTGTCGCCGAGCGTGTCATGGACAGCGGCGATATCGAGCGTGAGCGCGGCATTACCATTCTGGCCAAGAACTGCTCCTGCACCTACAAGGGTGTCAAGATCAATATTGTCGATACTCCGGGCCATGCCGACTTTGGCGGCGAGGTGGAGCGCGTGCTGAAGATGGTCAACGGCGTTCTGCTGCTGGTGGACGCTGCCGAGGGCTGCATGCCCCAGACCCGTTTTGTGCTGCAGAAGGCTCTGCAGCAGAACCTGAGTCTGGTGGTGGCCATCAACAAGATCGACCGCCCCGATGCCCGCATCAAGGAAGTCATCGACGAAGTTCTGTACCTGCTGATGGATCTGGGCGCTACCGATGAGCAGCTGGACTGCCCCATGCTGTTCTGCTGCGGCCGCGACGGCACCGCCAGCCTGGACCCGGATGTGCCGGGCACCGACCTGATCCCCCTGTTCGACACCCTGCTGAGCACCATCAAGCCGCCCGAGGGCGACCCTGAAGCTCCCTTCCAGATGCTGGTCTCCTCTGTGGACTACAACGAGTTCGTGGGCCGCATCGGCATCGGCCGTATCCAGAACGGCGTTGCCAAGGTGGGTGAGGAAGTGGTCGTGTGCGACTGGCACAACCCCGACCTGAAGATGCGCGGCCGTCTGACCAAGCTGTACGACTTCCAGGCCAACGGCCGTCAGCCGTGCGACAACATCACCGCAGGTGATATCGTGGCATTCTCCGGTCTGCCGGACGTGACCATCGGCAACACCCTGTGCAGCCCCTCCAACGTGGAGCCGCTGCCCTTCGTCAAGATCAACGACCCCACCGTGGAGATGACCTTCTCGGTCAACGACAGCCCGCTGGCCGGCCGTGAGGGCAAGTTCGTCACCAGCCGTCAGATCCGCGACCGTCTGCAGAAGGAACTGCTGAAGGACGTGGCCCTGAAGGTGGAGGACTCCGCCACCACTGATTCCTTCCGTGTCATGGGCCGTGGTGAGATGCACCTGTCCATCCTGATCGAGACCATGCGCCGCGAGGGCTACGAGCTGCAGGTTTCTCCCCCGCACGTTCTGACCAAGGTCATCGACGGCAAGACCTACGAGCCTATGGAGCACGTTGTCATCGACGTGCCCACCCAGTATCAGGGTGCCGTCATGACCGGTCTGGGCCAGCGCAAGGCCATCCTGCAGCAGATGGAGTCCCTGGGCTCTGACCGTGTGCGTCTGGAGTTCCGGATGCCCAGCCGCGGCCTGTTCGGCTACCGCAACCAGTTCCTGACCGATACCCACGGCGAGGGCATCATCAACCAGATCTTTGACGGCTACGACGTCTGGGCTGGCATGATCGCCAACCGCTCCACCGGTTCTCTGGTCAGCTTTGAGACCGGCGAGGCCGTCACCTACGGCCTGTTCAACGCTCAGCAGCGCGGCACCCTGCTGGTGGGCCCCGGCGAGAAGGTGTACGAGGGCATGGTCATCGGCTACACCGCTTCCGGCGAGGATGTGGACGTGAACGTCTGCAAGACCAAGCACCTGACCAACACCCGTTCTTCCGGCTCCGACGACGCTCTGCGCCTGATCCCCATCAGCAAGCTGAGCCTCGAGGGCTGCCTGGAGTTCTTGGCACAGGACGAGCTGCTGGAGGTCACCCCGGAGAATCTGCGTATCCGTAAGCAGATCCTGAACCACGACCAGCGCATGAAGGCCAAGAGCAAACTGAAGTAATTTCAAAAAAGCATTCTTTTATAGCAGCGCAGAAGCACCTACGGGCGTTTTTGCGCTGCTTTTTTCATAACTGACAAATTACTCAGCATTTTTTGCAAAAAGGGCTTGCAAAAGTGCGGTGACTGCGGTATAATATTTCTTGCAGTCACTGATATGCCTCTTTAGCTCAGTCGGTTAGAGCACCTGACTGTTAATCAGGGTGTCGCCTGTTCGAGTCAGGCAAGAGGCGCCAGCAAGCGATGGATATTCTTCCATCGCTTTTTTGTTTATCTGCATCTTTTTCACCCTTTCTTTACGGTTCTTAAAAAATATCGCCTTGAAGAACCCTAGTGGTTGTGGTATACTTTTATAAGTTTATAGGCGTGAAAAAGGTACTGTGCAGGCTGCACAGTCTTTTCTACCCACAGACAGGCGCTCCCCGGTCAGAAGACTGCCGTGCAGGAGCGCAATTTTTTCGTTGGTCAAATCAGCAGGCAGGCCGGTGGTCTTGTGCGGCAAACGCAGGGCGGCAGGGCGGCTTGGTGTCGTTTGAATAAATCTTGAGAGTAAAAGGAAACATCTATGCGTTATACCTACGTCCGGCAGCACGATACCACCGACTGTGCGGCTGCCTGTCTGGCCATGGTGTGCCTGCACTACAAAAAGGAAGTTACCATTACCCGCCTGCGGGATATGATGGGCACCGACCTGAAAGGCACCAACCTTGTAGGCCTGCAAAAAGCCGCCAATGAACTTGGTTTTACCACCGCCGCAGTCCGCGTGGACCGCGAAAACTTTCTGAGCGATTTCTCGCTTCCCTGTATTGCACAGGTCATCACTGATCAGGGTCTGGCTCACTTTGTTGTGGTGTTCAAAAAGACCACCATCAAGGATGATGGCGCACGCCGCAAGCATATGCTGCAGGACGCCGAGAGCCGCAAGGAAGAAGAGGAAAAGGGCAAAAAACATAAGTGCAAGGATTACGTCATCATCGGCGACCCCGGCACGGAACTGAAAAAGATCAGTCTGGACGAGTTCTACAAGAACTTTACCGGCGTTCTGCTGCTTTTGAACCCCACCTCGGAGTTCAAAGGCGGCAAGATTGAAAAGGGCGGCATGATGAAGCGGTATATCAACCTGCTGCTGCCCCAGAAAAAGCTGTTCTTCTACGCCATCCTCAGTTCGATCATCACCACCATTCTGGGCATCGCGTCCTCCATGTTCAATAAGATCCTGATGGACGAGGTGCTGCCCTACGGGTTGAACAGCCTGCTGGTCACATTGATCCTGGTGTTCAGTGTGGTCAGCATTACCAGCACGCTGATCGGCTTTGTGCGCCAATGGGTGCTGATCCATCTGTCCATCAAGATCGATATCCCGCTGATGCTGGGTTACTTCGGGCACATCTTCAACCTGCCCATGAAGTTCTTTGCCACCCGCAAGACCGGTGATATCACCACCCGTTACTCGGACGCAAACACCATCAAATCTATCTTTACCAGCATCGCGCTGAGCCTTGTGATGGATATCTCCATGGCTGTCATCACCGGTATCATTCTGTTCCGCATGAACGCCATGCTGTTCTCCATCTCGCTGTTCATGGCGCTGGTCAGCATCCTTCTGGTGCTGGTGTACAAACAACCTTATAAAAAGATCAACGAAGAGAGCATGGCACAGTCGGCTGCGCTGAACAGCCAGATGATCGAGAGCCTGCGCGGCATCGAGACCGTCAAGTGCAATGCCAACGAGCAGACCGAGCTGGATAATCTGGAACGCGAGTACATGAAGAGCCTGAAGATCAGCCTGCGCTCCAGCCGCATCAGCACCACGCAGGGTCTGATCTCTTCCTTCATCTCCACCGGTTTCAGTATGCTTACCACCTACGTGGGCATCACGCAGGTGCTGAACGGCGAGATGACGCTGGGCGGCTTTATGGCCTTCAGCACCCTGTCCGGCTACTTCACCTCCCCCCTGAGCAACCTGATCGGTTTGCAGATGCAGATTCAGGAAGCCAGCATCTCCATGAAGCGTCTGACCGAGATCATGGACTACCCCTCTGAGTACGAGACCGCCGAGGGTGTGGAGCAGAGCGAGCTGGACAAGGTGGAGGGCGACATCGAGTTCAAGGACGTTACCTTCCGCTACGGCAACCGCGCTCCCGCGCTGGATCACATCAGCTTCACCATTCCCGCCGGTAAAAAGGTGGCGCTGGTGGGCGGCAGCGGCAGCGGCAAATCCACCATCACCAAACTGCTGCTGAAGTACTACGACCCCGAGGACGGCGAAATCGACATAAACGGCGCAAATCTGGCCGAGTACACCAACAGTTCGGTGCGCCGCGCCATTGCCTATGTGCCCCAGAACATCGAGCTGTTCAGTAAGACCATCTACGACAACATCCGCATCTCCCGTATGGATGCCACACTGGACGAGGTGAAGGAAGCTGCCAAGAAGGCCGATGCCCACGAGTTTATCCGTCACCTGCCGCTGCAGTACAACACCTATCTGGAGGAAGCCGGCAACGGCCTGTCCGGCGGTGAGAAGCAGCGTATCGCACTGGCACGCGCCTTCCTGAAGGACTCTAACCTCTACATTCTGGACGAGTCTACCAGTAATCTGGACTTTGCCACCGAGACGCTGATCTTCAACATGATCTACGAGCAACTGGCAGACCGCTCCATGCTGATCGTGGCGCACCGCCTTTCTACCATCCGTGACTGCGACCTGATCCTTGTGATGGATCACGGCAAGATCGTGGAGCGCGGCAACCATGAGGAACTGATGGCAAAGAATGGCCGCTATGCCGAGCTGTGGAATATGCAGCAGGGCATCTTCCGCAAGCGCAAGTCCGAGCCCGCTCCGCAGGTACCTTCTGCTGTGGTGGAAGAGGACGACGACGGCGAGTCCATCACCTACTGACCGCACCGCATCCGCAGCCTTTGCCCGGATGCAGCATAAGCGCTTTCCCGCTGGGAAACCAAAAAATGCCTCGTTATGGTGTGCCCGGAGGCAGACGCTTCCGGGCACCTTTTTGTTTCGGTTCACATTAAAAATATAACAGGATTAGGGGTAATTTATCATGAATGAGATCAAAGTTGCTGAAAACAAGACCCTCAAGCTGACCAATGTCCTCTCCCGCCTCGTGCGCCCTGAGGAACTGGGCAATCTGCCGGTCATCCTGACCCAGATGCAGAACTTTATGAAGAGCAACGGCGCACAGCCTATCGGCCCGCTGGTGCAGGCGGTAAAGATGGGTACCGGCCCGGATCATGTGCCGGAACTGTACATGATGCAGCAGGCTACCCAGATGATCACCCAGATGGAGCCCGGCTACCACATGGACGCTGTGCTGCGGGTGAAGAACTGCCTGTACGCCCACTACACTGGTCCGATGAGCCACAACCAGCTGGCTACCGCCAAGCTGCAGATCATGGCCTTTGAAAACGACATCAAGCTGACCGGCGACAACTATACCATCTATGTCAATCAGGACGATGACGATGCCGTGATCGACGTATTTATGGAGACCAAATAATTATGACGACAACCATTCAGAACCTTTCGGATCTGCAGGACCGCCGGATCATGATGGACAAAAAGCTGCCCCCCTACGGGTATGCTTTTGTCATTCTGACCGGTCTGTTCATGATTTTTCTGGTGATCTGGAGCACCCAGACCAACCGCATCTATGTCAGCCAGAACAGCGGTGTGGTGCAGGCCGCCAACAAGACCTACATCATGTCCAGCTACTCCGGCTCCATCACCGAACTGTATGTCTCTGAGGGCAGCTATGTGAACGAAGGCGACCTAATCGCCCGGCTGAAGAGCACCGATCTGGATATGCAGAAGGATAACCTGCAAAGCCAGCTGGATATCTACCAGAAGCAGCTGGATCAGTACAACAAGCTGCTCAAATGCATTCAGGACGACACCAACTATTTCGACGAGACGAATGCCGAGGACCAGCCCTACTACTACCAGTACCAGACCTACAAAAGTCAGGTAGCGCAAAAGACCTTTGACGCCACCACCTATCAGGCTGCCGGTTACTCCGACACCCAGATCAAGGCTTTGATGGAGCAGAACCAGAGCGAGCTGGAGTCTTTGTACTACTCTACCATGCAGTCCATCTCCCAGAGCATTACCAGCGCACAGGTCAACGTGGATAACCTGCAGGCGCAGCTGGATTCCCTGAACACTGGTGCCAACGATTACTTCATCTATGCGCCCACCTCCGGCGTGATCCACATGGACAGCCCTTACAAGGAGGGCATGGTGCTGAGTGCCGGTTCTGCACTGGCTACCGTTGCCAGCGAGAACGATGATCTGGAGATCATGGCCATGGTGACGGTGAACGACCGCCCCCTACTGCATGTCGGCGACCCCTGCAAGATCGCCATCACCGGCCTGTCGGAGTATTCCTACGGCACGCTGACCGGCACGGTCACCTCCATTGACAGCGATGTGACCTCCAGCAACAACGGCTCCTACTACAAGATGACCATCAAGCCCGACGCCACCTATGTGGTGAGCCGCAGCGGCGACAAGGTGGATCTTTCCAACGGTATGAGCGTGACCGCCCGCGTGGAATACGATCAGGTCACCTATTTTGAGTATGCTATGGAGGCTCTGGGCGTGCTGTTCCGCTAAAAACGGATTACGCAGCACGGCAGGATGCCCCCTTCTACACCACCCCAAAGAGGTACAAACAACATGATTCGAACCGCAAAGAAACTGGCCGCCTGTGTGCTGATGCTGGGTGTGCTGGTATGCGGCACCGCACTAAGCGCTGCCGCAGCCAGTCTGCCCGTTGAAGAGCAGAACGGCGTTTCACTGCCATGGCTCAAGGACGTGCCCGCCGAGAGCATTGCCACCGGCAGTTACTCTGCCAATATGCTGCTGGGCGCTTCTCAGCAGCTGTCCCCCGTGGTCAGCCCCAGTTACAGCACCGACTCTGTGGTCTTTTTGACCGATGACAGCAGCGTGCTGACCGTAAGCAGCAGCGGCGTGGTACAGGCTGTGGGCGTTGGCACTGCCACCGTTACGGCAGCAGCCGGCAACCAGATCTGCGCCTACACCATCGTGGTATCCATGGACTCCTCCATGATCGTGACCGAGATGGACCTTTCCCTCTCCTCCAACACCATCTATGTGGGCAACTCGGTGTCGGCTTCGCTGCAGGTGCGCCCCAGCTCTGCTTCCAACTACGCCACTGTCACCCTGACCTCCTCTAACGAGAAGATTGCTACGGTGAACAGCTTTGGCCGTGTGACCGGCGTAGCTCCCGGCAAAGCCACCATTACCGCAACCTGCGGCTCGGTGGTAGCCACCACCACCGTTACGGTGCTTGCCCTGCCCACGGATTCCTCCACCGGCACAAGCGGCACCACCTCCAACAACAGCGGACAGGTGATCACCCCCAACACCAACTACATCGTGCTCAAGCCCGGTGCCACCCGCACCATTACGGCCAAGGCCACCCCTGCCAGTGCATCCCAGTCCTTCACCTTCAAGTCCGGCAACAGCAGCATTGCCACGGTCAGCCCCACGGGCGTGGTCACGGCGGTAGGCACCGGTTCTACCTCCATTACCATCTCCAACGGCAAGGCTACTGCCATGGTCACCGTCATCGTGAACCGCTCGGCAGATGCCGCCTCCGGCAGCGACAGCAGCAATGACGGCACGAACACCCCGGACGACAGCACCACTATCCCGCTGGACCCTGTGGTGCAGACTATTCAGGACAGCACCGAGGATCAGGTGGTGTTCGCCCAGTCTGAGGTTCCCATCGTGACCGGCGAGATTCTGAACGCCCTGCGCACCACCGGCAAGACCCTGTGCGTGGTGGGCGATGGCTATACCCTGAACGTTTCCGGTAAGGAGGTGAAGAGTACCACCAGCGAGATCGACACCGCCATCACCTTCACCGAGAGCGAAGAGGGGCTGGAGTTTGAGCTGGATAACGGCCGTACCCTTCCCTGCGCGGTGCAGCTGGAACTGGACGTGAGCACCTACTCCCGCCTGTACCTGTACAACACCATCAGCAACAAGTGGCAGTTCCTGAACAGCTACAAGGACGGCGTCATCACCGCCGACACTGCCGGCCGCTACCTGCTGACCAACCAGAACCTGCGGTTCGGTGATATCAACTGGACCTTCTTCATCGCAGGCGGCGTGGTGGTGATCCTCATCGCCATTGCCTACATCGTGCTCAAGAAGCGCTACTGGTTCTGGTAAGCTCCTCTTCCCCTGCATATACGACCGCCCGCTGCACAACATTTCGTGCAACGGGCGGTTTTGTGTTTTAGACGATTTTGAGATGATTTTTACTGTGGTTCAGAAACGCCTGTGGGCGGTTCTAAACCACTTTTTCACAAGAAGAGATGCCCTTTAGGGGATGGTTTTTCCTGTGAAAAAACAAGTCTGGAAAATCCGCAGATTTTCCAGACTTGTAAAATTAAAAAATATTCTTCCACTAAAAATGGTCAGAGCACACAGCGGAGACCATTCTAAATCTTATTCTCCCCGGTCACTCCACCGTTACGCTCTTGGCAAGGTTGCGGGGCTTATCCACATCGCAGCCGCGCAGAACAGCCATATAGTAAGCGAACAATTGCAGCGGCACGATGAGCTGCAACGGCATCAGAATGTCGTCATACTCGTCCAAGCGGATGACCTCGGTGGCAACGCCCTCCGGCACCTCCGCGTCCTTGGTGGTGAACAGCAGCACCCGCGCCCCACGGCTGCGGGTCTCCTTGGCGTTGGAGATGGTCTTTTCGTAGACGTTTTTCTGGGTAGCCAGCGCAATCACCGGCACACCGTCCGTGATCAGGCTGATGGTACCGTGCTTCAACTCCCCTGCTGCGTAGGCATCCGAGTGCACATAGCTGATCTCCTTCAGCTTCAGGCTGCCCTCCAGCGAGAGGGCATAGTCGAACCCGCGCCCGATGAAAAAGCAGCTCTGGGTGTTCACATAGCGGCTGGCAAGGTACTTGATCTGCTCGCAGTCCGCAAGGCGGGACTTAATGACCTCTGGCGCGTGCAGCAGCTGGGCGGTGTAATACTTTGTCTTTTCCTCGGTCAGCTGCCCCCGCGCGTAGGCCAGACGCAGGGCAAACAGGTACAGCACGCACAGCTGCACCATATAGGCCTTGGTGGACGCTACCGCGATCTCCGGCCCTGCGTAGGTGTACATGACGTAATCCGCTGCCCGGGCAATGCTGCTGCCCACCACGTTTACAATGGCCAGCACCGGCACGCCCCGGCTCTTGGCCAGCTTGAGGGCGGCCAGCGTATCGCTGGTCTCGCCAGACTGGCTGATGATGATGACCAGATCCTCCGGCTTCAGGATGGGGTCGCGGTAGCGGAACTCGCTGGCGATATCCACTTCTGCGGGCACCCGGGCCAGCGCCTCAATGGCGGTCTTGCCCACCATGCCGGCGTGCATGGCCGTACCGCAGCCCACCAGATGCACTGTGCCTATGCTGCGCAGCTTTTCATCCGTCAATTCCGGGATGCGCAGCTCCGGCAGGCCGTTCTCCACCCGGGGGCTGACCGTTGCCGTAATGGCGGCGGGCTCCTCGTTGATCTCCTTGAGCATAAAGTGGGGGTAGCCGCCCTTTTCCGCGGCTTCCATATCCCAGTCTGCGGTCAGCTTTTCGCGCTCCACTGCCTCGCCGAACTCATTATAGAAGCGGATGCCCTGTGCCGTGCACACGGCCATATCCCCTTCCTCCAGCACGCTGTAGCTGCGGGTGTACTTGAGCAGCGCCGGGATATCCGACGCCACAAAGTTTTCGCCCTCGCCCCAGCCCACGATGAGCGGGCTTTCCCGCTTGACCGCAAAGATAGTGTCCGGGTAGTCCTTGAACAGCACCGCCAGCGCATAGCTGCCCCGCACCTTGGCAAGCGCAGCCTGCAAAGCCTGTAAAGGCTCGCCCTGATAGCAGCTGTCGATGAGCTTTACCAGCACCTCGGTGTCGGTCTCGCTGGCAAAGGTGTAGCCTTTAGCAATCAGACGCTCCTTTAAAGCGCCGTAGTTTTCAATAATGCCGTTGTGCACGATGCTGACCCGGGGTGTGGAGTGCGGGTGGCTGTTCACGTCGCTGGGCTCGCCGTGGGTCGCCCAGCGGGTATGACCGATGCCACAGCTACTCTGGGGCAGCGCCAGCTCTTCCAGCTTACTGCGCAGGGTGGAAAGCCGCCCCTTGCTTTTGACCACGCGGATACCGTCCCTCTGGGTAAGCGCCACACCGGCAGAATCGTACCCGCGGTACTCCAGTTTTTCCAAACCGTCCAGCAGCACCTGCTGGGCGCTGCGCATCCCGACATAACCTACAATGCCACACATACAAAATACCTCCAGACCGACTGCGGCGCGCCGAAATGCGCTGCTGCACAGTCAGTTTCCTCTATCAAAGTCTATGTTCTTGTATGGCTTTCTTTGCAGGGTTCTGTTTCGGTATTGCTGCCGGTTTTTGCCCTGTTCTGCGGCTGGTATAGCCCTCAGCCGGAGAAACACCCGCCGAATCTTTCGATGATTCCTCTCCTCGTCACCCTCACGGCTGTCACCCGTGTGGCCCGGCGCTTTACGTCAGCTTGTGGTACACATTCCTTCTTTCAATGTTTTGTGGTTCAGTGCATCCCCAGCATTTTATGCAGTTTGGGCTGCCACTTCAGCTTGTACAGCAGCAGTAGATTGCACAGTGCGCGGTCGTACAGGGCAAAGGCCACGTTGCCCATGCCCAGTGTGAGCAGGGACATTGCCAGTGCGGTGGTGCGCAGCTCCTGCGAGACGCTGCCCGCCGGTACCAGCACAAGCAGCAGACCGTACATGGCAAGCACCGCCGCGTTGCACAGCAGCAGCTTACACACCAGCTGCAATGCCCGGGGACGGATGCGGTCAAACCGGGGCTTTACCAGCGGGTAATAGCCCAGCAGCACCGTGAAGATCAGGGCGATCTCTTTATCCGGCACAAAGAGCAGCCCCAGCAGGCTGACGGCGGCGTAGGCCGTCCACGCCATGGTGATGCCGCACTCCATGCACACCGTTGCAATGAGAAAGCTGGCCACCGCAGGCGCGATGAACATGGCAATGGGGATGATGGTGCCCAGCAGCATCAGTGCCACGCACAGTGCCGCTGCCATGCCGCAGTAGGCCATGGACCAGCTTTTGCTTTTTCGTTTCTTCATGGGATCTCCCATTTTTCGGTATCGGCGTCCTGCTCCAGCGGGTAGACCGCGTGTTGCAGACCCAGGATCATGATATTGTTCAGCAGGGTGTCGTTCAGCTTGAGATCCAGCATCTTGTACGCCCGCATCAGATCGTTGACCGCTGCCAGCGCCTGCCGCCGGGCGTTCTCTATGGCGGCAGCCTGTCCGTTGAGCTCGTTGACCACAAACACGTTGTACTGGCCGTTGCGGCGGTCGGCTTCAAAGCGCTCGGCCTTGTCCAGCAGATAGAAGATGCGGCCGATGCAGCTGCCGATGTACCGCATACTCTTGCGCTGGTTGGGGTCATCGGTGGCGAGGGTGGAATACAGCGCGCCGTAAACGTTGCTCATGGGCTCTGCAGCCAGGTTGTAGTTCTTGGCATTCAGGTTCATCTGCACCACGGCCTGATCCCGCTCCTGCACGAACAGCCGTTCCAGCGCCGGGTTCTCCTGCACGGCACGCTCATAGGCGCGGCGCAGCAGCAGACGGTCCACCGCACGGCGCAGGCGCTTGAGCGGCCGCAGCTCGCTGTATTTGCGGTCCTGCAGGTTGTGCCAGGCCAGTGTGCCCGGGACCCGCTTGCGCTGGCAAGTGGCCTGCCGCCCGGCCAGACTGTCCGAAAGGATGGCAAACAGCACGCCGTTGCTCCGAAGCAGATGGCAGGAATATAATCCGTACGCCTCGTACAGCTGACGTCGCACCCCGCGCAGATAGCGCAGGTAGATATTGTAATCCCGGATGGTGAGCTCCGGCAGATATGGCCGCATCCTACCCTTCATACGCACCTTTTCCTCCTCGGAAGAACCGCAGAATAATAAGGTAAGTATAATCCATTTTCAGCCCGGGTTCAACCATCCTTTGTAAAAAGAGCATGAATTTGTCTCATCTTTGCCGCACATGGCGCGGAACACAGCGTAAAACTTCCTGTATTTGCGTCCATTTCCATCTCCTGCCAATTCAGGGCCCGCTTTGTTTTTTTCCGGTAATTACCGGCTGCAATGTAAAAAGCCGCACTGGACAGCTCCGGTGCGGCAGGTAACATTTTTCAATTACTTCTTGTTAAAGCGGTTCGGTGCAGTGCGCTTGCCGTCAAAGCCGGACTTCGGCATCGGCTTTGCAGTGTGCTCAAACTTGGGCGCGCTGTAGTACATATACAGCTGGCAGGGGATCATGCCGTTGTACATCTTGCGGCGC
>ENA-OYYI01000587-OYYI01000587.1-human-gut-metagenome-genome-assembly--contig:-NODE-587-length-13180-cov-6.292343_pt1 | contig 13180 bp, 13 predicted proteins | sample MGYA00244063_ERZ653448 | MGnify/ENA primary metagenome ERZ653448 (study PRJEB26926, sample SAMN06165192) | human gut metagenome | biome: ENVO:00009003; feature: ENVO:2100002; material: ENVO:00002003...
ATGCGACGAAGCACAAAAAGTAAAACTCTGAACGAGCACCTCATCTCCCGCCCCCCACACCACAGGCTAACAAGGCCAAATGCACGGCAGCTGTCCCTGATGACAACGCGACGACCTCCCGATACTTACAATAGATTCTGCATAGCTACGTCGATTTGGCTGTTCTCAAAGCTATCGAGGTAGATTTGAGTGGTTTTCAGACTATGATGCCCCAAAGCCTCGGATATGATACCGATATTCACACCCGATTTCTTCAATACAGTAGCGAATGAGTGCCTTGCTACATAGGTTGTAACAGTTGCTTTAATCTTCAACCGTTTGGCAACATCCCGCAAAGCCACATTCACCCTGCTGCACATTTTATGCACTCGGTTCTTCTTTTGCAGGGGTGTAATATGCGCCCGTTCATCCAATATCGGGAACAGATAACCTGCCTGTTCGCAATGGCTGTCATACTTGGCAATAATCGCTTTTGCCCTTTCCGACAGCGGAACATTGATTGCACCGTGCGTTTTCTGACGGTGGTAAATCAGTCGTCCGTCCGCAATGTTGGCAGGGGTCAGATTGGCAATATCCACGAACGGTATGCCACCGCACAAGTACGAGAAAACAAATATGTCGTGTGCAAACTGCTCTATCTCCTTCCCCTGTGAACAATCGGCGTCGATAATCTTCATCATGTCTGCCTTGCTCAACGCTCGTTTCGGTGTACGGGTATTGAATTTGCTAATCTTGTACTCGTTAAATGGTTTTTTCTCCCTGCTGACAATCTTTGCTTTAATTGCACGGTTGAACATGGCCCGTAAAGTCCGCATCTGAAAACTCAATGTCGTTTCCTTATTGCCTTTCGACCGCATCCAACCCTCGAAAGCGCTCAAAAATGCTTCGTCTATCTGACCGAATGTATAGGACAGCAGTTTGTCAGCATTAAAGGATTTCAGCACGTTGTAGGAGTTCAGATAGGCATAGGCATTGCCGACCGCTCCCTCCCGTTTGAGTTGTTCCACCGTCCGCAAATAGAAACTCTCGACCGTCTCGGACTGGATTTGCTCACGGGATTGCTCTTTTACGAGCGTTTCAGCCGTGTAATCTTCATCGCGGGCGGCTTTCTCCAACAACTTGGTTTGATACTCGGATTTGACTTTCAGAATGATTTGCTGAATGTACTTGCGGTCGGGACACTTGGGTTTAGGTTCGTTACGGTCGAAATCCCAATTAGATGGATGTACCGACACGCCTAAACTCTTCATCGTCCGTTTACGGTCTTTCGTAATGCGCAACATGAGCGGATGCTCCCCGTTAGCAAGGGTCTTGCTTTTGAAACAAATAACTGAAATAGTGGCGTCCATAGCCTTTTGGCGGTTTACACCACGGTTTACACACCCCGTGTAAACCAACGCAAAAACGGGGTCAGAAGCCACGAATCAATCAACCGTCAACAAACGAAAAAGGCTCAGTAATCATCAGATTACCAAGCCTTTTCTTCAGTCGGGGTGACTGGATTCGAACCAGCGACCACACGCCCCCCAGAATTAAATTTTACTTTTTCCAATAAATTTAACGAACTATATTCCAGCGGATTTTACACACTTTCAAAGAGTTGCAGTTTGCCATTATCGGGTGTTATTGCGATTTCGCGTGTTCCACCTGTGTTCCACGCATCGTTCCCCACCCGATCAAAATTGAAAAGTGAATCCCCGGCATCCGAAAATGCCGGGGATTATTCATTCGGACAACCGACCCAAAATTCCTATTTCAGATCGCGGGCCTTGATGCGCACGACCTTTCCGTCGCGCACGACGACCAATTCGCCGTCCTCCTTCTTGGTCTTTTCAATCAGACGCTTTTGGGCAAGCAAAATGCCTGCTTCGATTTTCTCCTGCATTTGCTTAATCTCAATCTCGCTCATAGCCTACGATCTTTTGATAAGATAACGGATCGACAATCTCTTTTATTTCATCCTTGACACCCCAAGCAACCTTGTGAATACCATCGGCAGCACTATTATCATAGATTGTCCAATAGTCACAGATCGGAGTATAGAGGGTCGTTAAATTCTTGATGCCGTTCGCATAACGTCGCCGAATCACATCCGACGGAATATTGTGCCCGCCCTTGCTTACTCGTGTCGCAACACGCTCGATGGCCTGTTCGGGTGTCGGCAGCCAAAAGTAGAGCAACGTCACAAAATAGCCTTTCGCCTGCACCCGCTCCACGAATTTCACATAGGAACGGGTCGCCAACGTCGTTTCAAACGCAAAATCTTCGTCTTCGGACAAAAGATCGTCCATCCGTTGCAACATCAGCCGTCCTGCCTCAATCGCCACGCTTTCGGGATTGAACGGCGACAGTCCTTTTGCTATTTCGTCGGCATTGACGAACTCCCGGCATCCCAACATTTCGGGCAGCACGGTATAGGATGCAGTAGTTTTCCCTGCACCGTTGCAACCCGCTATGATATAGAGTTTCGGCATACTTCGTAACAAAGGTAGCAATTTTCAGACTATCTTCTGCACAACTTTCAAAAATCCTAACAACAGCCTCTTCGACACAAAAGTCAATTTTACTCTAAAAATTGCAATTATTTTCATTCAAAATCAAAATTGATACATCCGAATTATCCAAACTCAATAACAAATTCAGAACATACAACTACCTGTATCTATTGCGATTAAATAGCTTCTAACTTCAAAATTCAGGATACAAAATTTTAAAATACTTGGAATCCCTTAATTGCCGTTCTATTTTTGCAATGCCACATGCGAGTTATTCTGTAATCGTATAATTGGAATCGATAATCCCGCGTATACGGTTAGTGCTAAGATAGTTTGTTGCCATTCTATTGCAAGTAACTCATAGCTCGTAACGCAATGTCGGTGGCGCAATCATCTTTTTATTAACACGAATGCAGATAGAATGGCACATTCAATTCGATTTCCACGTCGTCACGACAAGGCCGACCGCAACGGCCGTTACGCGGTCAGGCTATGCATCACCAAGAACAAGCGGCGCAAATATATCGCGCTCGACCTCTACGCTGACCCCGCATATTGGGACGAAGCCGGCGAGCAATTCATCATCCTGCGCAACCTGAAAGGAGCCGAGCAGAAGGCTGAAAATAAACAACGCGAAGCCGACAATGCGCTGCTGGCAAAATACAAGGTCCGCGCCCGCGAGATCGTCGAGCGTTTCGAGATCGAAGGTATCGACTGGACGCTGAACCAGTTCGAGGACGCCTTTCTGAACACCTCCAAGCAAGGGAAATTCAACGCCTATTTCTCCGACCGCATCGCGGAACTGCACGCGACGGGGCATATCGGCAATTCCCAAACCTACAAGCAGACGCAGGACATGTTGAGAAGCTATGACCGGAAGCTGGATCAACGGCTCTTTTCCGACATCGACCTGCGTTATGTCCGGGGATTCGATATGTTTCTTCAAAAGCGGGGCTGTTGCGGCAATACGCGCAAGTTCTATTTCAAGGCGTTACGGGCCATTCTGAACCGGGCCAATACGGAGGGTGTCGGCTCGGCGGCGACCTATCCGTTCGGACGGGGCGGGTTCGAGGTCTCCAAACTCGAAGAGGCAACCGCCAAACGCTACCTGCCTGCCACCGAGTTATCGAAACTCAAAAGCACCACGGCCAGCAATCCGCAATGCGAATACGCCCGCAAGCTGTTTCTCTTCTCCTACTATTGTTACGGCATTTCGTTCATCGACATGGCGATGCTCACGGCCGCCCATATCAAACAGATGGAGGACGGCGACTATATCGTTTACAAGAGGCAGAAGATCAAACGGCAGAAAGGGGTCAAACCGATTTCGATCAAAATCACGCCCGCAATCCGGCAACTGATCGGGAGCCTGCAAGCGGCCTCGCCGACCGTGGACGATTTCCTGCTGCCGATCGTAACCCGCTCCGGCTATACGGGCGAGCGGCTCTACATGCACATTCGAACCCGTTACAGCAAGTACCAAAAGTATCTGCGCCTGCTCGCCGAGGAACTCGGAATCGATTTTCACCTGACGAGCTACGTCTCCCGCCATACGGCAGCCATGACCTTGCAGCGCAACCACATCCCGCGCGAGGTGATTTCACAGATGCTCGGCCATGCCGATCTGGAAACCACGAACGTCTACCTCGACAGCTTCGACAACGGCGTGATCAACGAGGCGGCGAAAGTTCTCTAACGGCCGCCGCGGTTTAATTCTGCTCGCCTTTTTACGCTATTAGCACAAATATACGATTTAAAATAAACTACGATGAAAATTCTGTTCAGCTACCAAACCTTTTCAGCATTGTTTCCGGATGAAACGACCGCTATTGCCTACTATACAGAACGGCACTCGACCTATTGTCCCGACTGTAATATCCGGCTCACACGACCTTTGAGGCGAAGAAATCCGCTGCTGTTGCGTTGCCCGCAATGCGGGAAGACCGTCTCCGTTTTCACGGAGACCGTCCTTCAGGGGACGCGGACGGACCTCCGATACTGGCTCTATACTGGCATGCTGTTTTATTTCTGCAAGAATCATTTCCCCCCAGTTCCAGCTACCTCATCTGTTGTCCATAAAATCCATAAAGCAGGAGGTCGGAGCCACCTCGGATCAGACCATGCGCCGGATATACACGACCCTCAGGCGGCTTTTCGATAGCACGGATGAAGACGACATAAATTTTCGAAACCTCATATTCCAACCCCTCTATTTACGCACCCAGCAACTCTGACCATTCTCATTGACCTATACGGGCTGTAATCGTTCATTAAATTCATTATTTTCATTAAGTCCCCCTGCGGAATAGCATTCTCGCAGGGGGACTTTCATTTTAGAGCCTATGTATATTCTATTATCATATTTCAGTATAAAAACTCATCTAAAATAATATTTTTTATGACAAAAATTACTGATGAAACCCCGATCGCAATGCTGACCGTGGGGCAACTGAAAGAGATTCTCGGCATCGACCAAATCTTAGGTAACCTTACCGCGAATCGAACTCCGACCGAGCAAGTAATGACCATCGAAGAGGTCGTGCGCCTGACCGGATACAGTAAGGCGACGATTTACAAATTTACGAGCGACCGAAAGATTCCCTTTCGCAAGCCGGAGCATGGCGGAAGGCGTCTCTACTTTCTGCGCGAGGAGATTATCGACTGGTTGCAAAGCGAATCGCACCCGACGATCGAACAATACTGTAATAACCAAATTAAACACTAAACAATCAAAGTTATGAAACCAAACCAAAATTTAGACCCGTTGGCGGCATTGAACAATGTAACGGAAGAAGAATTGAGCGCAATTCAGGAAAAGGAGGCTGCGAAGCCGCGAAAGAGGAAACCGAGAGAGGGCTTTGTATTCCTCATCTCATTTTACGAAGCTATCGAACTTATGCCTGAACGTCTTCAGCATAAAGCTTATAAAGTTTTAACGCGTTATGCGCTATACGGTGAAATGCCCCCAAAAGGAACTCCGACCCGAATCATGCAATCTTTCGTGGGGTGGAAACGACTGATCGATGCCAGCTCCAAGAAATACGATAAAGCGATCGGGGATCGGTTCGCAGGAAAGGCAGATAGTAAAATCAAACGATGACACGCGCCATTCAAGTGCCGGATCGAAATATCTGACAACCGAACAATAAGCAGGCAATAAGTGAACAAGAACTCAAAATGCAAAATGCTAATTATATGAAAGATAGCAAATATTTATCGCAACAAATCTTAAATACAAACAGGAGTAATTCCAATAACTCATGCTCAAAATTTATGACAAACACCGTCGTTCGGATTCCAGCGGGAATCCCATCGCCTAAAGTATCTCTTTTCGAGAACATGACCTCGGTCGTTCCAATCGAGGAAATATCTCTCTGGGAATTTTTATTAAGCTCGGATTACCAAGACATCGTGCATATTTATCGGGAAACGCAGGATCCGGCGGTCCGCAAAGAGATAAAGAAGTTTCGCCTCCCTTGTGTGACCGTTTCCGGAATATTCGATACACGAGCCCGAAAAAGGCTCGTGCATCGGCATAGCCGTTACATCTGTGTAGATATTGACGGCAAGGATAATCCCGGGGTCAAGGGAAGATGGTCCCGTGTTAAAGAGTTATTAGCTGAAAAGTTCAGTAGCCTGTGCTACGCGGGGCTATCCGTCGGAGGTAACGGTCTATGTCTTGTTTTCCGAATAGCCTATCCAGAGAGGCACCGGGCGCAGTATTTTGCACTTATAAACGAAATCCGGACAAAAATCCATTTGTACGCAGATTCAACTTGCTGCGATGTCACCCGTCTGCGTGTCGCAAGCTATGATCCCGAACCGTTCTTTAATCCGAATGCCGTTCCGTACCTGAACCTCATAAACAAAGACTACGGAGTACCCTGCAAAAACGACAGATCGGCCTCCATGGATGTAGATACCAAAATGAGAGCATATGCGTGTATAAAGATAATATCAGACCGACAAATAGACATCACATGCGGCTATAAAGTATGGAGAGCTATCGGGCAGGCACTTGCCAACGAGTTCGGACCGGAAGAAGGGCGACGACTATTCCACTTGGTGAGCCAATGGCACTCCGATTACTACCCGACCGAATGCGACCGATTATTCGACTGGTGTATAGCCAACCATGACTTTATAAACATCAGCACGTTTTTCCACCATTGTCGGGAATACAATATTACATTCAAATAACCGTCTCAGAATACGTTTACGGGGATCGACTAATAGTCGATCCCTTTTTCGTAAAGGTCAATATGTGGAGTTTACCTTAAACATAGCATAAGGTCAATATTGATTTTTCAGAATATTTCGCTCAAATTTGTACGACAATGCCCCGACTGAGTGTTGCACTAAGCAAAACATTTTTTTACCTTTGTAGGGCCACGAGAGTGGCGTACATATAGTAAAAGTGTTCGCTTTTATTCCGTGTAGGGAAATCTGGTAAATTTCACACAACAGACACAGGGATAAAACAGCGCGCTCATTGCTTGTATGGTATGCGGTCATCATCGCCTACTATTACAGGTGTGGGGCATTGTTTTATTGGTGTCTAAGGCTTACCAGAGCCTCCCTACTCAATAAGACGACTGTTCCACACTTTTTTTCATGTAAATCAGCCATATCGGAACAGGATGGCAACAAAAACTTGTTGCTATGAAAAAACTAATCACTTGCGGGCTTATGTTCTTCATATTGGCCGCATCCGGTATGTACGCCGCACCGCAAACACAGGAGACCGACAAAAAAGCCCTGCGCGAACAACGTCGGGAAGAACGGAGGCAAAAGCGAGAAGAACGCAGAGAAGAGCGCCAACAAAGAAAAAAAGAGCAGAAAACCCCGCAACCCTTGGTTTCTGTACCCCCAACTAATCCTGCCCCGGAAATTATTCACGAAGAAATCGAGACGCCTCGTGAGCCAGCCATTATTTCAAAGCAAAAAGAAACGGAATCGCAACCTGCTCCGATCAAAAATCAAACGCATTCTACATCTCCGAAAATCATACAATCATCCAAACAAGCCGTATCTCCAATTGTACCCGCGCCTGAAGCTCCATATCCTGATGCAAAATCAGAAAAAGGGAATCCAGTACTATGCTTTTTACTTATCATTGGATTATTTGTATTTCTAATTTTACGCTGGCTGTTTTCACGCCGCTGCGGGAACTGCGGAAGATTCTGGGCGATGCGGGTAATTGATGAAGCATACCTCGGCCGAGTTAAAACCGAGCGAGTTAAAAACGGAACTCAATCGTATCTCGTCCACTATAACCGCATTCAGGTTACCCGCCAATGCAAATATTGCGGACATCAGGACTGTTTCAACAAAACCGTAAAAGGAGATGCCGAATAACGACTATTTGTACCTAATAAACCATTAAAAATGAAACGGATTCTTTATTTATTATTCGCTGTTTCCACTCTATGGAGTTGTAATAGCGATTACGACGATTCAGCATTGACCGGACGCGTGGACGACCTCGAAAACAGGGTCGCAAAACTCGAAGAATTATGCAAGCAGATGAACACCAACATTTCATCCCTGCAAACCCTTGTCAATGCCCTTCAAAACAAAGACTACATTACCGGCGTCGTCCCCATTACCAAGGATGGAGAAACAATTGGTTACACCATTTCCTTTACCCAAAGTGCACCGATTACGATTTACAACGGACAGGATGGCAAAGACGGTCAGGACGGCAAACCCGGCGAAGACGGGAAAGACGGCTCTACCCCGGTTATCGGAGTAAAGCAGGATGCCGACGGAATCTATTACTGGACGCTTAACGGCGACTGGCTGACGGATGATTCCGGCAACAAGATAAAAGCAGAAGGCCGCGACGGTCAGGATGGAGAAGATGGTAAGCCGGGACAGGATGGCAACGATGGACAGGACGGGAACCCCGGCGAAGATGGCGAGGACGGGCAGGATGGCAAGCCCGGAGAGGATGGAAAAGACGGCATAACGCCTCAATTGAAAATCGAGGACGGATACTGGTATATCTCCTATGACGGTGCATTGTGGACCCAGCTCGGCAAGGCAACGGGCGATAAAGGCGAGCAGGGGGAGCCGGGACAGGCCGGAGGCATCTTCAAAGATGTCGAAGAAACCGCTGACAGCGTTATATTCACCTTGAATGACGACAGCACGATTACGATTCCGAAAGCAACGGCATCCGAAAAATTGGATATCACATTCAGCAATACGGAATCCATCAATGTCCTGCCGGGAAAAACCTATGAAATCGAATATACGATTATCGGAGCGGATGAAAAGACACGAATCGAGGTGGTAGCACAAGACCTCTATAAGGCGTCTGTTTCACCGACAGATTACCAATCCGGGAAAATCATCGTTACAACACCATCGGCCGACCTCGAAGCAAGCCGCATCTTGGTATTTGTCTCCAAAGGAACGAATACCATCATGCGCATTATCAATTTTGTCGAGAGCGTCATTATCGTTTCGACCGACACCGTGGAGATTGCCGCAGAAGGCGAAACCGTGCAGGTCGAAGTGGAAACCAATGTAACCTATACGGTGGAAATCCCGGAGGCAGATCGTGTTTGGCTGTCTATTGCAGAAACACGCGCGGCGACACATAAAGAAACTCTTACTTTTACCGCCCAAGCCAATCCGAACACGACCTATCGTTATTCGACCGTCAATCTGAAAGACGATAGCGGATTGGTAGCACAAAGCATTCTGTTCGCACAAAAGGCTTCGGGATATAAAACGGTCCATGTCGAAACGGCAGGAACATTGGAAAACTACATTTCCGCCGATGAAAAAGAGAAATTGATCGGACTGAAACTGACGGGCAAACTCAACACTTTCGACTACGATTTCATGCGTACCATGCCCGCATTGGAGTCTGTTGATCTGGCACAAATCGACAATACGACCATTCCGGCCAGTTGCTTCAGAGAAAGTACGGTCAAAACGGTCATTCTACCGCTGAATTTGGAAGCTATCCCGGACAATGCGTTCTCTAACAGTAGCATTACATCTATCGATATACCATCAAGCGTTGTTTCGATTGGTGTTGGAGCCTTTGGAGAGTGTCCCGATTTAACGGGAATATTAACACTCCCCAATAACCTGCGCATTATAGGAGCTGCCGCCTTTACTCATTGCAAACAACTAACAGGAAACTTAATTATTCCAAATAGTGTTGTTAGCATAGGACAACGAGCCTTCTCGAATTGTAATGGATTCAACGGATTCCTTTCCTTGGGGAGCGGATTAACAACCGTATCCCGGCAGTGTTTTGAGCGTTGTTCGGGCTTTACCGGAAATCTCATTATCCCAGATCAAATAACCACCATTGAAGAATATGCATTTCTCGATTGCACCGGTTTTTCTGGAAACTTAGTTTTGGGAGCCGAATTACAAAGCATAGGTGATAACTCATTAACAAGGCTGTCAAAAAATAGTAGTGGTGGGTCTCAGTATTGGCCTTTGAATTTCTCTAAAGTTTATTGTAAAAACAGCACTCCACCAGCAGGACGTTTATATTCAGCAGGGAATCCATATGAATTTTTAGGAGTTCCTATCAACAGCAAATCCAATTATGAATCTGTTTCATCTTGGAAAGATAGCTTTAGAATAATTCAAGAAGTCGAATTTTAACTGATTATAATGTTATACGAAAAAATAAATGGCGAATTACAGCCGACAACCATTCAACCTAAACAGGTGCGGAAATTGACAGGAACCGAACTTGTCGATATTCACCGAAAATTAACGGAACTTATCCAGCAAAAAGGGTTCAACCGAAACGGCAAACCGTTCTCGGCAGATGATCTTGTCGGTAAGAATCAGATTGATTGGGAAAAAGACGAAGCCCTGCAAGCAATCATTCGGGAATATCCCAAATCTCAAAAAGGGCAAAGTTCCATATTAGGCCTTATCTTATATCAAGTATTATTTGAGGACGCATCCACCAATTATGAAATAACAAGAGGAGGACATAGTGTTCGATATTATAGTTTCTGATTGTTTCGTATATAATCCCGGTCGAGGATAAAGCACATAGTTATAAGTTGTTATCCACATCTTTCCCGAATTTTTATCCCGACCGTTCTTAGTTGTCCCGACCTGCCGCAACCCGGCAGGTCGCTTTATTAAACCCAAACAGAAGATACTGCGACGCGATTACAGCCCATGTAGTCGGTAACTCAATAAAATTCATTAACCGCCTATTTCAAGCCAATGTATAGGGCTTAAATAAGCAAACCGCAACGACGATCTACCAGTACATAACGACTGAATCGACCTGCGTATTCACTGCCGGAATGTATTACCCAAAAACAAAATCTCATGAAAGCCAAAGAAGAAATCAGACGCTACCTCGACACCCAATTCAGCCCATCGGAAGACGACATGGTACAAATTGTCCAAAACGATTTCGACCGCATTTTGAATAACGCGGCATCTTGCGCCCTAATTACAGTCGAGGGTGCAATGCACGTCTTGGCGGAACAACTCCGCACCGAATTGGAAGCCCTACACATCGAAGCCGACCTCGACGTGATTGTAAAAGTAAGCTATCATCCCGCTTCGGAAATAAGTTTCGACGACCTATGCAGCCTCTTAACCGTCATCCACGAATTTGCCCCGCAGGTAAATATCGTCTGGGGCTGCGGCACGGATGCAAAACTAGCGGAAACCGACTTTTTAATTCTGTTGCTGATCGGGACATCGGCAGAGTAAATTTGCAAGGCCTGCCAAAACATATTGGCAGGTCGTTTTGTTTCGTCGGAACAGAAGGTACTGCGGCGTGATTACAGCTCATATAACCGCGAACCCGATAAAATTCATTATCCGCCTGTTTGGAGCGACTGTATAGGCCCAAATACAGCAACCGCCCAACAACCAAATACTTAACGACTAAGATTGAAATTTTCGGATAGCGACTATTTATGTACCACTTGTGTACCACCGCCACTTTTCAGACTATATACCGCAAAAGAAAAATCCTTGATATTCGATTGAATATCAAGGATTTTCGGTTAGTCGGGGTGACTGGATTCGAACCAGCGACCACACGCCCCCCAGACGTGTACTCTAACCGGACTGAGCTACGCCCCGATTCCTTCGTCAAAAGGTCAAAACCCTTCGCTTTGGGACTGCAAATATAGTCTTTTTTTCAAAAACAAACACATTTCCGCAGGATTTTTTTCTATTTTTGCGGAAATGAAACGATTTTCACGCCTTCTGCTAACCTTTTCCGCGGCCCTCGCATCAGCCTGCGGAGGCCCTTCGAGGCCTGTTTTGAGCGATTTCACAACCGAGATTTACACCCCGGCCCACGCATCGGGCTTCTACATCCGCGGAAACGAGAAGGACGCCTCGACGCTCGTCACGATCCGCAACCCGTGGCAGGGCGGCAGCCAGATCGAACAGCACCTGCTGATCCTGCGCGACGATGCCAAAGCACCCGCCGACTTCGCCGGACAGGCCGTAAAAGCCCCCGTGCGCCACGTGGTATGCATGTCGTCGAGCCACGTGGCAATGTTCGACGCCATCGGTCAGGTCCGGCGCGTTTCGGGAGTTTCGGGCATCGACTACATCTCGAATCCCTATGTCCGGGAACACCGCCTCTGCGGCGAGGTCCGCGACGTGGGCTACGACACGAACCTCAATTTCGAACTGCTGGCCGCCATGCGCCCCGACCTCATGCTGCTCTACGGCGTGACGGGCGAAAACACCGTCGTCACGGGCAAACTCCGCGAACTGGGCATTCCTTATATATATATCGGGGACTATATGGAAGAATCGCCTCTGGGCAAGGCCGAATGGCTGATGGTGGCCGCCGAGCTGTGCAACGTCCGCGATAAGGGTGCCGAGACTTTCCGCGGGATCGCCGCACGCTACAACGCGCTCAAGGCCCGAATCGCCGGGGCAGCCGGCGGTTCCCGCCCCAAAGTGATGCTCAACACGCCCTACCGCGACACCTGGTTCATGCCCTCGTCGCGGAGTTTCATGGTGCGCCTGATCGAAGACGCCGGCGGCGAATACGTCTACACGAAAAACGCCTCGGACACCTCGGTCGCCGTCGACCTTGAGGAGGCCTACCTGCTGGCTTCGTCCGCCGACACGTGGATCAACGTCGGCCCGTGCAACACCCTGGCCGAACTCACGGCTCAAAACCCCAAATTCGCGGACGTCCCCGCCGTTAGCAACCGACAGGTCTTCAACAACAACCGCCGCCAGACCCCTGCCGGAGGCTCCGATTTCTGGGAGTCGGGCGTCATACGCCCCGACCTGGTGCTGCGCGACCTGTGCACCGTCTTCAACCCCCAGGCGGCCGACACCGCGGAACTCTACTATTATAAACGGCTCGAATAATGAAGCGGCTCGCAATACTCCTCTCGGCCCTGCTCTGGCTGCAAACGGCGGCCTCGGGCGCGGAACCGTGGTTCCGCTACTTCTCGGACGGCCACGCTGTCATCAAGCAGGGTTCGCTCTACGGCTTCGCCGACCGCAACGGCGCCGAGGTCATCCCCTGCCGGTATACCAAGGCCTATCCTTTCAACGACGGCATCGCCATGGTGCGGCAGGGCTATGAAGTCTTCGCCATCGACACCCTGGGCAACCGCCTCGGCACACGGGTGAAAATCCCCCCTGTCTCTTATACACATCTCCGAGCCCACGAGACTAAGGCGAATCTCGTA